>Ga0126339_10002977_pt1 | contig 12247 bp, 5 predicted proteins | sample OrbTmetagenome_2_FD_92532 | JGI IMG/M metagenome (GOLD analysis project Ga0126339, IMG submission 92532) | Coral microbial communities from Petempiche,Puerto Morelos, Mexico - Orbicella T R C metagenome | ecosystem: Host-associated > Invertebrates > Cnidaria > Coral | place: Petempiche,Puerto... | reverse complement strand
TATTATGGGATCGAAAATCCCACGCGTTGGCGAGAATAAAAAACGAAACGAGGATCGATGAGAAAACGTGTTGTCATTGCAGTTTTGTAGTAGTTCCTGTGCGAGATTGAGTAGAGTGTAACACTTGCGTCTCTCATAAGTCCATCATTTTCTTATAATGGCATGCAGAGAGAAAGACGAAGATACAAAGGCAAAAGGCAAAGAGCTTTGGGCAGCTTTGGAAAGAGATCCGCTCGATAAGGAACACATAAAGTTGCTTCTCGAATTCGGCGCGCCAGCGAATTTCCGAGAACCAGACAGCCGAAAGCAGGTAAGCTGTAAAATAGATTGAGAAGCCTGTATTTAGCACTACTTTAGTTTTAATAAAATATTAAATGTTTATTCTGGTTTACAATGTAAGAGTAACTTGATTTCATTTCACAAATACGTCAAGATTTGTACCTGAAATTGTTAAAATTTGGAAGTAAACATGCTGACGGCGAGCTACACTTGACTGCTCATCGATCACGTAATTAACGTGTACTCTTATACTACGAAACAAAATACGATAGCTTCTGAGCATCCAGAAAATAACAGCGATACTCTGCTTGTAGAAATTATGCGAATACTGAACGAGAACATGAAGTTGATAGGAGCAAACGTATATTAATAATATAGTCAAGAATTGTGCTTCTCTTTGAAGACAATGCAAGTCGAAGGCCAACCAGTCGGCAAATTACTGGACTACCAACCGCAATAAAGTCAGTTTTAGTAGGTATACGCTGCTCATTTTTGTTGATTTTTCGTAGGCGCTTTTAATGCAGTTTTCAAGCTTTTGCTTGTGTAAAGTATACGCTGTTTCCGGGGAAAATTCCCTTCTTGTGTTTTCCGTTTCGCCCGGAAGTACTCGAGGCTTCTAAGAGTTGAGTCGCTTTCACATAAAACTCTTGGCTTCCGGAGAATACCTTCTTGAAATATAAAACATTTCTAGAAAGAAAATAACACTATTTTATAACTTTCATGCACTCACAAAGGCTCACAAAATAGAATGTTGTCTTGGTCTATACGCGTTTAATAGCCTGACGTACTTTTGACGAGACATAATTTTAGCAAGACATAATTTTAGCAAGACATATTTTTAGCGAGACATGCTTTTAGTGTGAGATACTTCACTTAAAAGTTTGGGAAATTTGTACTGTGATACAGAGCCTTAAAAGACTCTTAAAACTGAAGAAACTTGCATGGCAGAAAGCTTATTCTATCCAGATCGTATTCTGGATGTAGAATTTTTTCGGGAAAATTCCCACTTTCAATATTTGACTTGCTGTCAGACTTGTTTAATAGTAACTGTCTTAAAAGTATACGAAGCTTCAGCAGAAGCGAGGCTTTGGTAAAGAGTCTTACCATCTTGTAGGAAACTGCCTTTTCATTAATGCAACATTTCTGGCAAGAAAATGAGACTATTTTGATACGCTTATGTTGCAGCTGTCACATACACAGGGGTTGTTTTAACGATAACAAGGAAGTAGAGTCTGTTAGTTTTAATAGGAATACAATGTACTGCTACAATGGGACACACTTTTCTTTAAAATTCATTCTCTGAAATATTTACGGTCTAAAAACGTGTGATACCTGAAAACCTAACAATTTATAACTTAACTTCAATGTAAAACTATTAACAAATTCAACCCGGCCGTTTACCAGCTTTCTTCATTTGTTTACATTTGTTTTCTTCACTTTCTAGTTGTTGGTTTTTATGTCTGCATTTTAACTGGACCTATACAGGGAAAATAACAAAGTTGATTTGACGTGTTGTGTTTCCATATAGACTGGTAGAACCCCCCTCCATTTCGTAGTGTCGGATGTAAATGGCGATGAAGAACTCATGGAAATGCTGTTGAAGCATGGAGCAGACACAAATCTAAGTGACTCTGTATGTTTCTTTCACTTTCTTAGTAATAAAGTAAAAAGTTTAACTCAGTTTTAATTACTTAAATTATTCAATAATTGTTCTTCCTCGACTCATTACTGGCACTATACCTGATCATGTCATTTCTCTTTCTTACTTTTACAGTTTGCTTTAACGCCACTTCATCTGGCAGCCGAGAAAGGAAATTTAAGGGCTGTGAAGAAACTCGTTGAGAATCCTTACAGTCCAGCTGATCGCAACAAACGAAACCGAGTAAGGGCTCGCTCATTGTATTAATCTAGTGATACAGTATTCTTGGTAAGTGGAAAAAAAATATTGGTAACAATTTACTGTACTAAACGTGGCCAATTCTGCCTTGAACTCAACATCCAATTTTACGTTTTTCGACAGAAATATCTCGTTGAATATCTATAACTTTTTTCTTTCATGTATATTCGTCAAAAATTATCTGGCGCAGGCTCTAGCTGTTGCTTCTAAGAGCTGTCAGAAGAAAACGGATTTCTGGTAAACATAGCCTACGACGAAATCAAGCCACACCGAAGTACAGAATGATTGCTCTGGTATGGCAAGAAACAGTGTGACAGTGTTTGGCATAACCTGTAAAATACAGTGATGTTTTAACATCGGACGTTGATGAACCCGGCTTCTCGATATGCTATTTTAATTGAGTCATTTGTCTTTGCTTTCCCATCCTGCTGAACGACAAGAGTGATGAAATACCTGCTCAAGTAGCTGAGAGCAAGCAACAAGAAAATGTTTTGAAGTACCTCTTGAATGATGATGCATACGAAGTAGATGTCAGCTCTGATGGTGATGTCGTGAACGTTTCATCAAATACAGGTATGTTTTTGCAAACACTTTGGTAACATCAGACAAGGGAATTTCACTCCCAAGCCTCGCTTTGGAGGTGCAGTCATAAACGAATTCTCAAAGCAGCCAAGATGGAAATTATAATCATCTTAAACAGCATGAGGGTGGTTGAGGCTAATAAGAATTTCATGTTAACATGGCTTAACCTGAATCTTCGGCATAGACATAGACATAAACATAGACAGTTTATTTTACTTGGTCGCACACTTAGCTATGGTAACGGTGTGTCCCATAGACTAAGATAAGCAGAGTCTACAGGACGCACCAGCCAGTTAACGGGTACGCCAAGAAAACAAAATAACAAAGTAAAAATAATATACAACCCCTTACCCGGTTTTATGTTTCTGCATTGACTTTCTTGCAGGTTCATCTGTCACCGTCAACTCCCCGGGTGGAACTGTGCACATCATGGTGGGCGACAGCAGTACAATGAATGTTAACAAATGAATGGAAACTAGAGTCACGTAAGTAAAGGGAAAAGCAGTTCTACCTTAATGAAGGTACATAGAGAGCTAATTTGGGACATAGTCCGGCTCGTTGATAGACCAAATTAACTCGATTCACTGGTGAATCTTCTTTATAATTTTCAAGCATAGTTTAAGGGATTCTCACCGAGCGAGTTTCAAGGATTCCCTGCACGTAAATTAATATTAAGACTTTAGAGTAGCAAGATGTCGAAAAAGGGACTCGTTGATTGTACAGGGCCGCCCCCTCACGTTCCCCACCATCACCTCCCTTAAAAAACCTTTCATTTTCAACAAAAAAAAACACGTGTAAATCGATGATTTTATTTACGTAATTTATTTGATTCCTTGAAGGACCACCGCATCCTTCTAAGAACGTAGGAAAACAGATTTTTGTCGCATTTCTTGCAGGTGTGTCCCACTTTGGAAAGACACAATACTTGTAACGAGGGTAGCAATCTAACAGCTTCATGCCTGCCGGAAGAAATGAACGATGAGTCACGAGCATTCAGTTCTTTTGCCTTTAGGACTATAGAGTGTCCTAGTACATAGACGAGTCTTTCCCAGTAGCAAAAGTATAGTAGCAAATCTGCAATGAAAACGTGAAAGGCTTGGACGATGGATAGAACGTAAACGTTAAGGGGAGGAGCTTTTAATTCAGAGTTTCCTTCACCCGGGTTCTGGTTTAAGTCCTGGACACAGTCTGCAACAATGTGCGCCAGCTATCAAGCATAAATGACGGCTGTTTTCTACTTTTTCTCTTTGAGGAGCAAGTTTAAAGATACTCGCATCAAGTTGTTTGGGATAAAGCCTGGATATCCAAACCTAGTAGGAAAGGTTTTAGTGGTGCATCTAGACACCATGCCATTAATATACATTGCACGGAACACTCAGCGTCTTTATTCTCTTTGTGTCCAGAGGTTTTGTAGGCATACACTAGGGGACATGTGGCGGGGGCAGTTTCGGGCCTCGTGTGACATGCCGTTGTAAAGAATAAGTTCTGCTGCGTGATCAAACCTTTGTCCCAACGACAGGTTGTACGAAACTCAGTAGGTTTAAATCCGTGATGCATCCATGATGCAGTGACAAAATGACCGCAATTTTCAAAGTCGCATCGTGTGCACTGGTCTTGCAAACTAAACTGTACACTACATCACGTTTATATGCCTCAATCCGTTTTGTGTGCACCAGCTGGCGTACTATCCCTACAACATGCGTCCTATGTATACAGGCGAAAACCGACTTCCAGAATATGAAAGTACTGTGCAATAGCTCAGTTTCCTTTGAATGGTCACACACTAGGGTTTCATCTACAGACTTAAAAAGTTTTAACCTAGAACTATCTTCCACAATATAATAAAATCTTCCACAATACATTCCACAGTACTACATGAAAGTAATGCTCGGTAGCTTTCGTTTGAATGGTCACACATTAGGGTTTTATCAACAGACTTAAAAGCTAGAACCACCTTGTACAGCATAATAAAACAATACCACATGAAAGTACTGCTCAGTAGCTTTCGTTTAAATGGTTACACGCTAAGCTCTTGTCACAGACATAAAATTCGTACCTGCGTTTCAAAATAGCGTAAAAACAGAACATTGTAAAATTCTGACCAATAGCCCTGTTCACGGATAATTTTTCTCATTTGCATTACAATGTAATCCAACGTGGATGCGAGGCAATTTCGGGCTAAAACTATAAAATAGCCCGAAATTGCCTCACATACATGCTAGATTTTATTGTAATGCAAATGAGCAAAGGTTACCGTGAAAAGGGCTATTCTAAAAGCAGTCTTTGTCACGGAAAGTTAATTCTAGGACTGTGTAAGTAGTTATTTATTTATTTGCCTCATTTTGTTTTTATTTTATTTTATTTATTTAGGTTTATGCTGTTGTTGTTGTTTTTTTTCTTTTAAAATAATGTATCATGAAACCCGCCTTTATTCGGCAATGCTATAACAGGGTATCTACATCAAAACTTTACACTGCATGGGAATTAAAAACAAAAACCGAAAGTGTGTTTGTTTGTTTAGTCTGTGTGTTTAAGAATTGGTAAGCGGAAACAAGGTTTGATAATTTATCATTCTCGAAAGGAAGTACCTGACTTGTCTCTTCAACCCGCCAGTCAGGGTTTTTTAATCAGACACTGTCAAATTAATTATTTTGGTGATCTTTCAGGTAATATAAAAGGTGTTAGAAAAAATAATCTACCTGCACTATTGCATGACGTTTTCCTAGCCTTTTTCTTTGTTATTCAAATCAGCCGTTGCTGGTTTTAGAGAAGAGTGAAATTTCCAGAAAATAAACAAGATTGCTTTTAGAAATTTAGTTTTAGGTTAAGGATTGAATCGAATTATAAAACTCTTAAATTTGTTGTAGTCATTAGTTTCTCAACTATCTTTTCTTTAAATCTGTTCTGGAATAATTATACCAAATCTACTTTATATTTTAGGTTTGGAAACGTCTTTTTTAATCAGTGCTTCGTACGATCGATTTTTTTATTTTGGCTACGCTGATTTAATAACATCATCTCTTTGCGAAGACAGAGATTAAATATACCCACCATCCACTCAGGGTAGCAATTTTCAATACTGTCAAGCTCGCGCAGAAATGAAATGGGTCGCTGCGTTTCTGTGCCCTGTTGCTATTCTTATGCAAGTTTCTAATTTTCATTTTGTGGCCATGCTATGAAAACACGATGTTTGCGCTTTTAATAATTGACTTTACATAACACACACAAGCCGTCAGTGGTTTCTAATAGTTTGTCCACTGTGTTAACCAATCACAGTCCTTTGCATTCCGTTATGAGCAAACATACCTCTCTTTCACTGTGAAGCCCCTTATTACTTCATTCATGAATAATGAATTGACTCGCGCCTTTTACCGAGCAGGTGCCTTGAAAATCAACCAATTTATATTGTTGTTTCTCGCGGACCACTCTCAAAGATTTCAGTTCCAACCTGAAATTTTCGTTTTGTTTTGACTATAGTCTGGTCAATTGAATCTTAAGATGAAACGATTATTAGAACACACAGTTTAACATTTTGCAATCAATAACGCTTGCCAGAGTGGACATTTTTCTGACCGCAATAATAATATGAACACTTTGGGAGGTTTAGTGATCTCTATCCTGGTCATTACGGTAAGTTGCCATAATTATTCTTTATTTCTCTCTCGAATAATTGCATCGCTTACGATGTATATTGTAAAATGTTCATGGTATGTTTTAATTTTGTCTTATCATGTTTAGGTCCTAATTCTCATAATTTCAAAGCAGCCACTGGCTGAAGAATTATTCTGCTCAGGTATTGGTCTATTTTTATGTTGAAAAAAATTGTTTAAATGTAAAGGGAATATCAATTTGCCTGAAAATCAATGAGCGGCTTTGACTTGGAAAGTGTTGCTCTCTAAATACCATAAACATTATGTTCAAAGTGAAACTGGAACTGAGGGCAGTCGTATCAGATGCCAGCTATCAGTTATGAAAGTTTGAGTAAGTGTTTTAGTTGTCAGTGAAGAACTGGGGGCATTTGTCAGCTGTCAACAAGAGTATTACGGTTAAGACAAGATTTGTCAGTTAAACTTCCGTTTGGGTTGGCTGTCGAAGCGTAATGACCCGTTCAAACCCTTGAAAATGACGAGTGTGTCTTAATAATATTTAATAATTTTTTTTTTATTTTCAATTGCTTGTTGTTGTTGACTCGTCTCTCAATAATTGTATCTCTGTTTTCTTAATACATCCTATGATTTTCTAAAGGTTTTAAGATAATATTAAGTTGTGAGCTTTAGACTAGTCAGTTGGCGCTTCGTCGGTAACCCAGAAAATGGTTTTAGCCCGTTTGCATGTAAAGCTCACGAGAACATAATTAGAAACCGAGAGTAGACCGACATGCTACCCTTCAAGGTGTCTCAATGTCTTCAGTTTCACGACAGGATCAATTTCCAAGAAAATATTGTTAGCGCACTATAGTTTTCATTTTTATCCGTGGATACAGCCGTTAGAGATTCAGAACCAAGGACTATAGCATACATGGTTAAAATGGATTACCAGAAACACGAGATGTTAAAATGTTAACAGGTACTATTCGAGTCAGTAATAAATTATTGACAGGAAAATGAGCCGTTCAGGAGTTATGTAAGCACTTTGCGGGTTCCCATTTATTGAAATGACAAAAAGTGAAATATTCAAAGATAGATAGATATCCACGTGGGAGTGTTTGAAGTCTTTGAAATGTCAACACACCCCGGCTATTCTCGCGTAAAAATTGGGATTATTCACAATAGTTGCATTTTTTTAAATTAGCCCCAATGCAACATCTTAGAGACAAAATCCGCCTTCCGATAATTTGTAAGTTAGCTAAGCAAAGAAAACGCGTTGAGCAAATAGAACTCCAGGGTTGGTGTCGGAAGCTTTCTTACACAACATTGACATGTTTTCTAATCACTTCTGTGTATTGTCAGCGGGAAGCCAAGCGTCTTGTAATTACACGCATTTGTTAGCGAAAAAAAGGGACAAAAATCTCGCTTATATGGGTTCTTGAATGTATCTAGCTTAAAGAAACTGGTGACAGATTATTGCATAAGTGCTGTAAATTAACAAGGCTTGCGCAACTAATTAAACATTTTTGGAACAAGCATTTGATAATGTCAGTTGTTTTCTTTTAGCAATTAGACGGCAAGCTTAAGATTTCAACGAAGGAATATTGAATTAACGTTCGAATTTTTCCTACTCTATGTCTATTTTTGTTTATTTAATCATTTATTATTATATGGATTTTCTTGCGAATCTCACAATTATTCGAAGGATCTTTTGGCTCCCTTTACAAAAAATTACCTGATTTTTCGAACCAAAGTATTCCATTCTCCTAGGTGCTTTGAAAATACGGATATCCTTGACTTTTTTTTATTCAATTATACGAGGAATGGAGTTTGGCTACTTTGAATTTTTTAGTATGATTCTAACTAAATTTCTTTCAAATAACGATTTACAACTATTTCTCCACGTAGTACGAAACTACCCGCTTTGGCAAAATTGCGCTCGGACTGAATTACCATTTGAAACAACCAATATTGTACAGAAACTTATCAGATTCGCCAACAATTTCGATTTTTTTTTAAGTCGAGTAACGGGAAATATAATTTACTCTCTCAGTCTTCCCAGGAATTGTCCAGTAGTGTTTCTAAATGCCCCTTTAAAACTTTCGCAAAAATGAGAAAAGATTACCACGTTTAAGACGACCTCCAGCCACTTAACAATACATGTCATGGCCGATAATGTACGAGGGCTCAGCCAACCAGATTGCAGCGTTTGCATCAGTATTCTAGTAGAATTCAACTACAAAGAGTCAACCACGAACTTGGCGGGGATTTACAGGGATTGCAAAAGAATGTCTTCTTTCTCTCGACAAACACCATCTGTGCCGAAGCCTCAAACGTTTTTGTGACATTTAGTTTTGCCTAGGTTCTAGAGATGAAAACAATTAGCTGGTTCTTGAGAGCATTGATTACAGAAAACTGCGGATGTATTTAAACCTATATTACTATCGATTAGGTAGACTTTATAAGAAGATCTTATGGGTCACTTTTGTGTGGTAACAGCAAGAATTAAGGTTCCTGGCCATCGGTGGGAGCTTAAGCGCAGCCTCAGTTTCCTCGTGTTGGGATAAACTTTAACACTTAGAGTGACTGTCTTAACCCCAGGAGTATAAAAGAGTAAAGGTGCTCTATTAGGGCATGGATTAGCGTCCCTGAGCCAAACAATAAAATAATTAAACCAATGGAAAATTTCAAGGGATTAGTACATAATAAGGGTTTAGGTGTCTTAAAGTTACTATGAAACACTGAAGTATTTGACCAACAGGGTTAACATGAGTCAAGCATGAACTTAGTCCCAAACTGAACGATACGGGAAGACGTTTTTGAATTCTGCCGTTTGCTCTTCTTTGAGCATTTTACTTCCTATCTTCATCTTGGATTAGGCACACTTCGTAAATGTGGGAGGACACTCAGTCACAATTTTACTTTTTTTCCTTACTATTTTTTTTCCAGCTAGGAGAAATGCACATTTCATACTAACATCTCATCCTCGCAATTTTTTTTCTTTGCAGATCAGGAATTTTATTTTGAATTTCCTAACGTTCAGCCAAATGTTAGCATTGACCGAGATACAGACATTGAAGCTTTCACCATATGCTTGTGGTTAAGTACCTCTGGTGCCTCGAACCTTGGAATTTTACGCTACACTGACCAGTCGACGTCGAATGTCCTTATTGCCTTGTCTTTAAGCCCTGGAGGGCATCTAGATTTTTCGCTCTTTGGCGAAGATAGGTAAATCTTTTCATTGACCTTAGAGGAGCTCAGTCACGGTATTTTGAGTTATTTTGGCCACGTACAAAATAACATTTAAATTGAAGGAAACCTGAAAATAATAGTTTACTAAGATAGAAAAACACCAAAGAGATAACAAGAAACCGTAAAGGAACAAGGATGGTTAAGGATGGAGAACATTGACCCCGATTACAAACGACGAACTTGAAAAATTTAGACTAAAGTTTTTAAGTTGAGCAAACCGTGACGTGGCTCCTTTAATACAGGAATTAAACTTACTTTGCTACCAGACTTTGTGCCGTCAAAATGGTGAACGAGAGTGCAGAAATATATATTTAACGATTGAGCATGGTTAAGCGTTTATCGTGGAGGTGGGATGATTTGGAGAGCACGAAAGAAGTGTAAGAGTTTCTCGAGGCGCACGCAGGTGAGAGCAATGATTTTGCTTACAGCATGAGATCATTGGATTATGTTGTAAGGCTAAAGGTAGAAGATGACGTCATCAACAGATAATCCTCTTATGTTCGCCAGAAATTAGATTGGGTCTGCAAATAGAACGGTTTTCATTTGAGTGTCGAAAAGTAATTGGTTTTGCACTTTCTTCGCCACACGATTGGCTTAAAAAACTCGCGCCTCTTTTTCATCCAATCAGAAGTACAACCAAAACCAATCGTGACGCGTTCGCATGCATTTTCCCGCGCTTTGCGTCAGCTGCCTGTAATTACCTCGAGTTTTGATTGGTTCACTTTATTGTCTGTATCCTTTGTGATTAGCTAGAGTGGTTACTTTGGTTTTGGTTTTACGACACTCAATTGAAAACCACTCTATCACATTTGATTAATCAATTAAATGGCCAGACATGATTAATTTCGTCTGCTTAAGGCAGCGAATTCTCTCTCCGCTGTTGTAATGTTCTTTTGTTGCTGTTTTTATCAGGCAACTGCAGGTATTACCCGGTGTTCAGGCTGGCAATATGCATGGTCTGTGCGTGACGTGGCAAAAAGAAGACGGCTTCTTTATGGTTTATTATGACGGCAGGTTACTTCTGACTGGAGTTGACTTTAAAACCAGAAACCTACTATCGTCGAAGGGAGTCCTTACGTTGGGAATTGGAGCACAAGGTCGGGTGTTATACACAGGCAGGTTAAGTCATGTAAATGCATGGCCGTCCGTTTTGGACCACCCCCAACTGGCTGTTCTTTCTTCCAAGTGTGGAGTGCAACGCGGGGAACTTGTTTCGTGGCCGGAGTTTAAGCAGGGTATATATGGTGGTTCTGCGATGGAAGGACCAAGTTGCCCTTTTACCGGTAAGAGTGAACTAGACCCTTAAAAAGTTTTTCTTTCTCGTTAATTCTCAGTCAGATTTTATATTGGTACAAGACGTTTCTCGGCGCGCGTTTATCTGTGTATCGCGAAGGGCCCGTTTACACAGGCGAGTTTTGTCGCGCAACTCAGCGCAATTTTTGTCGCGTCGAGATTTGCAATTCAAAATCGCGCTTGTAAACCAGCTGCGATTTCAATGCGGTTTGTCGCCGCCCCATCGCAGGAGTTTCGAACGTGTTCGAAAGCTTATGCAATTCTGATTTGCGACGATTTCTGATTTAAAAGTGACAACCACGACTCAGGTGGGACACCTCGGATGGTGTTTGCAACGTATGATGACACTCTATTTGTGCGGTTAATTCTGATGCGATTGACATGGCGAACAAGGATAAAAGTCTTTCACAACAGCCCCCCCCCCCCCCCCCCGAAAAAATAAAACAACAAAGGAAAGATAGTAAAAACAGGGAAACCGACGGGAAAACCCACTTTTCACCACGCAATTTTGTAAAGGAACGTGCGCCTACCATGTGGTGAAATGCTGCTGATGCTTAACGTTTCTCGTGGGTTGGCATCGAATCGCGGCAAGTCGCGGAGATCAATCGCCAAAAATCGCACTGATATTGCAGCTGGTCGGAGAGTCGTGTTTTATCTTTGTTTCTAATAGTACCTTACATTTGTCTCCATGACAACAAGAGACAGGTTTAAACGTTGTCTTCAAATGCGTGAATTATATTAAGCATTTGTGTTACTGACGTCATTTACATGGTAAAATCTCTACCGCTTATTCCACAAAGCCATCCTTTTAGCGCATTCCTAATGTCGGTAATGTTAGTACCCCTTGGATAACCTGTCATACCAATGATGGTCATACCAACCAGAACGGCAAGAGCTTATAACTGATAGCCGGCTCACGAAAAATACGTATCATGTAATATCACGAGTGAGGGAAACAACCAATAAACAAACTTCACAGTTACGTCAGGCAGACATACACTGAAGTGTATCTGATGAACGGTTAGACCCTATTAAAATAGAAATAGACCGAGGTTATTTGCTTGAGATAATATTAGCTTCTTGTTACGGTTTGGTTAAACTGCAAACATGGAAGGTAAATAAATTAACGTTTCCATGGAGATCAATCTTTTACTTTTTTTGTTAGCCGTGTATTGGAAGCTTAACGCCAACATTTATTTTTCAGAGACTGACGTAACAGATGAACTGAAGCACTGGAGGCTTGATGGAAGCGATAACGAGCTGAGGTTTATTTCCTTATTGTTTTGTCGGCTTTAACGTTGACCATAGGGATCGTTTCTCTATTCATAGTTATCGTTATTCTCTTCTTGATAACACT
>Ga0126339_10002976_pt1 | contig 12249 bp, 11 predicted proteins | sample OrbTmetagenome_2_FD_92532 | JGI IMG/M metagenome (GOLD analysis project Ga0126339, IMG submission 92532) | Coral microbial communities from Petempiche,Puerto Morelos, Mexico - Orbicella T R C metagenome | ecosystem: Host-associated > Invertebrates > Cnidaria > Coral | place: Petempiche,Puerto... | reverse complement strand
TTTAGCCAGTGACAACCATTTAATTCCTTTCCTTTTTTACCAATTTTTAACATACCTGGCTACACACCGAACATTTTTAACATCAAACAAACAATTCAAAGATTTCTTCCTTAAAGCCGGGTAAAACGTTTTACACACTGTTTTCAGGGTGCCCTCAGTGAGTTATTTTGTGAAATGAGAATACCTGGAACTCTTTTTTTTTAACAACTTATCAATGCTGTTACGAGATGAAACTACCTATTTTTTCACAAGAACCACTCTGAACTGGTTTTACTTACCCTCAACAGATTTAGTCTGCTTTTTCAAAAACTGACTTTTTTTTTCTATTTCAGTATTCCAAATATTTGCACCACAAAGCTTTGTTGCAACAACTGGTGGGATTTCCAACACATGAAATTTTAGTGGTTTTGCAGAAGGGGTGTATGTGTTGCATTCCACAAAATAGCACTTGGTTCTTTCCAGAATTTCATCCAATGGCAGTGGATGTTTTCCAGTGGTCAACTGCTGTGATTCAGGAGCATAGGAAATCTGATAGCATAAAACTGATGCATCCATTATTAGGGTATGTAAACAAAATTACTATGATGTGGCATGTGACATGCACTATAACTTTAAATCTATGTTTCATGTTGGCTTTTACTTCCGACCCATTCAATGTTTTCAATAGAAACAAGTAATGATAGAATGTTACTACACAGCCATCTCTGTTGCAGTAATAAATATTTCAATACTTGAATTACCGGTAAGACTGCACACACATGAAAAAGATAGCCTGCATAGCAAGCATTTCCATGTGGTTTTTGAGTGCTAAAAAGCCAATTTACGAATGTTTGTTGTGTGTGAAAAAGTGCTTAAAAATCATATGGAAATGCTTGCTATGCAGGCTACGAAAAAGAAGTATCCGCAAGATGACAGCAGACTGTAATAACTGGACTCTTAATAAATATTCAACCTCCACTTGCCCTACTCTCACTTCCAGTAATTTCGAAATGCACAATTCTTCATAAAAAATAGGAACAAAAATACAGAGTATAAAGTGACTGGGTGGGCTTCTCAGTTTGCTGCAGGCTCTAAAAATCTGTATTCCAGCATGAAAATGGTCTAAAAAGGGGAAGTATATGATAACCTTTTTTTTGAATCTTGACAGTTGAGACTCTTTGATTGCATCAATTTGTAGGATTGAAACCTCACCCTGTCATTGGCATTGTAAACTCAATCTAAAATGGAAACATATAGGAGATTTGAGTGCTAAACTACTGGGAGAAGTTATCTGTAAAAAAATGTAAAGAAATGTACAAACCTCATTGCAGCTGCAACAATTCTTCTGGTTACTATCACCCAAATACACCTCACCCAAAACCCCACAAATACCACAGATTTGACTGTCAAGACTTCAGGCAGTCAACATCTCAAAACAATAAAATCCATTGTACAACAAATCAGAAATGTAGTCTAAAGATGGCACAGACTGAAAAAACGGGGCATATTTTTTTTAAAATACGTCTAGAAAATCTTTTCTTTTTTTCTAACTGGATCACATAAGTCTGGTTACGCAAATAAGCAGACTTTTACCATGAAAAGCAGTACTGTATATAAAGAAAACGATCATGTGTTATGAATTTATCTGTCACAACAATAATCTTTCCGAACTAATTACTGGATAATACCGATATGTACATTTGTCAGGCAGAATCAATCAATAATATGTTCCACTTAGTAATGCACTTTCATTGAACCAAAAAAATTCAATAGCAAATAAAGTTCTTTCAGAAAAACACACTTTATAGTGGTGCTTGTCCACCGCTAGCTGGACCACACAAAATCCACGGATAGACACAACCTATTTTGTACCAAACTTCTTTTGAAACGCCTTCTTTATTGTTGTATTGTATCGTGAAACTAAAACCAATTGATTTACAAAATTAGAGCCGAGCAAATAGCTTAAGAAATATTCCAGGTAAATCAAACTTACATTATTGCCGGATCTGGCGAGAGTTGACATCAATGGAACCTTTCCTTCCTTCGATATGACTAACTAATAAGAAGTAATTTCTTCCCTTCGGAGCACAAGTGCTTGCGAAAACTGATCAAAGGTCCTTTTTTCCTAAATTATATTGAATTACATAATAGATGTCTAGCGCAACATGAGTTCCGTATGGAAACATGAGACGACTTAAGAGCACGTGATGAGTCACCTAGTGTGACTTTAAAGATTAAACCAAATCAAATAAGGGATTTAAACTCGTGCTATAGGGGCACTTACACACTTAATGGCTAGTTATCACCTCATATCCAACACAAGCTTCTGGAATAATTGTATTAGCTGTTATGCCACACTTTCTGATTTAAGAGGCAAACCTAACGTAAAAATCACTTGAATGCAATTAAACCAAGGACAAAACCACTGTGCTGATACCTGCTTTGCTTTTAATGAAAGAACAGCAAGCTTGCTGTCAATGGCAACTGTGAGAGGGAATCCACACTTGAAGAACTCTCTGAGCTCCATCAAAATGTCTAGAGACACAAGGAGCTTATCACTGATATTAAACAGTCCTAGAAAACAGCAAACAATATAATCATAAATATTAATGAAGCAAGCACATTACATCAACTTGGTGTGTAGTATATACAAAACTTATGAAAATATGACCATGTGAAAAGCTATAAAGAAATAACCATAATTATTGTGAAGAAGATGTTGAAAAAGCAGCAAATGAAAATCATTACAAGAAGAAAAAACTGCAAGGTTGTTGCAAATTCCAAATTGGAAACCCAAAACAATGAAAACTGGAACTAAATTGAAAATTAATCTAGGGAGGGGGACACAAAAAAAGAAAACCTTCTATGAGTGGAGTATGCATATTTTGTGTAACTACACAATGATTCTAGTATTAGTCTCATTTGCTGAAAAAAATTAACTCATGGTTAAAATTGATCATATAGTATATTAAGTGAGCTTGTCATAAAACATTAAAACTACACTCATTACTAACCAAAATAGAAAGGGAATGCTTGATGCATCGCCTTGCACCCAGCCTCCTGACAGAACTTAATGAAAACCTCAACTGGCAAAAAGGTCACAGCACTGGTCAGTATATATGACACAGGTCCTGCTTTCTGTCCCGGATGTGGTCGAGGGGTTGACAACTGGCTTCCGCAAAGACAACAGTAATCAACCTCTGGAGAGAAGGAACTTGGCCAACCATTTTTAATATTTTCAGGGCCGTTTGAGTGGCTGTCATTTAAGGCAATCCTACCCAAAATATTGGCAGGAATGTCGTAATGCAAAGAGTTGAGCATTTTAAGCTTGATGGTAGAATCTCTTGAGATACTGCTTTCTGATACATTGCATGCAGAAGATGTAGTTGCTGTTGCAAAAGATGCAGTTGCTGTTACCATCGGATGGGAAGTGGAAGGGCATGGAGAATTGGAAATGGCAGAGACATCCCAAGACGTTGCCTCAGCCTGAGCAGAAGATGTTGCTGGCATTAACATCGGCACACCATAGAAACACAAAAGGGTATGACAGTGTATGCATATTTTCTTTTTCTTTTCCCGCCTCATGACACTGCCATACCCTTTACAGTCACTTGACGAACAGTCCATTTTCCAATTTGCCAGTGTAAGATGGACAAATCCAATTGGTTTTGAAGAAGTTGATGACCCACAAGCACAGAAAACAGACTCTGATAACCAATGCAAATGTGGAAATGGAACCGCATTCATAACCTCAAACAATCTGTCCTTGGTACTTTGATCTGCTTTGTACTGGGAAATTACCTCAGGTGTCAAGGTATGAGTGGACAGAGGTTGAACTGCTTCCTCTGCTTGCACAATGTGAGGGCAGGTAAATGAACAAGCACTATTGCTGTTAACAAATGCAGCTCTTGCAAGCTTGCATTGCTCGTTGTGGCATTGAGTTTGCTCACCATCTACAATAAAAACACACTGTAGATTCCTGACAGTGCGAGATGAAAAAAATCGGCAAGTTACATGATTTAAGAATTCAACACACTGAGGAACATTGATGTTTTTTTTCGGATTTGGGTTGATAGGATCCCCCAATGTGAAATCCACAAGACTGACACTTTTCAGGCTTATATCTGTTAAAGTACACAGCACTGCACTTTTGACAAGATCCCTGACGATGTTGCCTCTAAAAGATAGTAGCATGAAAAAGAAAACCTTTAATTAACAACTAAGTTCATTTCTCGTTTTCTCCCATATTGTTCTATTCTACTACTTGGTTAATAGGCCATTTGCACTATGAAGTCAAATGTGCAAAGGTTGTCAGCAGTTGTAATACATTTTGTGGGAAAAAGCATTTCCTGAATTGGCAAAGCGAGCCTCGTATGATTCCGATCGTGTTACGCTGCTGTAGCTGTCAATGCTTCTGTTATAGAAAATTCTATCCGCAAGATGAAAGCCACAAACAGCAATGACTGTGGGCTTATCACCAGTGGTGACTAACAGTGAAGAAAGAGACAGGGGATGAAAGCGATTTCGGTCAAATTTTGATTGTTCATAAATGGCTAACATTTGACTGAAAATTCCCCATTTCCAGCAAGTGGTGTGAAAATAATATTCTCTCCCCAGCCTTAAAATTGTGTCATTGGGCAGTGACGTTAAACTGTTGGCCTTGTCTCCTTCACCCTCTGTATCAACCTGAAGGGGACGTTAAAGAACCCACGATACTGTTCGATAAGAGTAGGGCATGTAGTTCCCGGTTTCCTGGTCTGGTCTTAGTTTATAAGTAAGTTTTTGTGTTGGGAGAGGTCATTGAATAGGGATAACTTCAACACCCTCTTCAGGATGTCTCTAGGCATACCTGTAAAACAGACCTTGTACCTTGACCCTGTACCTTGTAAAAAGGAATATACCAGAAAGCTCGTGAAATTCAACTTTCAGGGAACAATTTTTTAGCATTTAAGGTTTGCTTTAGTACACTGGGGAACAGAGGATACCAGTGACAGAAATGCATCATCAGTTGCAAGGAGATGCATTATGCACAACATCAGAAGTAATTTTCACAACTTCAATTAATTGACACCTCAGGGAGGTCTTCTTCTGTGAGAGATATTTTGTTCATATTACAATGTCTACCCGCCAACTTTACTACAGCTACCAAAAGCCTTTGCGCTTTGATGTCATAATGCAAATGGCCTATTGGCACTGTCGTCACCAGGGGTATATTTATTAACATGTAATTGTTCATTATCCTTCTTGCATACTCATTAGCATTTAGTTATGGGAAAGTCACCCCAGACAAGCGAGCTCACTGGGGAAAACATGAAAGGTGCTAATAGAGTAAGCAGAAGGGGAGGGTGGGTGGGACGATTCCAGCCAAAGTTAGGCAAAACTGACAACTATGAATAAATAAGGCATCCTTATATACTATGCATGAAGACTAATGAATATTAATAAAGTATGAATAGTTCATTATCCTTGCATACTCATTAGCATTTAGTTATGGGAAAGTCACCCCAGACTGCACCCCGCAATCACCATGGAATTCACTGGCTAATCCAAACAACCATACCAAAAATAAGCCCCCAACCTTAACCATCCTTAACCAAACTAATTTCCCAACCCTCACTAGTATTTCAACATGACTGTCCTAAATGCTATGGAGAAAACCATGCCAAATTATTTCAAACCTTGAACGCATTTCCAAAATTTATTCCACAAAAGAAAAATGAACAAGACAAGACCAAACGAACCTATGAAAACTATGAAAACCTATGCAAGCTAACGAAATGTCCTGTAAACATTAGCTAAAATCTACCTCTATCGAAAACAAGAAAACCAAGTCTCAGATGCTTTGGGAAAACAATACAAGCTTTACATCCTGAAACATTCGCAATATTTGTTTCCACAAAACACAGTAAACAAGAGAAGAGCAAGTGTTTAGAATGCTATAGTAAAGCCATGCAGGTTGTTATACTGCTTGTAAGCTTTCGCTAAATCCACTTCCAACAAAGACAAGGTGTCCACCGCCCCACCAAGGCCAAGCACCTGATTCAACTTAATATAATGATGTGCTGACTTTGAGGACTTCCAGCCCATGTGATCCATGATCGCATCAAGCTTTGCTCCGGCAATGGCTAGCAAAATTGCACAACCACTCCTTAGACCATGTAAAGTAATGTTCTGATTAGCAAATGCCGGGATTTAGTGAACATACATTAAGAGCCACGCCTGAGCCACAGCCAACTCAAAAGGTGCTGGTAAAATTTCTCCAGATGGGTTGAGGGGCCTAAACAAAAATCCTTATCGGATAGAGATCTTCAATAGGTCGCATAAGCTAATGTAAACCTCAACTACAGTCACCGGGCAAACAGAAGAGTCCGCATGACGCTTGATAGCAAAAAAGAGAATTAGTGAGTGTACGGTTAAAGAGTAGAGTCTTTTTTTCCGGAAAATAAAGAATCCCCCTTGTTTTCATTCAACCGAGATCTCCGGCCCTGTCGCCACCAAAGAATTGTACCTTAAAAAAGGCTTGATCTCTTACCAGAACAAATAGCTGTGCTGAAGAACGAACGTGTACGTTCATGCGCTTAGCTATTTCTGCAGATAAAACACCAAATCCTGAAGAAAGAATAGTTCAGCCTGTCTCTGCATGACTCTTGCGACGAGCTGTTCCTCTCTGACAGCCAATAAATAGGACTTAACCAGTGGTGAAGCTGCGGGGTTGGTAACCCCAGGGAAGAGACTATCAGTTGCGGATCTCCCATACTTATTAAATATAGCTGTCAATTTACCAATAATTGAGTCAACAGAGCCATATGCTAAATGCTTAGGGCAAACACAAGAAGAAGCACTCTTCTCACCAAAGAAGGGGCAGGTATCAATATGTACCACTGTCTTGCCAAAATTATCCTTCCAGATCAAGAAGTCAATCACATCGCCAGGTATTGCCGAGCAAATGTCCCTCTTCAAGGTGGATTCTAAGAACTGTGAAAACTCCATCTCTAAAGCACTTCCTTGTTTTTGATAAGGGTAGCCTGTTACCTAGCAACCAAAGTTTTCCTTCGCTCCCTTATTGAACACAGGTCAATAGGGGTCTTGAGACTCTTCAAAGTTTGAAGTTACCTTGTCTGACGCTGATAACCACATCTCTGACAATAGTGAAAATCAAAATCATTGGGTTTGGAACAAACCGGGCATGACACAAATGGCTGGAAAAGTCTGAGTACCAACGGCAGACTGAAAAGAGAGAAGGTTTCTCCTGTTAGGTTGTTAATGACATGTTTTTTCCAATCCTAAATGCCAAGAGGCTATATGGAGAGGGGCCAGGTATAAAACCATCCTTTGAATGGAAAAGGAACATATCCGATGATCCCTTCTCCGTCAGCAAAACACTGTGGCTGGACAAAGCATTTAATGATGGCCACTGCCTGGGTAAGGGGGACATCAATGGTACTACTACCGTAACAACTGCATTCACTGAAGCGAGGAAACACAAAAGAGGCCCAATCAGTGAAAATGGTGGGAAAACGTAGGTGTTAATGCAGTTACGATCACAAACAGAGAGGTCTTGGTGAAAAACACTGACACTGGATGACCCTGGAGTAGGGTAGGGCATAAAGTGCTTTAACAGGTTCCCACACCAGTCACGTTGAACATTGGAATCTAACGACATCAAATCAAGATCATGGCCATTGATTCCTCCCAACCAATGCTGGATGATTTCCGAAGACTTAGGAGAAAGCAGAGCACCTGAACGAGATAGTCTCCTCGAAAACCAGTCTGCCTGGCTTAGGTGAGAAGGAACAAAAGACATTCCAGAGAAAGGTTTCTGTCCACCAAGAACTGGAAAATCAATTATGAAATCTGAGTTAACTTACTAGAGCGTGGCCACAGCCAGACCAAGCGTGGAAAACAACCATGCTGTCTACCTGTGCATCAATCCTACAATCAGAGACGCTTTCAGGAAGTGACTGCAAGCCCTTGAGGATGGCCCACATTTCCTTCACATTAATACGCTTGTCTCGAACGGTTTCTTCCCAGTAGTCACCGACAGAAATGGTCCTAGTAGGAAGGTGAATTCCCGCTCCCCAACGGAAAGACGAAGCGTCTGAAGTAAAAGAGATGGCAACATGACGTTCACTTCTCCACTGAATCGCCTTGTCCCAACCATCCAACAACCTCCAAAACACTTCTTCTTCTCTCAGATTCAAAGATAAATTCACCTCACCACCTCTGGAAGCCTTCACGATTGATGCCGCCATTTCCCTTATGTAGAATTTAGTCGCTAGAAAAGCCAGGGAGAAGGTATTGTATTTCCCCATTAACCTCTGTAAAGACTTCAAGGTAATAGTAGTTTCATGCAGAAGTATTTGCTCGCGTAGCTGTGCAAACTTTATCTTCTTATCTTCAGGATTGCAAAAAACCTGCACTATAGAATCCACTATCATACCTAAATAACAGATCCTGGTTACGGGACAAGAACGCATTTGGAGAGGCCCAGAAAATAACTGACGTTGACAAGAACTGAACAAACTATGTACAAAGCCGCCTCCGCAGACTGATAGCTGTATTCCGGCATCCTCTGCAACAGTGGGCGTGACCAAAAAACCCTTCAAAGCAAACAGTTCCCCATTCAAACAGTCATCAATATACAGGGAACACACGACCCCTAAACTCCTGAGAAAATTTGTGGGGCCCAGACCAACACTCTGGTATATAAACGGAGTATTCTTCCAACCAAAGGGAAGCATAACTCCAACCAGTTGACCAGATTAAACGGAGTCTGGATCGCAAAACGACAGATCCCGTAGCTTAGGAGTTTCCCCCGCAATAATCCCTTGAACACGGGTTAAACAAGCATCTTCTGATGTCATTTTCTCTAAACTCAGTTTACCCTCCAGGGATACCCATCGCATTTCCCTACGTCTGCTTTTTTCCTCCGCTTCTAAGGGCATAAAGGTCATCATATCTCCCTTATGACGTTTCATTTTAGGCTAAAACAAAAGCACCAAAGAAAAAGAAGGGATCAGAATGATGTACTTAAATGGAGGCTGCAAATCCAAGTTCGGAGAAAATGACCACCATAGCCCAAGTAATCGGGCTCAAGGGCATGTCTATGGGCAAAACGCTTGTGGGGTCATTCTCCCAACCTCGAGACCACAGACTTCCAAGAAAAGGGAAAAAAAGGAAGTGACACAAAATACGGTGCCTTTACATTTTATTATTGTCAACTGCAAATACAAAGACAATCCAGAATTCCGTTTCAAAACAAATCACTTTCACTGATTACACAATCCTTAACGCTTGTTCGTGCAGGAGCGCAAGATATGTCCTGCCTTTCCACACACCCAGCACTTCCTCTCTGAAGGTGATCTAGGGCTGAGATTGGTGCCACGCCTCTGGCACAGAGCCTTACATGTCCATCCAGTGAACGAACCTTGATTTACCGGGACGGGCCGTTTGGTTGCCTTAGCAATAACCTTTGCCACCTCCGCCTCCTCTTTAGATGCCACCAGCTTTATTAATACCCGTTGAAGGCACGGGTTGTTCGACAACAGATGGCACTGCCTTAGCACTATTTCATAACACAATGCTCTTTCATCCTTCTTTTCCTTCGTGACATTGACCTCTTCATCTAGAGCGATGATCGCAGCATGTGGGTCAAAAAGAGCCACTGGACACGCAATGACCATCTGGAGAGTCAACAAGGCAGACTCGATTGCCAATGCATCAATTTTTTTCTTCCACTCATGCAATTCCTTCTTTATCACACCGACCGTTGTGGGCGAGACCTAACAAAGGAAAGAAACGCCAAAGAACTCCACAATGTCCTTAAATCCAGTCCTTACTTCGCATTAGAACTGTTTTCCCTAGAACCCCCGATCACATATCCAATTCCTTCTTTATCACACCGACCGTTGTGGGCGAGACCTAACAAAGGAAAGAAACGCCAAAGAACTCCATGACCTTAAATCCAGTCCTTACTTCGCATTAGTACTGTTTTGCACCTCATGGCACAGAGCAGAAGTCCTCAACACACTGCTCAAACGGTCCACGCCACCATGTGGCCAGACAAACAAAACCAATCACCACTGTCAGACAACACCAGACCTTGACCGAGGCCTCGCGTGCCATGCCCCTCCCAAGGGACAAGCAAGAAAAAAGGTGCAAACAGCTTAAGTAATTTCTTCAGACCTCAACCAAAACAAAACTAAAACAGCTCCCAAATATATAGCAATGCTAATTCATAAGAAACAAGCAAAGAAGAGAAAACAAATGAGTGCAACAGCAAAAAAAACAATATAAACAACAGATTATCGCCTAACATTTAAAGGAACTTATCATGGCGAGCCCAAAGGAATAAATTACCGACCATATGCTCCAAGCACGAAGTTTAAAAACCGGCTCCCAAGTAACGAGAAAAACATAAACGAGGTAATGTAACATTGGGCAAAAAGAAATGACCAACAAACCCCGGCTAGAATACAAAACTAAAGCATTGTAGCTGAATACCTCAAGGTTCACTGTCGAGTTGTTTGACACATTCATCCCAGTGGCGTTTTCCTGAGAAGAACTTTGGGACACGTTGTCACCGTTCGCAGTTGTTCCTGAAGTTGCACCCGCCTGTGATGAAGACATGGTTGGCGAAGCAGCCTGCTTAACAGAGCCTTGAAGGGGCTGTAAAATTTGCTGGGAACTTGCAGGGTCATTCACTGCGGACGGACTCTGGGACATATTTCCAATGATTCCAACCAAAGTTAGGCAAAACTGACAACTATGAATAATTAAGGCATGCTTGTATAGTGTGCACGAGGACTAATGAATATTATTAAAGTATGAATACTTGTCAAAGATCAGTCAAAGGGGGCTCTTTTCAGGGTTTCACAGCTCTACTGCGACCTCAGTCATGTCCTAAATATAAGAACTCTAGAGTCAAGAGCAAATAATGGTTCCATACAAACTTACCATCTTGACAACTTCAAAACTTCAAGTCCATGATTATAGCAAGCACAGCACAAATAAACCTGTTAAAAAACATAAACTAGTGATTAAGCTACATCTAATGGATGTAGTTAGTGCATGTCCACATCAGGACTTTAGTGTTGCCTATTTTGTAAGCTGCTTAAATAAACTATGTATGTATGCAATACACACTACATGTGAAAACTGACAGCAAACTCTGCATTCAGCTCTAATAAAAAAAAACCAGGATTAGAACTCTACGAACACTTTTTTGAAGTTCCTGGTTGATAAAAAGATTCATCCTCTATGTGCTATGTGAAAGCTCTACAAGTGTCAGGCATTTTCATCATCAGATCAGCAGGTTCAAGTATTGTAAGCTTATATCTTTCATAATCCATCAAGGCGAGGACATGGCGGCGGCTTTCACGTATTCGCACTAAAATTCTACGAGTATTTTTGGAACTTAACTTAAATCGTACAGACTTTCAAGTATTCAAACTAATGTTAATGTAGGCTGAAAGTTTGGTCCTTTGAGCCTAACAACTTGCCTTTTACAGAGGAGTTTTACACATTTAAGCTTATACCTTACTTCTTTTCCAATCGATAGGCAATCTAACTGCCGTGCAGTGCAGTAAATTTCCCTTTGTGAAAACCGGCCTTCATGAAAAATATAAGCTGCACAAGTATCTCGAAGGAAATGATGTGCTCTGAATCTTCTCAAAAGTGACGTGCAGCAAGAGAACATGTGACACTGCGTAAGAGAAGACCTTTCGAGAGCTGCTACAGTACTGGAAAATCTTGATCTTCCACAAGTGAACACTCATTGAAACAGGCAAATAGCAAGATTATAAGAAAAACGTTCTTATAAAGAACTTCCATCGCCAAATGCAATGATCAGTTCTGGGAGGTTGTGCCACTGGAGCACATCCGGTTTTGCTTGAAAGGCAACATATTTGGTTCATTGTTCGATGGCATATTAAAATTTTTGCACATTACTATGGCGGAAATCATACGGCAACACTGATATTTTAGTACCTCTACAGATCTGATTGCACGGGATAAGTTTTTTATTGTGCTCTTTGAAAAAAATTTATTTCTTAGTAAAATTGTAGAATCTTTTAGTTAGTAGAAATACTTTGTCTCGCTATTTGACAAAGCAAGACATTTTAGGATAATGCACTCGATAATCTAACAACTGTGAAATGACATGTTAGCTGTGATCGCTGGAATAAAATGATCTCTATCATCATTTCTCTCCACATTAAGCTACTTGGAGAATCGATAAACCGCTACCGTGTCAATAGCCAAGTCCAAAAG
>Ga0126339_10002975_pt1 | contig 12251 bp, 6 predicted proteins | sample OrbTmetagenome_2_FD_92532 | JGI IMG/M metagenome (GOLD analysis project Ga0126339, IMG submission 92532) | Coral microbial communities from Petempiche,Puerto Morelos, Mexico - Orbicella T R C metagenome | ecosystem: Host-associated > Invertebrates > Cnidaria > Coral | place: Petempiche,Puerto... | reverse complement strand
TAATGTCCGCGGACAAATATCCGAGCATATTTCCGTGCCAAATGGAGGTTATTGTTTTTATATACTCACTCAATTTTCAGGGTTGGCGGGTCTCCCGGACTAACAGTCACAATCTGATCTGCAAATTTGTTGCGGTCGTCCTTCGTCATGACGAATCGGAAAATATACGTGGTGTTTGGGGTCATAAGACTTGTGTTCAACGTAATTTTCTGAGACGTGAAGTTGAGCTGTCCAGGTCCATAATCAAAGCAACCGCCGAGGGAGACATTGCGTGTATTATTTATCTGAGGTGGTGGGGTTGGAATGGGGGGTAGGTTTGTTAAATTAGTTGGTAGATTGTAATTATCATCCCTCTGCTTACAGAACCACGAAAAATTGTATCCAGTGTTATCCTGTGACTCGCTGTCAGGATCCTTTGATTTCACAGCGTTTAGATCCAAGGGGGCTACATTACCCACAGTCCTCTCTGTACCTCCATCGATAATAGCGACAAGTTCAGATTTTGTGATCTCTATGTAAAATTTCTCCTCGGTAAAAACGCCTGGTTCCAACAACATGTCGATCCGGAAAACCAATTCATACGAGCCGTAATCAAGCCTGCGAGCAGGGATGTTCAGGTCAGAACTGCCGAGGTCGATTTTTAATTCTTCCTTGGGAAGTTCTTCTTTCTTATCGTCTCGCAGCCGATAAATGCGCCACCCATATTTAGTTGTAAGGTTGTAGCAATTGATTTTGTTTGATGTTTTGATATCGATCTTCTTCGAGCGTTTGTACTCCGTTCCTTCTTCCTTGCTCTTTGATATCACAGCGTTTATTTCTGGGTAAAAGCAAGGTCCTTTCACAACGGACGCTTTAGATTTTTGATTTCCAATCCTGACGCAAGAGACGCGATTCTCGGCAGTCAGAGTGACATTATAATCTTGTGCCTTGGTGTAGGTGTGTGAGAAATTCACGGGTGATTTTAAATCTGTGGGGTTCTCACAACTCCCCTGCAGGAACGGCGTACCAGTCTTGAAATATTTTGTCGTTCCCTCGCTGTCCTTCAGTTCAATTTTAAAACAAGAATTGTTTCCCTTCTTTTCCACACGTAGAGAGAAATTGAGAGGTTTGTCCTTCACTGCAGGTCCGTCGTTCTTCAGGCTAACTCCAAGTATGCTTTCCTCTACGGTGATTTTCATTTCTTTAGTGTCGTTGCTGACTTCGTTCTTTGCCCAGAGTGAGATATTGTGATCTCCTGTTGAGTTGAACTTATGCCGACAGCTAATTCCCTCGATTTTGTGACCGTCTGGAAAGGTCCAGGTGTACGTCACGTTTGTACCATTTATGATGGAGGCGCTGAAAGATATGTCGTATTCCAAGGGAAACACGCCTGTTTGAGGAAAAAATTTCTTTTCTTGTGGACATTCATTGACATAATCTGTCACGTTAGCTGTAAAATTGAGGCCGTGGACTTCATCTTGAACTTTAACCTCCACGGATGCGCTGTCGGAACTTATCTCATTGGAAACTTCAACAGTAGCAATATATACGCCTTGCCTGGGATAAGGATGAATTATTTCATCTCTATTTTTTAAAAGGTTTTGGGAGACGTTGTCTCCAAAGCTGTAGTTGAAGTAAAGTGGCCTCGAGGGAGGGTTCTGGGTAGAAAATTCCACGCGGAACCCCACTTTGCCAAGCGAAGAAGGAATGGGCGAGTTTGACTTAAGTTTGACCACGCTGATGGGGTTCTGAACAATCAGCCTGCAAGTCGACGTCACATTCTCAAGATTTCTGTTAAACAACGTCACTGTGATATTGTATTCCCCTGCGTCCGAGTAAAAATGCTTCGAAGTCGTTCCGTTTTCAGGGAATTCTTGATGCAAGTATGTAAGATTGCTTGACGAACCGTTTCCAAAATCGAACACAACGTTAACGTTGGTACCATTTGAAACTGTAGCAGTTGCCGTGACGCTCTCGTTCACAGCTATGTACAAAACACCGCCCTTTGCACAAGGTCCACTTTCAGCCGCTTTTTGCAACGATCCGCGTCCTACTGCAAGTTTGGCGCCCTGTACTGGAGTCTCAACATGGATTGTGGTGTTAATCGTCTTGTTGTCGACCTGATTACTTACTGTGACTTGAAAGAGATAGTCCCCAGGAGCACTGTAGTTATGACTGCTTATGGCCAAAAAAATATCGGCAACTGTGATGTTCTCTTTGAATAGTTTTGTGTCGCCATCGCCGTAGTCGACAAGTATGGATATTTCAGAACCCTGAGACACTTTCCAGTGCACTCGCGCCTCGGTCATCACTCCCGCATTGTGATCGAAGCTCTCAAACTGCAATCCTTCGATCACGTCCTGAACGATGACTTCTTGGCAGTGTGCTACGGCTGAACTGATATCATTGGATGCGATCAAAGCAACTTTGTACCTCCCACCCTTACGATACGTGTGTGAAATAACTTTCTTTGTGGTGTTGATCGTTTTTCCGTCCATGGTAAGTAAGAAGTAATTGGCTGTTTCTTCTCCTTGATGCTGTAGTACGGTAAAATTAAACGTCTGGTTTGTTTTCACGATGCCCGGATGCATCACGGATACACCCGAGATTGCACGTTGCACACTGAGATTGCCTCTGATGCTATCATCGTACAACTTATTAACCGCTGTGATCGTCACAAGGTACAGGCCAGGATTGGTTATGTTCGTTTTGTAAATGGCGAAAAATGTGGCGCCAAGTGCTTTAGCATTGGTCAAATTCGCTGTGTGGTTCTCGCCTTCCGGGGATACAACGCTGATGTTGAAGTCGACATGTGATCCGTTACGTAACAACCAGCCGATGCTAGCAGTAGTTCCATTTTGAATGGAAAGGAGGGCGGTCTGACTAAATTCCAAACCCGCAATCTTCTCCTGAACGACAGTTGAGCACCAGATACTGACCAGGCTTACTCTATTTGTCGCTATGAGGTTCACAACCACTGTTCCGGTGGCTTCATAACGATGCGTTACCCATGGTGTTGTGGTTGTGGCATTTTTCTCATCGCCAAAGTCCCATACATAAGACACGTTTGTGCCGTGCAGTAGTTCAGCACTTATGTTGACGCCTTCGGCCGATGGGAGTGCATCGGGCAACTTTAACTCCAGTCCTGTTATGTCTTCTTGAACAGCAATCTCTTTTGTGAAGCTCAATTTTTCTCGCGCGTTTTCAAGAGTGAAGGAAACTTTCTCATGACCAGCTTTCTGATAGCGGTGTTCAAAGTACGTTTCAGAGGCTGCAGAGTACCGTATGGCTACCGCAGGTGCGTAATTAACTTTCGTCGGGCTCTCTTCTGTTAATGGAAGACGATTCCCGCGAAGAGTCTGGGTACCAGTGGTATTAAGCACCGAGCTGGAATACAGGAAAGAGGAACTTGATAAACTGGTTTTCAATGCCGCGGTTGGCCCAGTGGCGGGAAAACGCACTCCGATGAGGTCGCCCTCTTGGAGTTGAAGTTGTTGACTTCCAGTTTCAATCAAAATGAGTTTGTGGCCAGTCGTTGTATAAACCATGTAACTTGAGATATGCTCGTAGTCAAAGTTTCCATGTGCTACCGTCGTGTTGTTGCTGCATGACTCGCTCTGCTTGGTGCACTGTCCCTCCTTGAAGCTAAATGTTTCCTCGTTGTCGCAGCTCTTGGGTTTTCCTGCTGGGCAAACGGATGCGTTTATCACGTGATAACTAGCGACACACAGGTTGCTTGCTCCACAGTAACGCTGACCCACTGATAGACATTTTCGTCGATAAACCTACCACAAAATGAAATAAGGTCTTGATCAACCTAGTTCCTAAGAATTAAGAAAAGCCCAGGGATTGAGTTTGGCCGGGTCCTGATCGGATAAGAACCTGGAGAGGGGTATGTACGAAGCTGACTTCTTTACGCTAACAAATATCATATATAAAAATGAAATTTTAAAATATGATAGATAAATAAATAAATGAACAAATAACTTGGGAATTGGCACGTCTAGTAGATGCCTATTTTCTACCATTTTCACTGAGATCCGATTAGAGAATTTAGAAGAGTTTTTTTTTTGTTTTTTTTTGTTTTTTTTTTGGAATTTAGAAGAGTTGAGTTTTTGCGCAAGGAAGAAACGAATAAGAAAAACCTTCGCATCATAGACGAGAACCAACAACAAACATAAGCCACATTGGACTTTGGGGACGGGAACACTCTACCACTACACCATCCTTGCTCCCTCAATCAGAAAGGTTTTCAAAACGGAAACATTCGAAAAGAAAAATCATTTAATACATCACAGAGAACGACATTTAAAAGCTTACCCCCGCTAAATTACGCAAAGATCTCCCTTGTTTACACTTGAATTGCCATGTGTTCTCTGTTTTTAGTAGAGTACAATTGACTGCTGTTGCGAAATCATGCTTAAAGTGAGCTCTGAACTAGACTACTCAAGCATATCGTATGAAACTTGTTACAGTCCAGTATGTTCTTAGTCTCCTAATCACCCGATTGATACAGCGAAATTCCATACAATGCAACTTAGGAACGTTTTCAAGATCAACTTGGAACAAAACATAATCTAGAATAGTCAGTCCTTACTTAGCCTCAGTTCTCAAATTAGACGTTCTTTTCAATGGGGTGTATGATGTGTGTTTTGCACATATAAATGGGTTAATTTTTTCACGTCAAGAAATAAGACCTTATTAGTACCTTCACGTCTACGAAGCCTCCTCGCTCGACATCCATCTCTAGCGCCACAGCTTTACCCCTGCTGGTGACCTCCATTCCCTCCAGAAGGTACAATCCGTCAGAGGTACTAATCTGTGATCCGGAGTCAGCGGCTGGAATACCCAAGGTCATGATTTCTGCGTCTGTGTGATGCAAAAATGTACTGTCTTACCTTGAGAGACTGAGTGAGTGTGCGGTTCGATGACTGACTGGCTGACGGACGGACGGACAGACTGGCGGACTGACTAACTGACTGACTGACTGACTGACTGGGTGACTGACCGACTGACCAAACCACTTACCAACCAAATGACCGACCGACTGACCGACTGACTAGCTGACTGACTTATCGAATGACTTATCGATCGACTGATTGATTGATCGATTGATATATTTATTGATATATTTATTTATTGATTGATTATTGCGTGCTTGATTGGTAGGCTAGTTGATTGGTTGGCCGACTAAGTAATTAATTAGCTGATTGACTGACTGATTGATTGACTGATTGACTGACTGACTCACTGACTGACAGATCAATTGATTGATTAGTTGATTGATTGATTAATTTATTGATGGATTGTTTCACTGACTGACTGACTGACTGAGCAATTGATTGATTGATTGAATCTGACTACAGAAACGCATTGAATGAGATCCTGGATGGTTGATTTCAATCGCTATTTAGATGATTTTAAGTCTGTATTGTGGATTACAAGCCCTTCAGAATGGCCCTTATCTCCATTTTTTGTAGCATTAGGCGACTAGTAGTATTCTACTCCCCGTAGGTGAGATAATAGTCCATCCCAGTTCTACCCCCCAGGGTTACCCGCCGGTACCCATTTATACTCCTGGAAGAGAAAGGCACTGAGCGAGTATAGAACAAGACACAGTGCCACCGTGTATTCCACACTGCTTTAAATTAACTAAATGTAAATTTCTATGAGCAGTATCTCTTACCAGGCACTGAGCCAATGCGATCTTCTCCTTGTTTAAATTGTATCGTGGTCCCCACGTTGGCACCCCGGCTAAACTTCAAGACACAACTGAAGGTGAAATTCGTAGCAACTGCCGCTGGACAAACGAACTCGATGTCTGTGACATTAGAGATCGCTGACACAGTCGTGGAAGACTCAGCCGTTGACCGATGACCAGTGTCTCTGTGTTTGACTGTCACTTTTCCTAGGAGTGGATAAGCCCCGGGATAAAAAAATGCAAGAGTTGCGACGGATTGCGTCGTTTGATACGTTGTGCCATCTCCCGCGTTTATTGAGTAAGACTCGACAGTTCGGTCGGCTGGCAACAAAGGCGTCAATGTCAAGTTGAAAGCCACGAGTGTCGTAACATTCTGGTCTGATGACAGCGTTAAGCTCAGAGGCCGCACTTGAAGCGACTTGTAAACGGAAATGTGAGTTTCACTGCCGCATTCGGAATTTCCAGAGCCAAAGCAGGGCACATCACACATGTCTGAGGAACGTTCATTTGCGGGCACCGTAGAGTTGGAGCACAGGCAGAAGTTGCCCCCTTTCAGTCCTGCGTAACTGAAGTACGCGGTGCCACATACATCCATGCAGAGACCTGGCGTCATTGCGCTTGCTTTATAGCTACCTGGATTAAATACAAACGACGACGAGTCGGCGCTGTCCTCGTAACAGCCCAGGTAATAAGCAGGAACTGCAATGAAGGGGGCAAATGAAACCTTGTCAGACAAGTTAGTGTTTTTATACTTTCGTACCCTTGTTTCTGCTTTTGTTAGTTTACTTTTGAGTTAAACATGGTCTGCTTCACCCGCAAGCTCAACCCAGTCTCTCCCAAAAACGCGTAGTGTAGAATCAGACGTGGTAACGAAAAGGAAGATCAAGCTCCTACATAGTTTATCTAACTATATTAGCCCTTTTCGCAAGGTCTATGCGCCCTGCCCCCCCCCCCCCCCCAAAAAACCCCCCCCCCCCCCCTCGGGGGAAGGAACAAAAAAAAATATACACACCCCCCCACTTCTTCTAACCCTTTTTGCCCCCTTCGCCAGGGGTCCGCGCCCCCCCCCCCCCCCCCCCCCCCTCCAAAAAACACACTCTCCCTCTCTAGGGGGAAGGAAGAAGATAGACTCTAGTAAAGAGTTCTTATGTCATCGTCATTTTCTACTTCAAGTGACAGCGTCAAATACTAGAGGTGGGAATGTATCGCAGACTAAAGCACATGCAAAACAAGTTAAGTTTTTCTTTGATACTAACCTTGTTCACAAATGTATTTGTTCGGGATAAAAGAACACTGAGAATCTCGCCAAGTTCCATTGACGTCTATTACAACACAAGCGTCACTTCTCGACAAGCCATCTTTCCATTTAGTGAAGGAGAAACCTAAACCGTCCTGCCAATAAAAGGAGTCATTTTGCTCTTTTGCCAGTCCGATCCACGCCTCGTCTGAAGTCTTTTCCGTTAAAAAGGTGTTTTCTTCTTCCGAAGAAATCTTCACCAAGTCCGCTCCTTGAGCAACACACGAGTTGCGAGCTGAAGCGAATGTAAGGTTCTCAGACGCGATCTTATAACAGGAACCGTCGAAATATTCCCATCCTTGTGCGCATGTTTTGTGATCTGCAAATATGATAAAGATCAAAAAGAAAAGTTAGGTTACCAAAATAATGACTTACTTGTTTAAAATGTAGCACCTCAGAAGACTCGGTGGAGAGAGAAAGATACAAAAAACCCGCACGCTGCACCCTACTAGGCCCTGGGTGAAAGGAAACTTCCTTACAGGATCTAGTAAAGTTTGCGGGCCTCAAATGGTATAATAAACTGTTAGCGGCTTTTATTTAGGTTGTCACACAACGCGTGACGCAGAGCGTTGTGTGAAGCGTGACGAGATAATTAACCAATACCATAGAAACTGCTAGGAGTACTGTTTTTGAGATGTTTTGCTCTAAGACAGGGTTAGAGCATTGAACGTTTTTTTTGTTTTGTTTTGTTTTGTTTTTTTTTGCGGCGATGACAATACCATCGCTTTAACCTGTAAGATTTAAATTTGCCGACAAACTGTCGAGCCACTTGGATATTAGAATCTCATTAAATGAAACTTACTAAAACTTTGGTCTCATTTCACAAGGAAATTCTAATGTGCTGTGAAGCCAAAATACAGAAAGAACAATAGCAGAATATACGAAAAGAAATCCCTTGCAGTGTTGTAATGATGTTGTTTTACGAAATAATTTAATACAAGCACTGTCCAGTGATTGAAACGTTGTTGTGCTTAAACTCACCACTACAAACATGTAGTTTTGACATCTTCTCTTCAGTAATTTCCTCTTCCCAAACTGCTACATCTCGTATCACGCATTCAGCGTAGTCACCGCTCTCGCTTATGGATCGACCAATTGCGAATGTATTGTCAGCGTCTGTTGATGGCGCGACAATCTTGCCATATGTGTCACGCAACACATTGCATGTATCTCCGACAACAACAGCAGTTAACCCGTTCTCTTGACTCCAACTCATTGAAAATGTTTGCCAAGTGTTTTTCTGGTACGATCCGTGAACTTGCCAAAATTTCTGTCCATCTCGTACATAAAAATACATGGTAGTGCGTATGTAGAAGGCGGCCAACCCTTTTGAGGAAAGAATGTGACCTGTCTCATTTCCTGACACACTCGCTTTAAAGCTCACAGAAATTCCATTTGGACACTTTGACGGGCTGACTATGCAACTGTCTTTAAACTCTCCGAGGTCAACCCAGGAGCTTGAGCCTCCGAGAGAAAGCCCATGCGGTGTGATGCCTAGTTTGGTGGGCGCTTCTTGTGTGGTCCACGGACCGCGAATCCTTCCGACCCGAGACCCATCCCCTTGTGTGTCTTGTACGAAGATTATGGACTTGTCCAGCGGCCAGTAGTGAGAAGTACCTTTATAACACTGACCTGAGGAAAAATGAAAGTTAATGCGCTTATCTCCTTTGTTAGGTAATCACCAAATGTTACTCCTGCAGGCGAAGCGATATCGCGAAAAAGGGAGAATTGCAATTTCTGTGTACAGATATCACAGAGTTGGAAAATAAGATCATACGTTGATGTTATTTCCTGGTCCTCATTTCCTTCGCAGAGGCCGCGATCCTTTTGGTCAGCACTAAAACATCGAGACCTCTGGGAAAAATTGGAAGGTGAGCCACAATTAGTTACAGCGGTCACTCTCTGTAGTATGTTCAGACACTGTTATTGAACTTTACCACATGCGCACAATCAAACCGGAGCCAGGATTTTGTAGTTGAAGTGAAAGTCGTGACAATGTCAAATTAGAAGTCCTTGGGAGTTCAAGCGCTAAAAGAGGGACATCAAAGGATTGAAACCTTTCAAGACATTTAGTTTTACACTGTAGCAGTGATTATTGGTAGGTCGTACAGATTTTGCACAGCTTGCTTAACGAATCAGAAAAACTGGGCTTTCACGGCATGCAAATACCCCCTAAGTGGATTTACTTACTTACTTAGATACAAGAGCCACATGTACATGGTATCAGCCTATTTTCATTTCCAATAGTTTTTCGCTCTCGAGGAAAATACAACCAGCTATTACACGGGTTGCCCCCTTCGCGAGTACCCCACGGCGCGTCACTCACTCATACCCGTCCCCATGGCGGTTCGTTCAACGCGTCGACTGCTCAATAAACCGGAAGGATTGTGATGAAAATAGCGAAAATCGCCCGTGCAGCCTCAAACTCAATTTGCGAGAGATCTAGAAATGAGACATTACTTGCACTGCAGCCATACACAAAAGATTGTATGTTCCCAGTGTACTTACCTACTCGCCCACAGATCTGAAAAATGGCTGCTGAGGTCGTTGTTGAGAGGAAGGCATACTTTATTTTGACCAGCTTCTTATCTCTCCAAAACAGGTAAATCTACAGGAGCAAAGCAGAGGAAGAAAAATGGCGTAAACAGCAGAAAATCCCAACCGAGAGTAACCCCCTACGCAGACGCTCTTGGAACTCATCACGAAATCTTCCTCTCCCGCTTTCGTTTTGGATGAAGATTGCGTGACGAGCCATATGAGTATGTCTGCGTTAGGGGGCTAAACCGATAGCAGAAATTCCAGGCTCGATTGTCTTGTTTTCAGCTAGATACAGGTTTTAGATAAAATTGTCCTCTGTTCTGGGCACAGATTAGGTCCTCTAAACAGAAGGCTAACCTTCGTCAGGTGCTCCTGAAAATCAACCTACTCTGATATATATTCTCATGATGTACTTTGAGTTGGCCTTTGTACCATGGCAAAAAAGAAATTGTTTGCATACGAGCCAAGAGTTCCACTAAACCGGATATAAGCTCCAGTTTCAGTAGCATGAGGTGACTACGAGTATTTCTTCTCTTCCCTGGATGGGATGCTAATTCATCGCAAAGACACCCCCAGCATTAAATTTAAACACATGGGCGGAGCCGGAGAGAGACACTGTTAGAGTTTAAAAGTGGCTTTCCCAAGAACACAACTCAATGACCCCGACTAGGGCACTAACTACCGCTCCACTCCACTCCACTCCACTCCCCCCCTCCCCCCGTTTGTGCCGTGCTCCCTGGATATAAAGACCACCGCTTATGGTGGGTTAAATATACAATTCTGGACTTGCAAGCCGAATACTTTTATATCCTACCTTTTCTCCTGATCCAAACACCACTCGATCCTTTTCTATGTCTATCCAAAATATGCGCGTCTCGTTCTCTTTCAATGAAGGTGCAGTGACATTTGATTCCGTCAATTTTTTACTTTGTTCGCCGGCTTTTTTATGCAAGAGTATGTACCCGTTTGAGCCAATGACTATCTGATACTGAAGACTGCTGTCACGTGAACTACTCGTGAGAAGAACCGACACTTTGTCCCTGGCATTGATCATAAGAGGGAACTTGGTACTGTGTAAGCGATATCGATCCGATTTACTGTTGCTTGAAAGTTTTACAGCGTCACAAATTGTCTCTGAAATATATATTTGAAATGATGGTTAACATAATATTTCCCTGAAACTGTCGGATGAGCGCTGAGAAACTAGTTCGTTTGTTCGCGCGTTCGTTCGTTCCCTCTTTCGTCTGCTCGTTCGTCCTTTCGCTCACTCATTTATTTATTATTTTCCGTTCGTCTATTCGCTTGCTCTTTCATTTATCTCCTCTTCCTCAATCACCTAGTTTCTTCGATTTTTGCTTCATTGAATTGCCTTTACTTATCTAACAATAACTTACTTTGTTTGCACATCTCATTATAAAACTCGATTTCTTTTATTCCGACTCCACCGCTGCCGTCATACACCTTTTTCACGGTTAATCTGACCCAATTCGCCCTGCGAGACAGGAAGGTAAACTCCTCAAAATCGGTCTTGTTCCCAGCCAGCGTAATCTTCAAAAACAACGGAAAAGAAAGCCAGTTACAACAAGAATTTACTAATATGTTCATCAACTATTAGCCGTAATTAATTTAAACCGGCACCATCTCTCAATCAAGATGTAATTATACGTAATTAACCGCAATCGTTTCCGTGCCTACAAAGTAAAAATATTTGTTCCGCATGATTTTTAGGATTTTATGTCCTTATTGCTAAATAAATGACATTCTTGCTTGTTGAAGAAAACCTATACACTATCAGGACACATTTCGGTGAGAGGTGGTTCTGGGGAAGGCAGACTTTTGTTCTTACTTCCACCCTCAACCAATTCTTAAAACTTACGGCTACCAATTCTGCACCAGAGTATTGAGAGATTCTCCATCTTGACAGTGAAGTTATACTAGACCCATTCTTTTTCCTAAACGTCTACGTTAGTTTACAAAGAGTAAACAAACACTGCGAGCAAGGAACACTCTTTCGAACTCTTGATAAACTGCAGCTCTGTTGCTCACCTTTTCCGTTGAGCAGTCACTGAAATCCAGCAAAATCTCTTGGATTTGTTGTCCCGAAGCCGTTTTCTGCATAATTCGTAACTTGTTGATAATGAAAGTGGTGTGAAAGCCGATTGTTATGAATGCGTTGACGCCTTCGTTCGTTGCCGACTCCCAGCCCACTGTAACTGTCCCATCAAGAACGTATTGGCAGTCGTTCGGCGCACCACTACTTGAGGATTGGTTCAGACAGCTGCCTCCATACGTTTGAGAAGCGACATTGAACGGAGTGCAGGTTGTGGAATCTGTGAAAAACGATAAATAAATAATTGAATGAGTTCATAAGTAATCAACTAATCGATAATCGGTTGGGTCAACTTTCTTCAAACAGTGTTACGACTGCATGTCAAACTTATGGCTCCCACGAATAGATTTCAGACCACATTAGAATTTAGAAGTGTTGGGTTTTGAAGAGGAGGAAAAACTGACTGAAAAAGCCAAAAAAACAAAACTGTTAGAGGAAACCATACGTGATGATGCAAACAGTAGCAGCGAAAGAGGACCCCCCTCAAAGAACCGTTGAGATCCTGACGGGGAGGGCGGGGGGGGGGGGGGGGAAAAGGAAAAAACGTGACAAAAAAATAAAAGGGGGACAGAACGCACTTGGCTGTTTCCCCTCTGGGACGGTTAGAAAAACGATTTGGAATCCTC
>Ga0126339_10002973_pt1 | contig 12254 bp, 3 predicted proteins | sample OrbTmetagenome_2_FD_92532 | JGI IMG/M metagenome (GOLD analysis project Ga0126339, IMG submission 92532) | Coral microbial communities from Petempiche,Puerto Morelos, Mexico - Orbicella T R C metagenome | ecosystem: Host-associated > Invertebrates > Cnidaria > Coral | place: Petempiche,Puerto... | reverse complement strand
CCAACTCTTGATCTTGTGTGCTGTGGTTTAATAAATATTATTTGTCTCTCACTAGGCATCTTGCCAGTTGGCCAAAGAGAAAGGAGTTTATGAAACTTATGAAGGATCGCCTGCAAGCCAAGGGGTAAATATTGATTTCACCTTAGGACTACTTATTTTAATACCGTCCTAGAATAGTCGTCAAAGGGGGTTAGCAATATTCACTAGTTCAGACAGTGATATGGTTACTTTTATTTTGTGCCCAACAGTGTTTACTTGTCGGGGACATGATATAGCAAGTTTTTAAAAATAAATGTTGATGTGTTCTCTAGTATTTCAATAATTCTATATTAAATTTTGTATCATTTCTACTGGAACATAGAAGTCAGTATGTGACAGTAGAATTCTGATTTTTCAAACCAAAAGTTATTTGTTGTTTTTTGCTTCCTTGGCAAAATGTTGGGTGAAATTTGCACTTGACTTTTTTGAACCTACATTTGTTAATTCAAAAACATTATATTTCACCATGTTTATTAATAGTGTCTGTTATCTAACAGAAACTTCAGTATGATCTCTGGGGAGTGACTCCTACAGATCTGTGGGACTGGGCAGCACTGAAGGCAGATATAAAAAAGTAAGAACAACTCTTGTATTAATGTGGGAGTAGAGTGTATAATTATATACTGTGGAAGAGAGGAGGCTAAGACTAACTGGCAGCAACATGACTATGATATGCTTAACCCTTTAAATCCCAGGAGTGATTAAAATCTGACTAATTTCTCACTAAAATAGCAATGGACAATTCCAGAAAGTATCCATACCTAATGTCAGGGAGGGCTTTTTGGGATTCCAAGGGCAAGGGGGGTTTTTTGAACTGCTAATCCAAAGGCATGGGGGGGATTTCGTTTGATTGGAATTCCAAAGGTAAGGTGGGGGGTGGGGGGTGGGGGTGCATTTCAGTTCTAGGAGGCCAGAGGGGACAGACAAGAGACACACAGACATGCCTCGTATAAGGGGGAAAAAGGCTTTTCTATTACAATGAAATCATTCTGCGTTATCAAAAATTTAGTTGGCGAACGGCTTGCCTGGGTCCTTGCCCCTGGGGCAAGTAAGGAGAGAAAGTTACTTGCCTGAAGGGAAAATCTACTTGTCCCGGACAACCGGACGGGGGTTTTTTTGAGCCGTGATTCTGAACATAAAGGTATAACTCAAATTTTAATTGAAACACATTGTTTTGATTTTGAATTCAGTGCAGTGTTACAAATGTGGGCAAATCATTTTTTGGGGTTTGGTGTTTGAATCTGGTGCTGTTAATATTACTGTAGTGGAGACAAATATAATTTTTTATGTTGGTTTTCTTGTTTGTTTTAAGGTATGGATTGAGGAACAGTTTATTGTTGGCACCAATGCCAACAGCTTCCACTGCACAGATTCTTGGCAATAACGAATCTTTTGAGCCATACACAAGCAACATTTACTCAAGACGTGTTCTTTCAGGGGAATTTCAGGTATTAATAATAATTTTGTGTTTGAACTGTACACAAAGGTTGACTTATAACCATCAAAATAATACTAATCGACCCCTTGTGAATGACCCCTGCTATACATGTATGTGTGGACATGGAAACCTGATGACAGACATATAGTCTGTCCTGGAAATTTCACAAAAAAATACCTTTGACAAAAATATCCAAATTAGTAATGCATCCACCTCTTATCAATTCCCTGGTGAAGTTTGTGTTGTCATGGAAAAACAAACAAATTAATAATAAGTGTTGATAAAATAACCAAAATGTATGTACGTAAGTATGTATGTATGTTGTTTATTACACTGTAACCAAAGGCATGAACTGCTTTTTCATTTTGTAGATTGTAAATCACCATCTGCTAAAAGACTTGACAGAGAGAGGTTTATGGAATGAAACATTAAAAAACAAACTTGTAGCTGCTAATGGCTCCATTCAGGTACCTTTACATTGTGCTAATATGTATGTTTTCAACCAAAACAGGGGCTCTTTGGTGTGTTAGCTGTTGCCATTGCATTTGGTTGTAAGAAAGTTGTCGAAAAATCAGGGAAAATTCAGAGTTAATCTTCATGTTCAGCGGTCAACCACAATTATAATTTTGCAGGTTCTGACAAAAGTGTTAATGAAATAATACCATATCCTAACATGGACTGCACTAGCCATTTCTTCCACTCAAACATACTTCTTTCCTTTGCATGCCACTGTCAGGTTTCTTTGTATTATCATAATACCACATTACTCAACCTGTATTTCCCTCTTGAATCCTTCAGCACATTGACGAGATCCCTGATGATCTTAAACCATTGTACAAGACAGTTTGGGAAATTTCCCAGAGGACTCTCATAGATATGGCAGCTGACAGAGGAGCATTCATTGATCAAAGTCAGTCATTCAATGTGTTCTTTGCTGAACCTAACTATGGCAAGCTGACAAGCATGCACTTCTATGGCTGGAAAAAGGTAATTCAATGCTTGTTAATGCTGGTTGCCTAAAATAGATACAAAGTTGCATCAATATCTTGCCAGATACTAAAAGTCTGACTTTAGATAAAGTGGCCCACACCTCTGGAGCTTGTTGCATGGTGACAGGGACTATTGCTTTTCTGCAATGCAGGGTTTCATTAACGTTCTCAGCAGAAGGACAACTGGTTTTCTCAGGCCAACAAAACCTTTTTGAACTGAACTTGTTTATAAGAAAACCTTCACCTCATCTAAGTCCTTGTGTCAGAGTGGTGTATAAGGCCTCAAAGATGGTCAATGGTGATGGTCAACCTAGGTGGGCAAAACCATCCCCATAGCCAGTCAATTTGGCTGGTGCTCAGCCCTTGATGAAATCCCTGACAAATGCTACTTCATCACGGCATAACCCCCATCTCTCTCACAGTTTGCTGGTTACCACCATTGTTTTTACACTCCTGGTCAAAGAGATGCAGTGTGAGAGTGAAATGTCTTTCCCTAGCCGAGAGCACATTGATTCTCATTGCTGTTCGTATGCAAACAGAGTGCAACGACTCTAGAAATTATTCACCTTCGTTGAGTCTACAGTGTAATTCAAAGAGTTCTATGAATTAAATCTTCTAGGGTCTCAAGACAGGAATGTACTACCTACGTACTCGTCCTGCCGCAAATGCAATTCAATTTACAGTGGACCAACAATCTCTCAAAAAGACAACCAAGACTGCAGAGCAGAAAGAAGAAGCCATTGCTTGCTCTCTTAAAAATCCCGAGGCTTGTGTAAGCTGTAGTGGATAGATCAAGATGTACATATTGTGTGCTTGACCTTCATGACATTACAAACTATGCAGATATTCTTTCAGGGAAAGAACCTTAAGACAACAATCATGCAATTTCTGGTAAATTGCTGCAGCTCATAAAAGTAACTGATTTATCAAGAGCAGATTGAAGTGTATATGTACAATCAAATACTTAAGATAAAATCGCTCGCAGGCCTAAAACGGAAATCAGAAAAGTTTACAATTATTCTATTTTGCTTTTGAAGGAGTATTTTCATATGCCGATAAGTGATTTGATGTGCAAGGTGAGGTAAAGTCACATCATTGTGTTTTGAAATGTAAATATGTAATGGATTGTGTGGTATTTGCAAACACTTATAGACCTGTTATATTTTGTAATAGACCATTTTTGTATTAGACCACTTTCGTAATAGACTACTTTTGTAATAGACCATTTTTGTAATAGACTACTTTTGTAATAGACCATTTTTGTAATAGACTACTTTTGCAATAGACTATTTGTAAAAGACTAAGTTAAATGAGTGTACATACCATTGTAAAGTCTTTACATGATAATCTTGAATTGTGAAAACCCTGGTAAATGATTAACACAGGGAAAAAAATAAAATGTTTTATCAAAAGTGACACCATTTCCAACATTCATTATTTGGTTCAACATGTATATGATGGAAAACTACGGGGGAACCTCTATTTCACAAAGTCTCAGTATAATGAACGCTATTCTTTGCCTTAGTAAATAATAAAATATATGGGAAAAACTGATATAACGAAACCTCGTTATAGTGACCATATTTTGCCAGTTCTTTGGCTCTTCATTATATCAAGATTCCACTGTATAGTCACATTGCCTATCCAGCCATGTGAAGCTAACTTTAAAACTTTCCTCTCCCCAAGTCAAGCCAAGACTAAGGACAGCGGTTAACTCCTGGCCCCAATTTCAAACAAGCTAACCTCTCATAAGTAAAAAAATTCTTTAATTTAAAGATCAAGATAGAATTTGATGGCCATAATTATTATTGGTTGAATATCTTGATAAAAATTAAAAGTTTTAACAATTTAAGTACATTTTGATCAAGATGTACAGGAAAAGGAATAAATTCAAGTACATCTGCCTAAGAACGGATGTGTAAAATGAAGCATATCCTAAGCCTGGACTTGTCAGTCATCTGCCCTCATCCTAATCCCCAGGGGGTGTCTTGCCCAGGAATTAGGCTTGGGGTGGGAGTTGACTGACATTTCAGGCTAGCGTACAGTGTCCTATTTGTGCTAACTGTTAGGCCTGTTGATACCCAATCGGGTTTGTGAATTTTGTTATAGCTTTGATCAGGATGTGAAAAATTTTATGCAAATTTTGGAAACTGGGAGTATTCTCCAGTTTAAGGAAAAAAGAAAAAGAAATAGCTGATATAATGGTTTTAACCCAGAACCATGTTTCAACCACATAAAAAGTATCTGTTTAATACCTGTAGTGGATCCAGACCTTGAGCTAAGGAGAGGGTGGGTGGGGTGGCGTGGTGTTTTGTTTGTTTTTTTTTGCTTGCCCTGCCAGCTTTTCTTCCTTCTGTAATTTATTTTTTTTACCCAAAATAGGGGGGCTGGGTCCCTCCCCTAGATCCGCCACGTGGTCATTTATAGAGCGTATTACATTTCACCTCTAATTCCTTTGTGGTGGAAAAAAAATTAGGTCTGTGGAGGGGTGGGTGGGGCTCTGCAGTCCCAATTGAACCTTATGGACATACCATACCCCACCTTCCCCCATGACTCTTCAACCCTTAAATGGCTGTTCATATGAATAGACTAAAATTGACGTAGTGCACTGTAGTGTATATAAATGCAGTTACCATACTTACACAAATACAACAAATGAGTACTTCTGAAAGAAAACCTGTCAATTTGCGCCTGCCTATCAGCGGTTCCTCTAATCCAATAATGCGCAGTTTTCTGCGCAAGGACCAGAAATAGCGAAAATTTCCAAGATGGACGCCGACGTAGAGCAGGTACAGCAGGCATTCTTAACAAAAAATTACTTAATTCGGTTTAGTTGAAATGTTAGCCCTTTGTTTTGAACTGTGTTTGATTGATTTCAGATTGATTACGACGTTTTCAGGCGTGATGTTTACAGGGTTGCCGTCTCTAACGAATTCGAGGTGAGTTAATTAACTTACGGACCTTCGCTCGCAATGAGCTCGGTCTTGTGAAGTTGAAAGTTGTTTTACAGGATCAAGGCACTGCTAATTGGTGTTTCCCGTCACAGCATCATCTTTACCAATTACCGAGTATCGTCTGATTAATAAAGTGATTTTAAATGCTACTTTTGCAAATGTTTGTTAGCTTGTTCGATTCCACTTTGGTCGCTTTCATATTTTGCCTGTACTTTACCGTACAACAGATCAGTATTCACTATCAAAATTGTACGAACGAAACCGTTTCAAATTTTTAAATGATTGTAACAATAAAAGTAGCTAGATTAATCATAAACAATACCAATTAGATCTAATTAATAATTATATTAAATTGTCATAATAGTATTGTGTTTGGTCATAACCTTCTCTGTACCAGTGTGGCTTGTTATTACTAATCTAGTACCTCTTTTTCTTTTGATAACTTAGTTGTTTTTCAGTTCTGTTTGATTTGAAGGTTATGTATTTTGTTTTTGGACATTGCAAATTGACCTGATTATAATAATAATAATAATAATAATAATAATAATAATAATAATAATAATAATAATGATAATTGTTGTTGTTTTCAAGTCTCAAGAAAACAGAAGGATTGTCAGAAGTATTGGTGAGGATGACGAGGACGAGGACTTTGATGATTTGGAAGCTTTGCGGCTTGCTGCTTTAAGGAGCTTAGGCACAAAAGTAAGAAAAAGGTTTATTTAAAGACTAGTTTTTCCTTGGCCTGTTGACAGTATGTGATAAGTAGTATGTTCTTCTCTTTTCTAGAATTCTTTTACAAAACAAGGATTGCCTGCGGCAGATTTAAGCAGCACTCGACGTGTAAGTCTTGGCCGCAAAGATAAATCTGATTTGCAAGTAGTCTCTCTTGAAAGACAAGAGAGTTTCTCCTCAACAAGTACAGACTATGAAGAAATTGACTTAAGCGAGAGGACGCCTCCAGATTCTGAAGCAAATGACAGTGGCTCGGACATTGATGATGCAGAAAGTGACAAGAAGATTGAAATTGAAAGTCCTAGAGATGAACAGGAAATGGAATCTAAGGAAGATTCAGATGAAGGTCATGATGTAGATGATGATGATGTTGATGAAAAGAATGATGTGGTGACTGATGATGAAAACAACAGTGTTTGGAGTGATAATGAAGATTTCAGGGACAATGTTGTTTTGACTGATGAGGGTGGCATTGAAAATAACATTTCATCTGATGAAGATGATGTAGAAAACAATCTTGATTTTAGTGATGAAGACAGTGTTGAAGATACTCAGGAAAATTCGCAAAATTATTTAGAAGCATTGGAAGCATTGGAAGATGAGCTTAATGATTCAGCTAACGAAATCAATGTCCTAAATGATATCAGTATCACTATTGCAAATGAATCTATAGTATCACATTCGCCTACCAACTTGGATGAGCATTTGGAAATTGTGGATGATGAATATGAGGACAACACTGGATTGAACAAAGAGAATGAAAGTGATAATGAAAGTCTAAATGAACTCCAAATGACATCTACACAGCGTATTGTCGTTAGTCAGTCGGATAGTGAAAATGAAAGTGATGGTAAAGTTGAAAATGAAACTGAAATGACAAAAGAAAATCAATGTGAAAGTGAAATGATTGTGGATCAGCCTGTTGTGGATAATGGTAATTTAATGGAAAAGAAAGAATCTGTGGTCTCTTCTGCTATAAGTTCATCAGAAAAAGTAAACACAGAAGTATTGGCATTAAAGAGCAAAACAAAGAACAGTGTAAAAGCTGAAAATGAAGAACCTACTGTTTTAGTGGCCAAGCCTTCACTTAAAGTTGTGAAAAACTCAAGCTCAAAGCTTCCATCTGCAGAAAAAACTGACCTTGTGACTTTGCCAAACCTCAAAAGAGACAAAACTCAAGAATTGCTGTCAAAAGAAAACACAGTGGAAAAAGCTAAAGAGACTAAAGGACCAAGAAATGTCAAGGAAACAGCACAGAAAGGCAATGAGAAAGTGTCAAGCAAAGCTGTTGACTGTGAAAGCAAGGTAGAGATTTCTGCTAACAAAGAATCAAAGTTGTTATCTACAGAGCCCAAGTTAAAAAGTGATGAGAGTGAGGAGAAAATGGACTTTGATCAGTTAAGTATTGAGGATGAAGACAGTGATTTTGAAGAAGAGGAGGAGGAGAACCAACCAGTAGTGAAGTCCAAAATAGGTTTGAATAAAATACCTACTGAAAGCAAAAAGAGGAAAAGGAGTTTCTCCAGTGAGAGTGACAGAACTAAAAGATATTCTCGTTCACCAGAAAGATCTCGAGCTTCATCGCGTTCCTACCGTGACAGACAGCGAGATCAGCACTTGCGTGACAGATCTAGGGAAGGATTTAGTAAAAGAAGGTCATTGTCACCATCAACAGATAGACGATACAGAGGAAGTGATAGTCGTTATTGCAGGAGTCACAGCAGGGACAGAAAGCAAAATAGGTTTTCTAGTGCTAAAAGCAGAGACAGAGAAAGCAGGCATTATCATTCTCGCTCGCGATCAAACTCAAGAACTAGATCCAACACAACTGAAAAAGTTGTTAAAACAAATGTTGATAAACCAGTCAAGAAAGAAAGCACAAGAAATAGTGTTAAAGAACGTCTTGAGCTTAAAAAGAACTTAAATACAAGACCACTGTCTACATCACCAAGAAAAGAGAGAAAGGCTCGAGACAGTGGCACTGAGGAGAAAACTGTAAGAACAAAACAAGCAAAGTCTCTGTCTATTGAAACTAAAGTTGCTAATGGGACTAAAGTAGTCTTAAAACCCAAACTCCAAAGAGATGTGGATGGTGTAATCATCAAACAACCTAAAGGTTTGTGTCCAATATTATAGTACATTGATATCACTATTAACCTCTTACTAACCAGGCACGAGGGCTGTACTGGGGATTATTGGTGTAACATTCAGTGGCAGTACACACCAACTGCAGTGAGGCTGGTACAAAAACAACCAAGGGCCAATACTTCCCAGTACTGCTCAAGCAAGCTAGGTTATTGAGTAGTTTATGATATGGCACAAAACAAAAAATACATGGTTTATGACCATTCCCATGGAAACGATCCGTATGGCACAATCTTGACCAAAAAAGAACCAATCAGAGTGCTTGGATTTACCTCGCAATTATATAAATATACATGTACCGTGTTTCTATCGAGTTTTAGTAGAATTCTACTAGTATACTAATGCAAATGCTGCAATCTGATTGGCTGAGCTGCTCGTATACTATCAGTCATTAGAGTGCAGTGGCTGTCAGTCATCCACGAAATGCAACGTTTTTATTGTTTTTCTGAAGTTTTGGAAGAAAGTTTATATGTAAATGGATAATTAAATTCCTGAGAAGACTAAAAGAAGGACATTAACAGTTTCTTGATTTTTAAAACTTGAAATTATTGAAAAAAAAAATGGTTGTGTGCGGGTAAACAACTGCAAATTTACCAAGGACAATTCAACACATGTGATTTTGTTAAAGCGTAAAGTTCAATAATGTGTTGAAAATTAATTGGGAACCGTTATTTGCATTAATTTCAGTTAGAATTCTACTAAAACAATTAAATAATTCGCTCTCGATTTCTGAGGCGATAGTTGATTTAGCCTTCGACCTCATCAACCATCACCTCATAGAAATCTCGAGCTCATAATCTAATTGTTAAATAGAAACATGAGTGGAAGTTTGGGAGAGTGAGAAATGCTGTAGCTTTTTCGAGTTATCCCAAACTTCCACGAGTGTTTAAATAACTGGATAGAAACACAGAGAACATGTTTTCTATTTCTTTTAGATAACACCACGAGGAAAAAAAGGAAAACAACTTGCTAACTTTGCAAAATGTAATTCCCTTTGCTCGTGCCATCATTACATCGACAGCTTGTGCTAGTTCTGTGTTTCTACTGAGTTATTGAAACACGATTTTAACCAATCAGCATGCGTATTTTCTTAGGACTGTTTACTGAATAATTATATCAATGGCAGATCTGGATCTTTGTGAACTGGATTTGAACGAACACCCTCCAGGGGTATGGACCACTGGGCCTGCCACAGGTTGTATCAGTCTACAAGTGCTTGAGGTCACTACTTCACAAAACCCAAATGTCATAGTTTGTTTGGCATGATGTGTGCAACATCTGCTCGAAATGTCAGATGGCAAAGTGGTTCCCCAGTTCCTGTACCCCAAAACAAATTAAACTAAATGTTCCTGTTTAGTCCAGCACTTATCATAATAATTGTTGAGCTAAGATTTGCTAAGCAGGAGGTCACAGATTTGAATTAACAAAATTGACCAGAATCCCATCCAAGTGAGGCTGCAATAATTATTGTTGTAGTTACTCTATGCATCAAAAACAGTTATTTTACTCTCACATACCTGCAAGCAAGGCTTTTCGAATTTTTTTTCAGACAGTGTAGCCAAGTTGTTGGTTTTGTTTATTCTCATCTGCTATTTGTCTCAGAGTGAATGGATGTGGCAAGGATAAAGTAGTTTCTTATGATAAGAAATGAGATACCGCAGCAGAGTCAATGTTTTTAGTGATCACAAGCTTTTGACGCTGTCACAGCGTGACTCTTTCTCAAGTGATTACGTGTTGTTTTCTTCTCTAGCTATGACAGCCACAACACGGGTCACAAGTTGGAAGAGAGTAAGATGGCTGTCATAGCTAGAGAAGAAAACAATTTCAGAAGGAGAATTTGTGCCGCGTTGGAAATTCTGTGCCAGTCCCCAATGCTCAACCGATACCATGGATTTCAACTTTCAGCCCTATACAGGGATGTTTTGGCATATGACTTGGTCCACCCAAGCTCACACAACAATTTGCGCCATATTCCCTTGAGAAAGAAAGATATTGACTCTGCTTTGGTATCTCGTTTCTTGTTATGTCTACTGCACAGTTGGGAAACAATATCTTTACTCAATAGTTTCTCATAGTTTTCTTGCTTTTGTCTTCCTTATAGATTTGAGATCTCGACTTTTAGAGAAGAAAGGGGACCAAACTGAAGTAGATATTAAAAATGTATCAACAGTAACTGAGTCAAAAAAACCTGTCAAGGACCGAGAACTTAGTACACACATTCAACGAGTTAAACCACAAAAAGAAGCAGTCATTCCAAGAGTGAAGCAATATGCTGAAAAGAAATCGACGGCAGAAGAATCAACAAGTCTTGTCAAGGAAAGAGAACTTGATGAGCGGATTCAACGAATAAAACAGAAAAACGAGGCAATCTTGAAGAGAGCTAAGGAAATTGAAGCAGAGAAAATGAAGTTCCATTCATGATAAAGATGAATTTCCAACCATATCTTTCTTTAATTTTCAAACATGGCCCGGCATTGTGTGACAAGGACGGATTGTGTGACGTACAGAGGAGGACAATGTGACAGGTTAAGGGAGCAGCTGCTTAATGTTAGGGCTTCTTGTTAATTATTATGGTTGATAGGTAAAGAAAAGTAGGAGACATATTGACAATCTACTTGACAGGTGATCATTTTTGTCTGAGAATGGAAGGACTCCATAAATTAGTGTTCATTGTCAGAGGCTGTCCAATTCTCAGGGTGGGGCTTAAAATATACTGTCAGGGGGTTAGGGGGTGGGACAGTTTAGTAACTTTCCTTTTTTGTGCAGCAGTGCTTAGAGGTGGTTATCCAGTGGGTGTTGAAGAAATACATTATAGCTGGGCATGTTTTTGAAGTAGCTTTATTTTTTCAACTATTTTAATGACAAAAAACATAAATGCCATGTTCAACAACTTTTGACAGAACAAATGCTTCGTTATTCATATGGCCATTTTCTAGCCCAAAATGCAGTACTTGGTCAGTAAGAAAAAGAGACCCATGTCACACACTATTTTGAGCATGTATTTGTGTAAATTTAAACATTAATTTTGCATAACATTGTATAGTAGAGACAAATATGCTTGCTTTGCCATGGTACTGAATTAGAAAAAAGAAATGGTATTTTCTTGTAGCACACAACACTGAATGTATGTAGCCACTATTTCTTCATGCAAGATACCGTAGAACATTTTTTAAAGCTGCACCAAGATTTGTAGGGTACAGTAGTTTAAAATGAATCATATGCAATGTTCAATCTCAAACTGTGAAACTGTTTTCAGTTGTATTTGTTACTATGCATGTTCATTAAAATGTTCAGGAGTTTCTTGGTCTGCCTAGTCTAAGGGGAGGGGGGAGTAAAGGGGACCCGGCCAGTGTCACTTATACTTCTTTTGGGTTGACATGGACTGGCCGACCCACTGCTCTCCTCGATTGGATCTCCCCCCCCCCCCCCCCCCCCCCCCCTCTTCCCCCGGACCGTCAGTGAAAAGGTTCCCTGACCATTTGGGCCGAAGTCGCGGAGATCTGTACAGGCACGCAAATGATCCCGACCCGCAAATGATCCCGACCCGCAAATGATTCCTGGACTGCAAATGATCCCAGGACGGGAAATGATCCCCCGGTTCCACCGCAAAAGGTTAGGAATGGCGTGGAATCTTTGAAAAGTCTATGGATGGAAATATATTTTTGTTTTTTAATTATCATAGGTGAAGGAAAGATAAGTACTTAGGCATAAAAAAAGCAGCAATACAAAACGTTAAACACGCTGCGCAAAATATCAAATTGACATGTGTCGGCTGTATAATTTTTTCCTTTGGGCAACGCACCGCAAAAATAAACATGAATCTTCAAAGATGCCTCTGCTATCTAATTAAGCGATCAGAACTTTTCCCTCTACACTTCTTATATCTGCGTCCTTGATAGACATGGGCTTCCATTAAAGTGCACAAGAGTTCTTCGTGCGGGTTACCGCTTTTTTTTT
>Ga0126339_10002970_pt1 | contig 12259 bp, 12 predicted proteins | sample OrbTmetagenome_2_FD_92532 | JGI IMG/M metagenome (GOLD analysis project Ga0126339, IMG submission 92532) | Coral microbial communities from Petempiche,Puerto Morelos, Mexico - Orbicella T R C metagenome | ecosystem: Host-associated > Invertebrates > Cnidaria > Coral | place: Petempiche,Puerto... | reverse complement strand
TTTTACAAAGTCTTTTGGAATGATATCTCTGACCTTTTCTTAAATTTGATAAACTACGCTTATCGTATCGGTCAGCTTTCAGTAACTCAAAGGAGAGGTATTATAAAACTCATACCAAAAAAAAATACACATTATTCTAACATGGATAGTGAAAGTAATCAACAAAGTTCTCAAAAAAGCCATAAAATGTTTGGGGACTTCAATATTTTTTCTGTGATGATGCACTGTTTACATATAATTTTACGATTTATGGTGATTTCATGAACAACCACTAATACACAAAAGCCATTTCTCTGTCTTAACCTAACTCGAAATCAACAAGAATTATCTAGCTACGCATTCTCTTATGGATTACGATTAAACATTTGGCAAAAAGTAGCACTTGAGACACTTGGCTTCTTTCAAATATTTTTGGAGCTATATCTTGAGGCATATCGATGTGAATACTGCAGCAGAAGATTCAACTCACAAGTTCCCTTGACGTACTTTCAGGTGTAAAATAGAGTGGAAACAAGAAATAACTACTACATACAGGTCACTTAGACACAAGTCTGCCCTCTCTTTGATTCTTGAATTTTGATGCCCATCCAAAATGTTCCGTTTTGTGTCCATCTTCCCGTTAACTTTGACACAGGTTTTAACAGAAAAATATCCATTACCATTCCGATTCATCATCAGAGATATCAACAGGTTCTCGATAAACCTACTCAAAAGACCATTCAAAATCCAGGGAGAGCCATCACTACTGCTGTAACATTTTGATTTCTTTCAAAAGCCACTGCCATCTTTAGCAACATAATGCGGTACAATTTGTATTACCACACATGATGTACCTACTGAACTGCTTACTTTTCAATGATGGCTCAACGTCGTCAGAAATGGCGGAGTGTTCAGTGGGATGTTTTGTGGTGGGTTTTGATAGAGATCTTTATGTTATAGCAGCAGGATGGCTGTCTGTGGATTTTGAACAGCCTTTTGAGTAGCGATGCCAAGAAGTTGCTAACATCTGTGACCATGAAAGCAGGATGGCAATGGATATTCTTTAAAGCTTGCCAGGTCAAAGTAACTGTATACAGATGGCAATTTTGCAATCCAGCAATCAGAGATAGAGAGAGAGTCCAAAATCGCATGTGGTCATGATTATTCAATTCTGAGTATTTTCTAGTGTTTTCAAGGAAATTTGCAGTTTATAACGTTGACTTGAAGCAAGAAAATGTTTGGAAACTTTAAATTTAAGCCTTTCAAACATAATTCGAGCGACAAGAGAAAACTCAGCCAAAAAAAACACAATTTTCTCGTAGCAAAGAGCAGTTTTTTCCTCCAGAAGGGCATTCATGGACCAACCTCTTAGCTGTAGCTGTCCAAGGCCAAGCTCAAGGTGATGATACGAAAAAATATTTCTATATTCATGGAGGAGCTTGACAAACAGAAGAGGCAACATGGTTTTCTGCCTCTGATCTTTACGTCATAGAGATCGAGTTTGATGAAGACCATGTGGTCATAACATCTGTAACTAAAGCCACAGTAAGCTTAAGTTTAACAGTTTTAAGTGCAAATTATATAAAAGTGATGATAATAAAGCTGAAGCTTCCTGATCCTGTTTATTTATTTTTTCTTGCAAGGATAGAATTTGAGTAAAATTTTTGATTGCATTTAATTTTTCAGCTAACTGGTGCCTCATTACCACCTCTCCAAGGAGGAACAATCATTGCTCACAATTTTTCTCCTCGGTCTACTGAGTTGAAGGGGCAACTTATCATTTGGGGTGGTCTAAATACCAGAACCATGGAACCCTCAAATGAGCTTGTTACTTTAGATCCAGTCAAAAGGAAGAATAATTATCTGACCAAGATTTCGAAGAGCACTCTCTCTGATCAGGAATATCCATTTTTAGAGACTGGTAGCACACCAAGTCCAAGGTCTGGACACACCCTAACCTGCGTACCAGGAACAAGATTTGCGATACTTTTCAATGGACTGCAATTGCCAAAGAGACATTCAAAAAGTTTAATCCAAAATAGATTTTGCCAGACCTGTAAGGATGATTCCTTTTATTTACTGGATGTCTTGAGTAAAACCCGGAAAGTTCTAGACTGCCCTGGCATAGGTGAGCATACCTATCATTTTGCATCTCTAATTTGCCAAAACACACTTGTGCTTGGTGGTGTCAAATATGAGGACTTTACCCCTGTAAAGAGATACGACATATCCACAATTAATGTAATCACACTTGTGTAAAATGGTCTGCGCTCTAAAATTCTCACTAACATCAAGAACTGGTGAATAAACAGTGTAACTACATATTTCTTAAAGGTATCAAGTACATTGTGTAACATGGTCTGCTCAAAAAGTCTCACAAACGTTAATAATAATATTAATCAATATTTTAAGAGGAGGCCTCCAAGAGGTGGTTTTCAGAAGGACCTCTAAAAAATAATTAAAGACATTAGACATTAAATGTCTAAAATACATTAGGTACTGGTTTGACAGGTTCTCTTGTTGTGACCAACCTGAAAACACACAGCACCTCTGTTGGGTGTGAAAAACACTTACCAGCTGCTGGAAAGCAGGGCTGGTGTAAAGCCAATGAAACCAAACTACATCCCTAAGTGAGCCATACGAGTCCCTTCTTCTAGAAAGATGCTTTCTGAAATGGCGAAAAATCTTGTTCCTACCCTCATTCCCCTCTCCACTCAGTCCACCTACAGTTCCTGGCCCATCCTCATGCTGAATTATCTCTTGCTCAATTATGAGCAAGAGATAATTATGGGCATGAGCATAATCAATTACCTTGTGAAGATAATTACGCCATGAACAATAATATGCAGCCAACACACGAGAAGACACATTTGACTTTTATAAGGTTATAAACTTTAAAAAGTGGCCCTTTTAAGGACTCTATGTCAGCACTGTCCAGAACAGATCTACAGCAGGGACAAGCTCCTGCATTTTTCAGCCAGGCCTTAATGCAGCTATCACAAAACATATGATCACACCCTGAGAAGTGGATGCCTAGGAACACCCATGCACACTGAACATAACAATATTGAAGTTAGATGCTCTGGTTCACAGAGCTCTAATGGGAAGCTTGTGACTTCAACATCATCAAACGTGCTCTGAAGTTTTGGTGCTACCTGAAAGAGGCTCTTTTGCCCCACTTTGGCTGATTGAATTGCGGTTAACAATCACCTTAAGGCACTTTGCTGCCTGGTCAAGAAGATATTTAGAAACAAAATTGTCTGTAGGTTGTCTTTTAGACCTACCCTTTGAATGACAGCAAATTTGGCAGCTACCTGGGTTGTGAGGGAGAAAAATACTTATGGCAGGTAAAGTAGCAGTAATGGCTTTCCCTTCCTTAACAGAGATTTTACAATGATCTAGTTTTTTCCTACAGCTTCCACAAATTTTCATAGGAGCTACTGAGGGCAGATCCTCTGATACATCTGTTGCAGCCTCAGAAAGCCAAGCTCTGTTGCTTCCAGCCCATAAGAGGCAATTTATGAGACAGTAAATGAGTTCTTCATAGTTAACATCCAGGGCTGTTGTTTAGGGCTATAACCCATACTGTTACAGCTGAGGTTACTTCATGCTATGGGTGATCAAGTGAGAAGCTAGAGAATAGTGTGATGCTACAGGTAAATCTTTACATGGTACAACTGTTTAAAAACTGAATGACAGCCCTGGACATCTATCAACATCTCCATGGCTGTTCAAAGCTTATAGACCTAAGTACAGCCCCATTTGATAATCTGAATCATTAACTGTTTTCTCAAAGGTCTCATTTCTGTGTATTTCCATCCAAACTGATGTACTGTCCCTGCCACACCCTTTGAAAGAGTCTCTTGCTACCAGAATCACACCTACACCACAGCTTCCAGTACCCTGACCTGTTCTTGCACATCCATGTTGAGATGGCATACAAAACGGTCAAACTGGTGAATGGAATCCCAGAAGGCATTTTGAAAGCATAGGGCACCAGGCCTTAACTGCTGGAAAATATCAAGCATGTTCTTGACGTTGGGCAATAAACACCTATCAGGTTGCAGTTTATAGCCATCATCAAACAACAACCTCCTGTTGAGCAGATCCATTATGATTAAACCCCAATGTGACTCATTCATATGTAGTGGACAGAATGAGTTTTAATTCTTCCTCTCTTGCACCTGAAATTACTTCTTCAAGCTTTCTCTGAATAAACTGATGGTTGGTTGTCTCCAGCCAGGTGTGGACTTCAGATGCCAGGTAAAGTGTTTTTGAATGCACTTGACAATCCTGAAGACAGTGCCATGTAGTGACATCAATGACAAAATTATCTAGGTAACTCTCGCCAGCAAGAGTGGAGAAAGATGAAACATCAAGGGACTTCCAACAAGCTCTCACAATGGGCTCGCTTGTCCTCCAATTCCACAGCACCTCTTTAATGGAGGATATTTCATCAACACTGAGGCCGTCATAATTTTCCGTTAGCCACCTTTCTTCACTAAGAATAGATAATCAAAGTGATGAGATCTCACAGAATTTACCTAAGACTGAGATCCCATCCCTAAAAAATGTTCCTAGATTTCCAATCACAACACCTGTAGGCCTCTGGTGGGAATGCAGGTCACTTCTGAATGCTTTCTCAGCCTCATTTACTAATCCTTCCGCAGGGCTTTCTTTCATCGAGAGGGGGTCACTTTCAATGTATGCTCCAAATGCTACAGTGATACCACTACTGAAAGGAGGTCCAGCAGCTGGTGGAGGCATAGCAATGTTGCTCAGGTTCTTTCTTGTCAGTCTTGCAAGGGTTGCTAGCCAATCATCTATGTAGTACATCATCTGAGATTGATCTGACAAAGTAAAGTAAGCAAGGAAGACAGAGGAGGCACTGGTAGACACCACTGATTCTGGCATGGACACTGTTCTAGCAGAGCTTGTTGGAGTTCCTGGCATGTGGCTACCTCTATTTGAAGGTGAACTGTTGTCAGAAATGACAGAGAAAGATGTACCAGGGAGAGGAGTAACATTTCCAGGATCCAATGAAGGAGCGGGCATCTCTTCAGTGGCAAATGTACCTGGGAGATCAGTGACATTTCCAGAATCCAGTGAGAGAGTGGATATCTTTTGAGACTGAAGAGGACACATATCCAGCTCAGTTTTTAAAGACTTCACTGGCTTAGAGAAATCTGACTGGATGGCAGCAACATAACTTGCATAATTTTCCCCCATACCTTTTGATCATAGTAAAACACAGGTATGGGGTTGTCACAGTCGTGTACCTTCGTTCCCTGACCTGGGACATACATGTACTTCAGTGTATCCTTTCCATACAATGACTCAAATAACTGATTCATTACAGTGATCCACAGCTTGTCCTCCGCACACCAAGAAACAGCTTTGTTTGGCCAACCACATCCACGGAAAAAGACGTTTTTCTTACCTGTCACATGGTTAAACACAATAATGAGTGTATTGGATTTGTGCCAGTTGATGATGGTAACTCGCACTACCTTGTCTTTGCCACACTCTTCCAATTCTTGTGTACTGATTAAGTCGATATCATCGCCAATAACTTTCCTGGCTTCTTCTTTATAGCAATGCCAAAACAATGATAGATCGAGGTCCTGCATATGTTGGTTTTTGTGGTCTTTTAAAACTTTATAAAGCTCTTTCATGGCAGGACATTCCTTTCCTTGTTGGAATTGAACCTAAAAGGCATAAAATAGAGCATTTTAAAAACTGTGTTGGAAATTTGGAAGATTTTAACTGGCTGTCTGACTCCTCTAGCCCCTAGGGTTGTTCCAGACAGCCAGCACTTTATTTAATTGCCATATATTTTGTTTTCCTTAAGACTGTAAACTTATTTAATTGACTATTAATAAGTGTTGCTTTCGTTTCTCGTTTTTAATGTGTACACTCATAAATAAACAGTCTGCATTCTAAACAAGATGCTTTTACCTGATCCATGATAGCGTCTACTCCACAATTCAATGGTGCTTTGTGCACAGAAATCATACTTGCGGGAGCACCGTTTGGTGTCTTTAGTGCAACGCAATAGGAATTCGCAGGGCAAAGGGCTTTGTCGACAGAAGCCAAATTCCCATTGAGCCACTGCTGTGAAGTGGAATGAGGTACTTGGCTTGATTTTAATTCTTTGTTACTGTTATCAATTTCATCTTCACTTTCCTGGCTACTTCCTTTCTTTTTTTCTTGAGTGCAAATTGCACTGAAGAAGAACGCTATGTTTGATATACCAGAGAGAAAGTAGGATAATGTGCATCAAGAATTGAACATGTGTTATACAATCTCATTCTGTCATTTCAGCCTTTGAACATTTACAAACCTGAAATCGCTCTATCACAAATATCACGTTTCTGGCAAATCAAGTTTGAAGCCTTTGGCAAAGCCTTTTTTTTCACATTACAAATGCATTTTGCACTTACAACACTGCATCTCCCACTGATTATGGGAGCCAAGTAACAGATTGCAGTGCTCTTGATCATTTTGCTGTTAAGCTGTCAACATGGTTTCTTTGCTCACAGCATTTCCTCTGTCGATTGCTGGTAAAAAAACTACAAGTATCCCACTCAAATATCACGGATGGAAATTCAACAATTAAACGAGACTTACCTGTAAGGTGAAGTTTGATTGGCATTCTACGAGTCATTGGTCGGGAGTGTAGGAGTTATGTGAGAGAACCTGGGAGATCAATTTTCAAATTGGCGAGTAGTAACACAAACTGAATGAAGGGTGGGTAGTACAGTAAATAGAATGGTTTATAATAGGGTGGGCACGTAACTCCTACACTCCCGACCAATGACTCGTAGAATCCCTATCAAACTTCACCTTACAGGTAAGTCTCGTTTAATTGTTGAATTCTACTTCATCATTGGTCATTGGTCATTTCGAAGTCACGTGAGACTTTAAAGCCCATGTGACTAGGAGCACACATAACAAAAAGAAACAACAGTCAGGTGATGAAACTGAAGCAATTTGTATTGCTGTACAATACGCACATAACAAGACCTTAAGGGGTACAAGATCTCAAACGCTCATTTCCAAAGTTATTTTGGCTGACAACAGGCAAGTTGTAAAATTTCTGGAAGGTATCATAATTTGACCATCCAGCACTCCTCGTAATAGTATCCAGAGGTATCTGTGCTGCCTTAGCAGAGGAGGTAGAAGCTGACCTGGTGCTATGAGCACTAAGCAGACTAGTGCTAATGCCAGATTTGCTTAGTACATGTTTAATCCATTTGCTAACTGTATCTGCCGAGAGTGGCTTATTTGGTTTCTTGTAACTTAAAAGCAGCTGAGATGCACCCTGTCTAAAGGCATTGGTCCTCTTAACATATTTTAGCATGTAAGTAACAACACACAGCCGAGGATCTGGTTGATAAGCAACAAACTCCAGGCTGGAAATGTGCCTGCCAGGCCTGGAGGTCTTTGACAATGTTTTGACAACAAAAACACATTTATCAGGGCTTAATTTCATATCTGACACACTCAGAGAGTGCAGTGTTTGGCATCTCTGTCCTGACAAAAGAGCCAATAACATAACCAACTTATGACTTAAATCTTTCAATGTCAGAGATTCTGGAGGATGTAAAGTTTGCAAATAACTAAACACTTGCTCGATGTCCCACGTCTCAGAATATTTAGGAAGAGCAGGTCTGGATTCAAAAACCCCTTTGATGAATCTGCCCACTAAAGAATGACTTCTAAAGCTCTTACAGCCATCAATCAGGAGGCAGGTTGACAAAGCACATCTAGCAGTGTTAATGGCACTGTATCCTACACCAGCATGGTACAACTCAGCTAGGAAATTCACACCCATTTCTACAGAAGCTGAAAAGGGATCCATTTTCCTTTTACTGCAGTACTGCTTCCATCTCTTAATGTAGGGTTCATACTGCTTTTTTGCACTGTTTTGCCATGAGTCCATGACCAGGGCTGTAGCCTGCTCTGATAGTCCCTGACTTTCGAGTTGCTCCCGGATACATGACATAGGAGCAGTAAATTTTAGAGCTGGTCATATTTATGACAATTTTGTACACTTCATAATGACAGCATGTGACATGTGACACATGCAAGGCATACGACAAGTGTTGTTCATCAGTGTAGATGGAAATCAGTTCCCTTGTAATTAGAATGCTTAATATTAATTAAAGAGCTCAATATTATGCTAGTTTCAAACATGGAATGTCCATCTCAGTTGAAGTGTGCAAAACAATAATGACAGGATTGCACCCATGTCTGATCCAATAATCAGTACTGTATTCACTTTCTTTTTTCAGACAAATGTGGATTCTCACGCCAAACTGACCACGGTGCACCAGTTGGTACAAGTTTCAAATGTATCAACTTTATAGCCCTTTCATTTTCATAATATAATTGCCTGACACACCACACACTTTGTTCCCATCATGGTACCGCTACATGAACCACCCTACAGTTATCAAATTCTTAGTTTCCAAGTGACGTCTTCAAGTTTGAAAATAAAAAAATTACACCTGTTACAAATTTCACGTGTATAAGATGTAATGAATTTTTGCTCGTTCACAAGTTTCCAGTTACCTTATCACAGCAAACAAGGTTTCCTGGTCATGTCTGTGTTGATTTATTAATTGAAACACTATATACCTAAGAACACATTAAGAACATATCAGGCTCAGTTGGCGATAAAAAAAAAGAAATTACACGTTCTTAGAAAAACAAGTGTGTGTCCATGTCAGTTCAACTGTGCAAAACAATAATGACAGGTTTGTGCCCGTGATTGATCCGATAATGATTGTTTACTTTCATGGTTTTTAACAAGTGTCAACTCTTACACCAAACTGGCATCACACCTATAAACAGCATACACCTCAGGACATATTTAAAATGTACCCGAAAACCTAATTACTTTTGTTTTGCTCCTTTGGTTACAGTGCAACAGATCCGCCATACAATACGTCAACAAAGTAGATTACCATACATGTCGTCTTTCAGAGCATAGCATATGATGAGTGTTGTTCAGTGTAGATGGTAATCAGTTCCCTTGTAATTTAAAAATGCTCAATATTCTGCTGGCTTTAAACAAGTGATATCCATCTCAGTTCAAGTGTGCAAAACAATAATGATAGGTTTGTACCTGTGACTGATCCAATAATGATTGTTCACTTTCATGTTTTTACCCAGGCAGTGAGGCCTGGGTTTAAATTTCTGCTCCATTTTTTTCCATGTTCAGTCACAAATCGCCGTCTGGTCTCTAAAGCGCATGCGTCACCTGTGCAAAACACATGGAATTTACAGCAGTTGTCATCATGAAAAGTTAGGACCGATTCCATGATTTCTAGGGCGATGAAATCACATACAAATGAACACACTGTTCAAGGTAGACCAACACTAAAGGACGTTAAGCGTTTTCGGAACAGGTCGGTCCGCAAGCCTTACGAGAGATCAATTTACGAGCGAACATTTTGAGTGAATTTGTCAAGAATCATTTTATACCAAAGGAGCCATCAACTAGGGCTATCAACTCTTCAACTTGATAAAAAGCATCTTCAGAAGCGTCATCGTATTTTAGACGTGATCGTGAACCAAGCAGAATCCCAGCACGAACTCAAGAACGTCTGAACAACAAGAGCAGAAAGGTTAGAGAATTTGTTTACAAATGTATCTGTTCGAGTACACCCAAGTAAAACGCTCTGAGAAACTTCGTGAAGTATAACAAAGATAAAATCTCAAACTAAACGATATTCTCTCGTTATTTTCTTGTAACAGAGTAATGCGTCTTTACAAGAGTGAAACTCATGTAGCGAATTATTGTACATTTAAGCTGTAAGAAACTAATGTATGTTGACCCCAGCAAAACAATTCTTGGCTTGCACTGTCACACAATCCTGATACAATTAAAAGTTTATTCGAAAACCATTTAGTGGATAAAATCAAGAAATTGTGATGTTATAGGAGATTAATAAAGATGACACTCCTAATTTTTAAGTCTGTGTGTTTTCCCAAGCTCAGATATTCGTTGAAATATTTTGCACAAATTTACAGAGACCAGTATGGAGCCGCCATGTTGGTGTACCTCCGCGGTATGCCAACATTGCGGCCGGAAAATAGTGTAAACATCTGGAACTTACTTTGGCTATAGCTATCTAGGCGACTGATTATCAGTACTGAACAAACAAGCATTTACATAAGCACTTTTCCTAATACTTTAACTTCTGAATGGGCTAAAAATCACGAGATAAGTATATGATTTCGACAAACGCATTCATAGGTCTATGTCACGCACTGCCATCACTGTGAAATTCAAATTGTCTCGCTTGCTTGGGAAACGCAAATAACGACAAAGGCTAAGGAAAATAGACTGAAATGTTTATAGACTGATACAAAGACCTTGACTCATTTCACACCCTAAAGACCTGCAAATGAGTAATAAACTATTAATCGATTCCAAGAAATGCAATCAAAAGCAGAATAGCCTAAGCACATCAATTCGGTTGAATTTGGTACAACTTCAAATGCAGAACATTAGCTCAATTGCAATATAGCTAGTGTTTCTCAGTATAACAACTGCCTGGGTACACACAGCAAAGCGTCTAGTTTTTTTTAAAACGTGTCAACTCTAACACCAAACTGGCGTCAGCTGGCTGGGAACACGTTTCAAATGTAACAGCTTGATAGTGTCTGTACCCTAATACTTTCTTTTTGCTAATGTTGTTAAAGAAACGCCATGCACTTATTGAATAGTGAAAGTTATTCCAAGGCGACACAAAATATTAAGGTACTGCCCATGTATATCTTTTGGAGCGGATCAGTTTCCTCATAATATTGTTTAGACTGAAAATGCTTAATGCTCTGCAGATTGTGAAAAAGGGATATCTATCTCATCTTCTTCCAGAACATAAAATTGTTGGTTCCGTGAATTTGATTGATGGGCTAAAGATTGTTGTCTTTTTTCTTTTTTTTTAAAAACATTGGTTTCTCGATGTGAATTATCTCACCAGTCATAGTACCAGAGGAACCACATTATTGACACAATTTGATTGGACTACAGGTGACATCTAAAAAGGTACCACTTGTATAATACTATATCTTTGGGAATAAACCACACATGTAACCATTAGTTGGCCAGTATCTTGGAGGTAGGTCATGGCTTAGGACAAACAAAAGCCTTCAAAATGGTTTTATTTCATTAAAGTTTATGGTATGTAACCATTTTGTGGCATTTTCTGTCTGTTGCTGTGTCATAATTACCAAATTTGCGCATTATAATGAAAAAATTGACGCGGGTACCCTGTGGTGGATGAAGTGTTTGCAGCCCTCCTGTGGAATAATTCAGTGAGTGCCCAAAGTTTTTTTGCAGATAATGTTAGAATGACGTCCCACCTTTTAGACGGTATGCTCTGTTTTTTGAAGCATGCTCCGCCATTGGAGATATTTTGGGCTAAATTTTGGGTATTTCAATAGTTTTCACTATTGGATGAGAGGGGGTCTTGTCTGAGATGACTTGTGTGATAGCAAATAGTCGTAGAAGAACGAAAGGTAGAGAATAGTTTGTCTTTTGGTAGGAGAACATTCACTGAAAATTTGAAAAGATTTGGCTGAATTCTTATAGCAGTAAAGCTTTATACTTTTGACCATGTTTTAGGTGATTTTTGGCCATTTTTGTTGAAAAAACAAGGGCGGTGGTCAACTCCCCCCGTTTTGACCAAATTTTCTTAAACTTAGACTGAAGTAGTTTTGGGTGGACCCCTTCAAACTGGCCAAGTTTCATCGAAATCGGTGAGATAGCTTATGCTGCCCCTACCTGGTCCTATTTCCATACGAAAAGTTCGGAATTTATATCTTTAGGTCTTTATTTAATAAGGGTAAGAAGTTGCAAATTTGAAAATTAGTTCAATTCCCCAAATCCACATTCCTGAAATCTAATTCTAAAAATCCATGATATTCCACTGATGTTTGCCATGTAACAATTTCAATTCCACAGTCAATATTAAGAAGCTTAAGGAGGAGTTCCGGATGCAGTACCTGTAATTAACAAATTGTTGATATTACCAGAGTTTATGGTTATGCCCACACAGTGGTCAAACATACTGCATGCGCAGTTCCAGCCAAAACTGCTCCTTACAAATGTCTTAAATTTTTTCCCCTCACTGAAACGTTAAGCTTCGTACATCACATATGCAATGGAAATCTAATTATTTTTATACTCCTATTTTAAAGGCTCAAAATATGGTTTCCCAGAGTTGTTTGTATAACGTTTTCCTAAAAGAGTCCTACACACTGT
>Ga0126339_10002968_pt1 | contig 12260 bp, 19 predicted proteins | sample OrbTmetagenome_2_FD_92532 | JGI IMG/M metagenome (GOLD analysis project Ga0126339, IMG submission 92532) | Coral microbial communities from Petempiche,Puerto Morelos, Mexico - Orbicella T R C metagenome | ecosystem: Host-associated > Invertebrates > Cnidaria > Coral | place: Petempiche,Puerto... | reverse complement strand
TAGTGATAAAAATAAAGGAAAAGAAGGAAATGGGGTGGGATAAGGTACACGAGAATATTTTAAAACTGCCTTTCTGTCAATGCAGGGAGCAGATTGTGCCGATGGTTATTTGTTTGGAATATCCGGACTGTTGTTTCGAGGAGTGTTGTTTCCCCTGTTTCGAAAAGGAGGGAACTGTTCATAAAGCAATGCTAAACCCGCCGATAATACCTCTCATTGAAGCCACCCTTGAGTACAAGAATTTTTTAAAAGTATGCTCCTGGGATGGTTATGTCTGGCACGAGTGGTTCCTTTTTGGCAGGGAGCATTAGCGAAAAAGGCAGCTACGTTATAACCTCCGGTCGAATTTACATTTAAAAATCCACGGCTTCATTTGCATATCATAAAAACATACTTGTCAGTGTTCACTTGATTGCATTTCTTGTGAATGAATATTTCACGCCTGTGTGGCAGAGACACGTGCGTGATATTACACGCGAAGTTGTTGATTGCTTTCATGACGCGCTTCCGGTTGTTTAAGGCCTTCAGAAAACAGCTTCCCGTTGTGAATTCCTGATGGCTTCAGTTAAAAGCTGGTTGCATTCCTCTTGGCTTCAGTTGAAGCCATCAGGAATTTTCAAAGCCATCAGGAATGTTGAAGCCAAGAGGAATTTTACAGGCAGATTTCTATTTTTTGTCCACAGTTTGTTAGAATACGGCATTTCTTCTCGGCCTGGTCAATAAAAATTACACTTTTCGCCTTTTTTCGAGGAAAAATTGGGCACAAAACGCAGTAGAACAAAGAGATTTCACTAGAGCGATAAAAAGAAACAGCTGATCAAGGGATTTTCCCTATTTTGCACTTGACTGGGTCTAGTGAGTAACCTTCTCGAAAGTTCAAGGCTATTTTTGTGACAAGACAAATATCACAATCATCTGTTTTTGATAAGACTAAGAGAAAGTTTTGTGTTTTTTCGCTCAAAATTTAGTTCAAATCTGCTGTTTAATCCGCAAGTTTTTTCCTATATTCTTCCCGAACCTGGTCCCGAACCTGGTTTCTTATTTTTTCGATATCTGGCTGGATTGGATCTGTTTGTATTCGCGTGAAGTTCGAGCGTAAAGCCTCTTTAAGTTGGCGATATTTCTGCATTTCACGTGTAATCAGTTGAAACTCCGTGTCAGAAACCCGATTATCATTAAGAGCCTGTGAGACGGCGAGGTTAATCGAGTCATGTTTTGCAATAGCCAGAGAATGGATTCTCGCGTGCTTATTAACTTTGCGTTCAAGCTTCTTGTTGACAACGGACAGGCCAGTGGAAACCGCGCCAGATAAAGCGGCTATCCCGGCAACAGGCGTGCCGACAACAATTCCAACACCGGTAAGTGATGTTGCAACAGCCCCAGAAGATAGAACTGCTGTGAAGGTGCCAAGGCCAACCAGGGAATAGTGAAGCGCTTTCCGGGCTTTTTTGTATTTTTTGAACACAAGCCTGTAATGCTCAACCTCAGCAGATATTTCTTTTTCAATTCTGCTTAGCTCGGTTAGCCGGAAATTCTCGGCATTTGTCGTTTCGGGAAGGCTTGGATAGATTCTTCTTTCATTCTCGGCAGGCGGTGCACTTGGTGGCAACAGATTTGCTGAAGACATTGCGTATATATAGAAATTTAATTTAACTCTAATTCGAAAAGAAGCGGCAGGCTCTTGAAATCAAAGAGTTCGTCATTTTCATCTTTCACGCTAATGGTGATGTTATTTATGAACCTGTCTGTAGAAGCGTCACGGAAAGCATTTTGCGATGAGTCGATGTTATAGCTGACTTTTTCATAAGGCTTTCCTCTGATGTCAACCTTGGCAAGAAGATTTGACTTCTTTCCATTCAAAAAGTTCTTTGTTGAGTCAACGAGATCGCAGTGGATAAAGTAGCAACTCGGGCTGTTAAGCTTTTTGCTATATTCTTCTTTCCTCATATTTCTCCCGATTCCAAGAAAATTGGCCAAACTGTAATCAACGGAAACTTCTTTCGCTTGATTAGTGTTGCCTAAATTGGCAGCGACAGTTGTAATTTTAAGAACAGAATTGGGGTTATTCGTTTCTAAGACCAATTTTCCTTTTTTCTTGTAATATTCAAAACTGGATTGCAGTTCTTTTGTGATGCTCTCGACATTGTAATGCCCTTCAGGCAATGATGCAACCACGTCGTTGGTTCCTTTAAAAAACATTCTGCCAACAGAACTCAGATTATGCCACAAGTTGAAAAAAGAACAACTCAAAAGTCTGACATATTTTGCTTCTGGGAGCGCGCCTTCAAAATAGATAGTCGCTTCGTTCTGTTGCATGACAATAGTGAGAACAACCATTTTATATTCAACAAATAAAATTGTGTTCAAATAATATGGTGAATATGTGGAATGATATCCGTCAAGATCCCGGGTTCGGTGATCCCAACTTTCTAAAAAAAGAAGATGCCACGAAGAAAAAGGCGTGGACAAACTTTTTAAACCGCTTTCCAAAAGCGGACAAAAGCAGGTTCATTTCACAAGCAATGATCAACGAGAAAAAACGTAACTGCCGAGGTGTTTTTCAAAGAAAGCGAAAGCTCGTTTCAAACTGTCTTCGGCTCAGACAGAAAATATTGGAGCGAGGAAATGAAACAAGCGCTTGGTTTGGGAGACAGAGGGGCTTTTCCTTACCAATTATCGCCGCTTGGCTCAAAAGTTTCATTGCCCATCCCTGCGGTACCTTTCGATGGCAAAGCGCCAAGCTTGAAAAAAATATTCAACGACACAATCCAAATCTACATTACGCCTGACCAATATTTCACGACAAAATTCAGAGAAATATTTCAAGAAACCAAACTCAGGCACACTTCTGCAGTCGAATCAAAACACTGGTTAGGAGGGCCAGACATGAAATATTGGCCGCAACAGCTCAACTTCACGGTTTTCTGCGTGACACAAGGTTGCGGAGTTTCTCGCAAAATCTTTGACAGCGGGGTGAATCTCCCCCCGCAGATAAGAGCTTTCTACAAATTCCACGTGTATTTCCAGGTCAGGCGCATTTTGTTCCAGCTAGGAGGAATTCAGAGCATGAGCGCTTTGCCCGGAGACCCGCCTTTCAACCAATACAATAATCATTACGACGTCGCTTCGTACAAAAGGATACGCAGCGAGTTCGGCATTGACCCCTCTAGCGATTTTCGCTTCACGCACGGGCCACACCACGGTCTTGGAAGCGTTTACGTCTATGCGAGCAGCGCGGGCGTGTCGAAAACTGACTACCTATACCCAGGATGGAACAAATTCAGTGATGAAGGCGGGAAAGCGATTCAAGGAAACCTGATTTATTACATCGAGCCAGGGGCCGCTTCTGATACCCAATTGGACTGGTTCGCGCCAAACACAGCATCAGGTTTGACGCAGGCGGGCTTGGTGCGAATGAACCGGTCAATCGAGGCTTTCGTTTACTGCGTTCTGGGCGCGCAAGTCAACGTCCGCAGCAGCATTCTCGGTTCTGGTGGCCGAGCAAGAGAAGCCCAGAGCGAGTTCCTGGTGTTGATGGAAAGTGCGATCACAGCCCGACCTGGCCGCGAGCGTGCAAAGGTACCAGCTCGCGGTGGACCAAGCGAAGGTCAGGCTCAATCTTGCTGTAGCCCCCATGGCCTGGCTCATGCCCACGCAAATGATAATCAACACTGCAAGCACGATTGGTTACAACAACAAGCTGAAACAGGCAGTCTCCGGGATGAAACTTGGGGTGAACAACCAGGTAAATCCAGACACAAAAAAAGCTGGGCTCAAACTCATGGCAGGCGGCCCGTCAAAAATTAACCCTCCCAACAGCCACCCATCCAACCTGATTCACAAAGCCGCAACAACCGAATCAAGGAAACCAGCTTCGTCCGAAACTCAGAAAGCACAGCCACCGGTGGAAAAAATTGAGCCTGAGGCCCCAGATAAAACACCGCAACACGAAATTAACAAAACGGTGGTAATTGTCGGTGTAGTCGGATTATCGGCGTTGCTGTTCATGGCTTGGCGGTAAGTTAACGCTGCTTCTTAAGAAATTGTTCTAACAAAAAGGCCACCACGGCAAGAATAAGCAGCCAGGTGTGCTCGGTCAGAAACCCGACGACTTGGCCAGCGGCTTTGAAAAGAAAGCTCACAATCGAGCCAATCAGCCTGGGCAGCGGAGAACCAAGTTTCGCGGCAATATCTTTGAGGCCATTTCCCAAAGCTTTGCCGGTGGCTTTCAAACCTCTGGTGAGGACACCGATGACAGCACTGATTGTTATCCGGGCGGCGAGAAGAATAGCGGTCAAGTTCACGCCATATTTTTGAAGATTTCCTTGACCCTTTCCAAGAGAGGCCGCCCCCTTTCCCTTTCCGCGATCTGAGTTTGCAAACGCGCGAGCTCCTCATTTCTTTCTGCTACTCTGCCTTCTGCGGCTTCTTTTTCGGAGGGCGAGGCATTCTCATCTTGGATGATCGCCTGGTCTTCCTCGTTTTGGCACTACAGCTCGCTTTCCTGCTCTTTCAGGGTGTCCAACGGTTTTGTTTGGTTGTACCTTTCTTCCATGGCGTTTCTTTCGCTTTCTTTTGCAGCGAGGCTGGCCCTGAGTCTCTCAACCTTGGCTTGTTCTTTTTCTCTGTTTTTTGCTTGTTTTGTAAGCGAGTCCAAAGCTTTTTTCTTGTTTTCAAGATTGGTTTGATAGTTCGTTTTCAGTTGTTTCAGCCTACACAGCTCTGCTTCACTTTCAATATTCGAACCTTGTTCATCCTGAATGGCCTCAATCTGAGCATCGGTTTGCTCGATTTTTCGTCTCAGAGCTTCTAATTCTTTTTTTCTTCTTCTCTTTGCGAAGAGAGTGTTTCCGCCTGTTGTAGTTGGATCTCTGCCTCTCTCAATCTTTGGTGCTGTTCTCTGATTGTATCTCTGTCTTCATCTATAATTTCTTGATTCTCCGGCCCAAGGTCATTTTTGAATCTTTCCGTAAAACTTTTCGTTAAGCCTGACTCGTCTTCTTTTAGAATCTTGTACTCGGTATCTTTTTTGGGCCCCCGCGCCACGGCAACAATTTTTCCCTCAAGTTTCCCAGTGCCTCTCCTGATTTTGAGTTTTTCAAAGTTCGCTTTATCGAATTTGCCTTTTATCATATGTACAGCTTTTTTGAGTTTTTGCCGCAAATAGCTTTCTTTCTGAAGATCACTGATTGAAGGTGTTCTTCTAAGCAAAGGGGTTTCTTCCTGATAACAAGTGTCAGGAAGGCCGGACTTCTTGTGAGGAAAAGTACTCATTTCCGTTTGTTCACCATCGTGGTAGGGAGTGGACACCACGCGTGGCCGAAAAGGCTGGGTTGTGTCACCCTCTTGTTCTTGATGGGTTGTGTCAACCTCTTGTTTTTGATGGGTTGTGTCAACCTCTTGTTCTTTATCACCATCATCATCGTGGTCAAGCTGATAGTCGAGTTCCGGGTCTTCGTAACCAAAGTCGCCACTGTCCTCCGCCATAGTGATATATTTCAAGCCTGTTATTTTTTAAATTAGAATTTATCGCCGGCGTATTATACAATGTCAGTTCCAGAGAACCTTCACGCAACGTACAGCAAAAAACATTACGTGCCATGCAGGCTGAGCGCGTGGTCAATTGGATACCTTTTCCCGCACTGAAGCCAACCCCGGTGACACGCTGTATGTTTCAGTGCCCAAGCTAAACCTGAATGAGGTTCTGGTGCCAGGCTCGCTAGCGCTTATCTTTAACATCGACCTTTCTGGAGGGCACGCCAACAACTTCCTTGTCCAGAACGTCACGCGGACGCTTGTCGACAGGCTGCACATGAGGTTCGGAGGCATTACACTGCAAGACACGGTTGGCTACGGCATCTACAAAATATTTGATGACCTTTTCCTTTCGCAGGAAGAACGAGACAAGAGGATTCTTGAAGGGATTCAGAGCGAGGATCTATGTAAGATCTGCTCAAACGCGGGAGACAAGAAAACCTTGACCGTTGAAGACAAGCTGAATGAGGTGTACGGAAGCAAGTACCGGATCAGGCTGGACCATCAGATCTTAACCGACCATGGCGTTTCTACCCCCAGGTCCTTAACAACGACCTCGTATTCGAAGTAACCCTTGCTGGAGCTGAACATGTGGTCAAGGGCTCCCAGCTGAAATACAAGCTGACCAACATCCAGCTCGAGTACGAAATGATCCGCAGCAAGACTCTGGCGGACGAGGCTTACAGCGTTTACTTCAGCGGAAAAGAGTTCGCCTATGACCACATGATGCGTTTTGAAGTGGTGACCTTCAAAGAAGACACCGACACGAGGAAGAACATCAAAGTCAACGCCCAAAAAAGGTCGCTACGAGCAATCCTGCTACTTTTCATAGAGCCGTATGCTGATGGCGCCAGAGATTCAGAAAAATACGTCTTCCCGGATCTGACGAAAGTCAGCATCACAATCAACGGCTCGCCCAACATGATTTACAACGACGGCGTCGAAGGCAACGACATGTGGAAAGAGCCCCAACGCGTCTTCATGAAGGAAAAAAATAAAACCGAGCTCATGGATGCGACAAAGTTTTACACCGGAGATAATTTTGGGCTTCTGATTGATATGCGCTCCATGGCAGACCAAGAAATGCACGGAAGCGGCAGGCGCATTGTAAACAGTACAGACGGCGTCCAGCTGGAAATCGATAGGAAAGCCGAAGGCTCAGGCGATTTGAACTGCCACGTATTCGTCATCGCCGACTACCAGTTCAACGTTATGGACAGACAACAAGAATCTGTACAGTATTGAATATAACATGGACCCAAGCAAGATACCCTTCAATGCTCTCATCGTGGGGCTGACCAATTCAGGCAAATCGAGGTTCGTGGTGGACCAGCTCTACAGCCTGTTCTGCGGAAAGTTTGACTACATCGTGCTCATCTGCTCGACGTTCACGCAAAACAAGACCTACCACAGGCTTCGCGAAAACGATCCAAGAATGGATGTGATAGTCTGCAAACAGCACTATGTGGAAAAGTGGTTGAAGCTCGTGAGATGGCTTTTCGTGGGCACCAACACGCTCATAATCCTTGACAACTGCGCGGCCTCTAAAGACGTGAAAGGGCGTACAGGCGAGCTGGTGAATCTCGCCTTTTCTGCCTGACATATCGGCATCAGCGTTTGGGTGTTGACCCAGAAGTTGACCGGCATAACATCTTCCTTCCGGGAGAACGTGGCGGCGATCGTTCTCTTTTACACCCCCTCGGCCAGGACAACGAAAGCCATCTTCGATGATTACTGAGCTCTCCCCGCATGAGTACAAAGGTCTGGTTTCAAAGTTGAAAGAGCGAAAGTTCTCTTATCTTGTGTTCGCGCTTTGCCACCCATACGGGGTAAAGTTATTTCAATAAAAAAATGAAAGCTGTATATAGCCTGGCACAATGGCTGGAGAAGACGCCGCGTTAGCAGACGTTTTGAACCTTCTTCAAACCGAGCCCAAGCTGAGTGGTCCAGCAAGCGGCATTGTTCCAACCACTGGACCCAACATTCCTGCTCTTCGCGAGCAGCTGGCCGTGCTTGTGTCCACAGGCAAAGCTAAAGAGGCCATCGGAGTGCAGCTTACCCCCGAGCAGGTGAAGCGCCTGAGCCACAAAGAGGTCGAGAAATTCACCAAACGCTACGAGACGTACGTGGGCTCCAAGACAACGGAGAGCCTGATCGACAGCTTTATTTTTCTTGCAACCAAACTGGTCGGAATGACCGTCAAAATCAAAGACATCGACGCTTATCAGAAAGAGCTCAGAAATGACTACATCTTGAACAAAGAGCTCTCCAATCTGGCCGGCAACCTTGCTTTGAAGTGCGGATGGTTTCTTGCTGCGGCCAACGTGGCGCTGATCACCAGAAAACATATTGAGGGCGTTGATGAAGTACCGGCTCAGTAACTGCAGAATAACTGGTCAGCATTCATCAACAACTGCTGAGAGATTGCTGTCAAATTGTTAACAATTAAACTTTTTTCATTTGCTTAGAATACGGTTCGCTTCAGAATGTCAACCGAAAAATCCGAGAACGCACCTGCTGTCACGGCGCCTCAGGTCGAGACCCAGGCAGCACCTTCAGCCGATGCCACACAGCAAGTGACAACTCCGACTGCAACCACGCAGCGCGTAAAAAATCCAAAGCGTGTGGCTGCTGGGAAAATGGTTGCTGAAAGAACACGGCTGGCCCGGGAAGAACAGAAGAAAGTGGCCGAGGCTTATCACGTGGAAAATAAAGCGAAAGCTGCCACAGCAGCCCCTGAGCCAGCCCCGACTACAGAAGGTAAAAGCCCAAAGCTGCTCGACTTTGGCCTAATGGTTTATCACCAAACATTCAAACTTTTGGATGAAGCGTTTGGCATTTATGCCGGAGAAGAAGAGGAAGTCTTTGATGATGGAGAAGAAGAGGAAACAAGGACAAAAGAAACTGCAAGAAAATTACTAGAAGAAATGGAACGAGAATTAATAAGAACAGGATTATTAGGAGAAGACGACATAAAAAGAATAAGAGAAAAAGTCTTGGGGAGAAAGACAGATTGATTTTGTTTTAAACTTTCGTTCTTTACTTATATCGAACGCACCATGTCCGATAACAAGCTTGTTAAGACCGTCATTGAGACCGCAACTCTCACGGGATTAGCCGCGGGCATCGGCTGGGCCGCAAAAAAGGTTGTAATAGAGAATTTCACTTCCGATCCTAGCAGCAGCTTTATGAATTATGCAAAGTTCACCGTCGTCATGACGGGCAGCATTGCGCTCAAAAAGTACCTCGAGGACCAGAAAATCCTCCCCGACAACTTTTGAAATTTTTTGATTTGAATATAAAAAAGTATCTTATTATACTGCACCATGGCAAGTATTGCAAGTGTTGCAAGCATCAGGAATTTCATCTTCACATGTCTTTCGGGAAACGCCGAAATAAATGGAACTAGCTTTGATGAAGAAACCGAAAAGTATTTCGAGATTATGGAGATATTATTTAAAGGCCGTGAGTTATATTCAGCCACATTTGGGCTGTTCAAACCTGAATTAAGGAAGAGTTTCGAAAAGTACTTCGATAAAAAACTCGAGCGTATTTCGCTACCAAAGAAAAATACAAGACTAAACCCAAAAAACTTCTTGACTGATACATTGCCGAGTTTTAGGCTAAAGCCAGACACAGTCTGAAACCAATAATTATTTGAAAAAAGCTTCCGATAATATATAACCATGGCGAGCATCGCGATCATGATTGGCAGGGCTGTGTTGAACGCCACGGCTTTTATCGGTGGCAATTATCTGGCGAGAGCGCCCGCCGAGGCGACAAAGCCGCGCTTAAAGAAAAAAAGCGCCACGACAAAGCTCTCGAAGATTATCAAGCGGCTTACGCAAAATACACGCGTGACCGAACACAACTGCTCGACTGGATCGCGACCAACGTAAACAAAGGAGCAGGCCAAGCAGAACTTCACCAACACCGACTACGCATTCAAACTCTACAACCAGGTGCATCCTGACGAACAGATGGTGCCCCCCAAGGAGCCCAAGTTCTCAGATTTCTATCAGCTAAGCGAGCAGCAGAAAAACGGTGAACTTGCGTTCGTGGGCGTCGGGGCGCTCGCTCTGGGCTACGTGGCCTTCCAGTTCCTTTAAACTTTTTTACGCCTTACTTATATGGACGCCAAACTCACAAAGATTTACTACGGCCCTGGGGGCTACTGAAAAGGAATCGCCGCGATAAAAAAATTAGCCGAGGCTGCCAAGGTACCTGAAGAAGCCGCAAAAAAGTGGCTGATCAGGCAAGCGCTCTGGCAGATATTCCTCCCCGCACTGAAGCGGATTCCTTGGCCAAAATTCGACGTTCCAATGCCCAACAAGATCCATGAGGTGGACCTTCTTTTTCTGCCGTACGACAAGCTCCCTCGCGGCCGCAAAGTTTTCAAATATGCGCTGACCATTGTCGACGTGGCCAGCCGCTACAAAGAGGCCGAACCCGTAACTTCGAAGAATTCTGATGACGTCGCCCAGGCCTTTCAGAAGATTTACAAGCGTGGGCTTTTCAAATGGCCTGAAATGCTGTAGGTTGACCCCGGACGCGAATTCATGGGCGCTGTCACGAAAGAGATGGACAAGCACAAAACCTTTATCCGGCGTGGGCACGCTGACATTCACTGCGACCAGGCCATTGTTGAACGTTTCAACCGCACCCTGGCTGAGCGCTCTTTCGGCCACCAGTATGCTGTGGAAATGCTTCTTCCTGAGGGCCAGCGGTCCACCACCTGGTCCTGGATGTTTTTCTCGCGTCTCTCCAGCTCTTTCAGGAACTTGCGGACCAGCTCCACGGGGTTTCTTTCGCATATGTGGGTGGGCTCTCTTTCAAGAGTGTCCCCGATGCTCACGGAGATCGGCATGTGTGCGTTTTCTATCTTTAACCCTCCTGTCGGCTCTTTCCGATAGTTTTTGTCGCCATAGGCCTCGAAATCGTACAAGATCGCGTGCGGGTAAGTTTTCGTTTGCTTCCTCAGGAGTTCCCCCTTAAGAAACCCAACTTCGCAAGCCCACGCCTCGATTACTTTGTAGCCGCTCTTTCGCAGAAATGCGGTACGGTTCACTGTGGCTTGGTACAGTTGTTCGGCTGTTTTACCGTTTGTTATGACCTCCTGTCGGTTAGGATAACATTTTGAGCATCCGTGGAAGGGGCAGCCATGGTATTGTAATACCGTCCTCGTTTCATGGTGGTACCCGTCGACAGGAGAAGAGTTCATTTTCCCGCCTTCTCGAGGAAGCCATCTCTCGCCCCCATGCCCGCACATCGCGTGGTGGATGTGTATCCCCCGTCGCTTCGCTTCCCGCTCCAGCCACAGAATCGCTTGGTTCGATGCTGAGCCTTTTGGATACTCACTTTCTCGAAAGCTCTCTGTGGCGCTTCAACTTTTGTCCCCGGGCAAAAGATTACCGTTTTTCCCGCGCTGCAGGTTTGGTGATGCCATTGTAGATGACAAGCTTGTGTGAACCTCTGCCCGCAATGCGTGCATGCATAAGTTTTTGCCAGCTTTGCGATATCTTTTATCAAGAAAGCATGGCCTTCGTAGACACCTATCGTCAAAATTTTTTGAGTTTGTGGTTCGGGTTTATTCTGAGGTGCCAAACCACTTCTCCGTTTTCCAGATGCTCAGGCTCGTAGACACAAATTCCAAGCCAAGATGCGATGGGTAAGCCCTCATTGAGATGGGCTTCGACCTTTTCCAACTAATCAAGAGAAGTTTTTGCGAAGTTTTCTGGAATGGTCTTGAGTTTGTAGAAACTCTTGGAGAGACTTCGGGCTTCTTTTGTGCAACGGTCTGTGCGCGTCTCTCGGTGCACAGCGATGCACCGCCATAGGCACAGGTTGTCGCTATACACATCCAAAGATACCATTGCCCGGCTATGGGCAAGGTTGCGCTGCCAGTCAGGCAAAGGCCCTGTTCCCACCAACGGCTGCCTGTCAAGCACAACCTTCAGGTCTACGTTGAAAAAGGCTTCGAACACCCACTTCGTGTTGAGCCTGCCGGTTTTTTCATTGTCGAGACACTGTTCTTCCTGCCGGTTAAGCCATTTTTCCGCGTCTTCCAGTTTGTCAAACCACTGCGAGCCCTTGGGGTTGGAGTAGTACACAATAATCGTTCCATCCTCAGTGTTGCACAACTGGTACGCGAAAACGTGACTCAGATAGAACGACGTGCTTACTCTTTCGCGTATCCTCGCCATAAAGTCTGGTGTGAGGTTTCTCCCCAGACCCCTGATAAAGCGCCAGCAAATGAAACGCCGGCCTGTAGCCTCTTCCCCTTCTTTCTCTGCGTCATCGAACAGATCCAGAATCTCCTTCTGGTAGTCTGTCACTGTTCTGATTTTCCGCGCAGGGAAGGGGTCGTACTCCCTCAGAAGCTCCTGCGTTTTTCTTGACTTTCTTTGGCGTGGAGGGGCTCTTGGCTGGTAAGGCTTCGGAAGTAGTGGCTTTTGCAGACGCGCCTGCATTTCCTGAGAAATTGGTTCATCCAGCACGTTCTGGACAACCTTTCTTACCGCTGGTGCGTTTTCTGCAAGAAGTTGGTCGAAATAACGCAATACCACGGGATCAATTTTTGCGAGTTCTTCTTCCAGTCTTTCTTGGTTGTTGGAAGCCATAGTTCCTTACGTTATAACCCAAGGTTTCATTTCTCTAACTGATGTGTTTTCTTTCTTTCAGCTCGAGCAAAACAAGTTCAAAAAATTTTTTTGTTTTTTCACGCT
>Ga0126339_10002967_pt1 | contig 12262 bp, 3 predicted proteins | sample OrbTmetagenome_2_FD_92532 | JGI IMG/M metagenome (GOLD analysis project Ga0126339, IMG submission 92532) | Coral microbial communities from Petempiche,Puerto Morelos, Mexico - Orbicella T R C metagenome | ecosystem: Host-associated > Invertebrates > Cnidaria > Coral | place: Petempiche,Puerto... | reverse complement strand
CCTCTGCAGACTTACAAGCTACATTATTTACTATGGAACCAACTTTTACAGCACAAGAAACAGGACAGAATGAGAGCACTACTCAATGGTTTTCATCTGAATGGTAACATTATAGGGCTTCATCCACAGACCCACAATCTATACCAACCTTGCGCATCACAAGAAACAACATCATAAGAAAGTTAGACAGCTCGAGAGATCTAATGCAAATCATATGGCGACGTAGTAGGCTTCATCAACAGTGTTGAAAGGTCGTCGAACCACCTTCTACACTGACGTGAATATCACATTAAACGGCCCGAGATGAAATTTCACCGTATGTGTTTCACCTCTGACAAAATTGTTAAAGGAAATAGGTGGCTTGGCTCAGGGCTAGCAAGTTCTCACCAAACGCAATATATGGATCCATCTCATGAAGGTGGCTCTATACGTGAAAAGAATTTAAATAACATTTAGAATGTATTTTGTTTTAGTCATGCAAATAGTACCTCTTACGTTTTATTTTTTGTGTCTCCAATTAGTAGAAGGGTTCTTCCTTCGGCTATTTTTATTTGAAACAGAAATAAACTTGTCTTTATTGATATTATGTTCCTTGGCTTCATAGTGTTACTCGCGTTTTTTCCAGTTTTTATGAGAATAATGAGATTTTAACTGAGAAAATATAAACTTGAAAGATCTCTACTGTGATTTTATTGCGCCTCCCGTAAAAGATATATATCATATAGGCGTGGCATATGTTTTACGGGTTAAAAGGGGCCGACGCAATTATATTTTCCTTCATTAAAGCAGTTTAGATTCGTTGCTTCCTCTATTTTAGCCTCAAGCTGGGAAATAATATCTTCTGAATTGTGAGCAGAGAATTTGTTCGTTAACGATTCGTTAGTCGAAACCCTCTTTAATGGCCCATGCTTACTTCAGAACGAGACGGGGAGGTGCTAATTTGGTTCGCGTATTTCCGTAAAACTTTTTAAAATTGTAGGTAATAAGCAAAATTGCCGCATCATTAAACTGTGAATCAAATCTGAATGTTTGCTTATCAATATTCTTGAGCGGGTTTTCTGAACTATTGGAACATGCAGCACTACATCTGAATAGGCGTTAAGGACATTTGGAAGGCCAGTGAAATTTTACTTTTTTTATCCTTTTTAATTTTTGTTTCTTTAATTTTTTACCGTGAGTGTCATTTCAGAGTTTTTTTTTTTTTTCACGAATTGAGGGATTGCTCTAATAAATAGTCTGACGTCTCAAACGTGTAATGCATGTATAAATTCTGTATAAATGAAATATTTCTTGGGGTGAGAAAAACTTAAGTGGCTGTTTATCTGTCAAGATTTTAGCTGTTATAAGTGTGCGTACGCGTACTCAACTTGTTATTAAAAAAGGATCAGCCGGATTCGCACGGTTGAAGGGAAGAACCTCCCTATCAAAGATTTTATTACAAATTAAAATTTGACTATCATCGACAACAAAGTGTGGGCACTTTCGTAGTACTTAAGATTCCAGTCAAACTTCGCGACAAGTCTATAATAGGCGATATCAACAAATATACTGGTTTCATGGCTCAGTAACAGCTTTTAAAATTGATCTGCTCTGCTTTTACAAAGCTCTCTATTCACAGGCGCTGAGATATCGTTTACCGTACTTCACTTGTACATTTTAAAGTAGTAACATTCACTGCCTCACCCTTTTGCTTTCAGGGAAAATCTTAAAAGTAATTTGCGAAGTTTAACTGTAAAATTATGATATGTGACCCAACTTTGGCAAGTTATTTATTTTGTTTATTATATGATATGTTATCGAAAACCATCTATAATTAATGAAAGCTTGATGATCAGCTGTTGATATAAAGCCGTCACTGCGAAACTCTGGACACAGAAGTAACAGAGGAAAAACCGGCATGCGACCTCAATGATTTTGGACGTAAGTAAAAGTCAGCTTGTCTCTCTACTCCGGCAGAAAAAAAAAAACCTGAAGAAAAGCGTCCTTAGAATCATCTTCAGCTGGATCAAATAGCTTTCTATTCAAAAAGTATGTCTATATAAGGCTAATGTATGCTGATTATCTTGTTAATCTAGCATATAAAGTTAAAATCTCTTTTCTGTAATAAAGCTGCGCGGATGACTAAATGAAGAATATGAAGAAGAAATGCGGTTAACTGACATGACACATGCAGTCTGTCTTTCTTTTAATGTGTTATCATGCCACAGCCTTACTGTTTTAACGTTAATTTTATGATAAGCTGCAAAGGAAGACAGGTGATCCAAAGTTTTAGCTCAGACACCGTCCACACTACGCCGGAGGAATTTGAAAACAGAGATTTTACTCTGAAAACGGATCAAACATTTTCCGTCCACAATTCGCCGGAGGAATTTAAAAAACGCAACAATCACCGGTCATTTTGGATTTGTTTTCCAGGAAAACTCGGTCAGGGAAATCACATGATTATCGGAAGTCATAGTTTTCCAAAAGCTCCGTGTTCAAAAAGTTCTCCGTCCACTCGAAAACGAAAAGCCGGCGTCTTCAAATTCCTCCGGTTTGAAGACAGCGGTCCACGATGGCAATTCTAAGGTTTCAGTTTTGACCTATCTTGTCGTTGTCCTTGCTTAATTGTTATGTTTTTTATTTTGGCTGATCAGATCTTTTACAGATCCTACCTAGCTAGCAGCATTTTCGTTTGCGGTCCCTCAGGCTTGCATCATTTTATTTTATGAAAACCAGCGGAGGCGACAGCAAATGAATATTCTGCGAGTAAATTGCTCATTATGACACGCTACCGTAAATTATTCGTCACGTTTCCGGGCACCGATGCATGATTTCCGAGACTTTCCGAGCGGAGCCCGGGCACTTCGTAAACTTTCACTAGGCGAACTTTCGATTGTGCTCAGCACACAGTTGATATTATCTTTGAAACATTGTATAATCATTAATTATTAATGATCGGATTCGGTTTTTGTGAAGTCCAGATCCGGAATAATCAAGGTTTCGCCAAGTGCTATCAGCATTAACCTTCAACTTCTGTAAGATAACACTTATCTCATTTTCTCACAACGGAGACTCATCCAGTAATTGGAGATAATTTTCTTTGCCTTCTGAATATTTTTTCCTTTCATTTTGATTGAGACTGAGCATGGTCCCAATTCAATCGCAATTGTCGCGTTTTCGGAACTGTTTTTGTTTGCTTGATCAGATTTACGCAGTATTCATTCGAAACATAGCGCAACATGTGAAGCGGTTTGTCTTACAAACACCTTATAATGAGCCCCTTGATACTCTGCCTAAGGAGGGGGGATCGTCGATGAGAAATTGATTCGAACGTGCGTCGGTTTATTTAACAAGAACTCCCAAAAGTTACCAAACCTCGTTTTGTGGGCGTGGCTCAAAATTACTTTCACCCCAGGAGGTAGCAATTCTAAAACAATAAATCTACTGCCACAAGCAATTTCTGATAAAGATTGTGACTATACAACTCTAACGATACTAATCAAAAAATTTTACTTTCATCTTATCAGTCTTCTCACGAGATTAAACCTGAAAGGTTAAGACGAGTACCATTGTCTTTTTCAAAAGGGGTTCCCGCACTGGGCAGTATGTAGCCAGAGTCCACTTTTATATACTTATGATATTGTTGTATCAAATAATTTTAAACTAGATTCATTTGTTGAGGCAAAGGGCTTTGAGAAAATATTTTTGAGAGCTATAGGCAAATTTGTATTTAGCCACTTGAGTATTCCAGAAGTTCAAAAAAGAGGCACATTCTTAAAATGCCAAATATTTACCCAATTAAGAAGGAATCTCTATAATGCTCTCCGTAAAATTGAATTGCCCTTGCTTAAGGAAAAAACGTTAAAACAAGATTTAAAGACTTTTTTTAATCGGTATTCTTTTGGCCATGATAGTTTAATTACTTTAGGGAATGAAGTGTCAGAGTTCGCCAGACGTTTAGATATATCGTCTCACTTTCGGCTGAAAAATGTTTGCAAGCACGCGATCCAAATAAATAGTGCAATAATACTAATTTTACAGTACAGATATTAATCGACTCTATTTAAGTGTTTTGACCACCACTAAACAGTTTTTGATATACGGAAGCTTTAACCAAGCCGATATCTAATCTACAACAATAAGAATTCATCTTTTGCCAAACACTTCATGCCCATCTTGGGTCGACCGGGCATCATGCGGTTGTGGGATGTGTACGATTTCCTTTAAAACTGTCGATACCTCATTTTCACTAACTAGTTAGCACATTTCATAGCCAAAGGTTCTTATGGTTTGGTAATTCGCTATATCGCCCTGGTTATACATTGCTGTTTCACGTGGTGGGTGCTCACCAAAACAAATACATATAAGTACGTAAAAAGACTATGAAATGATAACACAAAATGGCGTTGCAGCAAATGAGCAGAACTTGCCATTTGTTGATAACCTGCTGTTTTTTTTTTTTGTTTTTTTTTCATAAATAGGATTGGCAAACTTTACCGCGAATTTCGGCAATTCGGAGTATTTTCAATGCAGCTATCCTTGACACAAGTAATAGTACGGAATGTAGGTACTAACAAAAACTTGCTACACCGCAGTCACCTCACGAACAAAGCTCCAATAACCTTGTTGATTCGATTATGGCGGTAAGTGCTATTGCAAATTTTGATCTTATTGGAATAACCCTGTTATAGAGAGCCTGATCCGTAGAGAATTTTAAGACTAAGAGGATTAGTAAACTGACCGACTTCGTGGAATGAACTGAAACAGGTGGGATTCCACGAGCACTGTGCCAAGTCAAGGCCAAGTCTTACTTGGGCAGTGATCAACCCTCGAAAATTATTTCGCACGAAAAAAAAACAACTTTTGTTTCTCGATGCTTGATCTTGTTGAAGTGGCTCTGTTATTACCTGGCACTTAAACTCGATCCGTGCTCATGGAATAACATCAATGCCATGCTTAAAGGGCCGACCAAATGCCGCCATTCCTAACTAAAACGTAACTGACATAGTATGCTAAAGTAATGACTTGTTTTGTCACCACTTCGTAATCAACCAAAGCCACTAGTTTTGACCTTTGCATGGTGAAAGTCGCTTGGCGTCCTTTACATGTGCGAAATAGTTGTTATCTGTTTAATTAACTGGTCAACATCCACCCAAAAGTGTAGCTAGTCCTCACAAATGATGTAAACGAGGTTCAGAAAACTATACATTCTCTTCAGAACAGTCTGAGATAGGTTACCACTTTGCCGACAGAAGCCTGGAATAGTGTATCCTTTCGCTGAAAATTAGTTCAAAACGAGAGCCTCTATGCAAAATAGCTCGAAAAATACACTTGTAAAAGTAATATTTTGTGGCTCAGTGGCCCAGCAGCATATCATATAACGAAGCCAGTTTTGGGGCTTCTCTGAATTTCCTGTCTTTCGGTTAGCTGAAACGCGACGCAAATTCATTACGTGAAGTGGCGATCTGCCCAGTAAACAGTGGCATTATGAGCAAGGCATGGAAACGAACATCATTAAAGAGGTGTGTGTCGTGTGGCATCTCGAGATGAGATGATGGCATTGAGTTGAATCCACCAAACAGGAACAGTTTGTTTTACCGGCATTAGATCATTAGACGTCACTATCATCATTAACTGACATATTGTGATGCAGAATACTTACTTGACCTTGTTCGATCGATAGAGCAGGTAGGAAGGGAGAAAAGGGAAGCGTGAAGATACTCATATAGCTAGTCTATACCCAAGGTCTATTTTGAGCCGTAGTAAAAAAAAAATTTGAAAAAATTTAAAGCAAAATACTGCGATCCTCTTCTCTGGCTCCACTGCATATCGAGCTTTACCTTTCAACGTAAAATGGTGTATTGTGACTCTTAGTTACTAACCATACGCGCGCTGTGATTGGTCAGTTTAGCGGCCTGGCCTTGATTCTGCTGTAAGGCCCGCTAAAATTTAAAGCTGTGTTTGTTGCCAAAATCTCTCGAGATTTTTCGCCAAGTGTTCTTAGCTCTATGGGAAATTAAAGTTCAAGGCGTGCTAACAACGGAACTAGGATTCACTCGAATTGACTCGTTTTGCATGCGATGTGTTTCAATCATTTGAAGTCGTTCCACGTGAATAAAAATCGTTTTCCGAACCCGTCAGGCACACTGAAAAGAGAAATATATGACTATCTTACAATAAGTTAAACTGCTGACCTTGAACTAGGTTAATCACAGGTATTTACACTGGACTTACACTTACAACTCAAGCTCTTGACCTAGATTACGCGGATGGTATATGCCTTTTTCTCAAGCCAAAACCTTACAATTTGGCAGGGTAAGCAAAACTGAAAGAAAACCAAAGAGATGCAACTAACTGAGAAAACAGCAGGATAAAATCAAGTTGAACGCGAGGAAATGGAATATGTTCAAAGCTTCACTCATCTGGGCAATATCATCAATTGAAAGTAACTGGAGGTATGAACCACTCAGTGGTATTTGACACCCTGAGACCAATCTGGAATGCCTCGTTGTTGTCCACGAAAATCAAGCTGCGCATCTTCACTTCTAATGCAAAGGCTACTCTCCTGTAGAGCTCAAAGACCTGGAAAGCGATACAAGTCAAATACGATACAGAGCCGACTTTGTCAACAAATTTATCAGAAAGATCCTCAGGATTCACTGGCCAGATAAGACGAGTAACAAAGCCTGACTCTGGAACAAGAAGGAATTACGAACTTGGAAAGGTCACAAACTGCGAAAAACAGCCCTTAATTTACCAAGCAGGCATGAAAATGGAATCTGCGGGATAAAAGAAAGGTGGGAAGGCCTGTTGAAACATGGGGAAGGTCAAGCGAGGAAGAACTGAAACTAGCACACATCAGCTGAAACACCACGAAAAGGAAAATAAACAGAATCCGCTGTCGCAGCCTTTTGGAGGTTCATTGCTCCAGGAGAAGTCAAAAGGAATAATTCAGTTATTAGTGGATTGCTCCACAGCCCCCTCTCCGACCCCTCTCATAACACTCCTCATGATTTCACCGACATTAACAACTGCTTGTCGTGAGCGCTTCCCTATGAGCTCAAAAGCAATAACAAATGGATTTGCTTTAAGTTGTTAAAGTGAAAGTTTGGTGTGACTGAAACTCCGAAATGTTCACCATGACGGAAGAACCTGCCATTTCAAGAATATCATAAGAATCAAATATATAGTAACAGTTTCATTTTGAAACCTGAAAGGTACAGCTCGTGAAATGACAGGTACAGAAATTAAAGTGAAGACGACTGAGAAACTGCGCTTCCGCTATACCTGTGTCCTTGTTCTGACTATGGGTTATAGGGCCATTTTACTAACGCTAGTGAGGATTAAGTTTCGTGCAGAATTCGAATTCGTGATAAATTCGGACCGTCTAGTTTGGCCACTTCTTCGCTTCGCCGTTTGGGCGCACAACAAGTCTCCAGTTTCATCACAATTTCTTGCAAGGTGGGTGAAAGTTCCAGATACAACGAATAGGGGACTCCGAAGTTTGTCTTGTGACGGGCATCTTTAACGAGTCCGGATATTTCGGCCGCAATTAATAAGTATTAAACATTTTTTAGGATCCCACACTAAGTTATTCTCTTACGAATAACAAGAAGCGATAAACCGAGTGCATTTACTGCAGTCAGGATTAAGAATTTAAAAAGTAAGAAAGGGAAAAGAGAAAAGCCGGCTCGATACGCAAATTGAGTGAAATCTCCTCTCCAGGTTGTTCTCGATTCTCGCATTTAATTGATAGCTTTATCGATCATTTTAACCTCATTTAGTCTGACCATTTTTTTCGTAGTTACCGCGGGAACACACGATTGCATGGGATGGCAACAGAAACACAGGCGGAATTACACCTCCCTCAGGACACAGCCTCGCTTTTGGTTCCCGAAGCCCTGTAATGTTCTCCAAATTCGTCTCCGGAACCACCGTGGTTCTTGGACAAACAAATCTCGCAGTTTCTCGGGAGGCCAGCCAGCATGTGTTGTTTAAGCTTTAATTGAAAATCTGGGCTCTTACTAGGTGTAAAAGACACAGCCGAGGCAAAACAATAGAGAACAAAAGAACGAGGAAAACAATGAAAACAATAGGTTTGTGGCCGGGGCGGTGAACCTTTGTGATGTCTAATGTGTATTCTACACCAAGAGGGATTCAAAATCTGAATTTCACTCAACGCCAGTTGAAAGCTTAAATGAGCTATCGCCGCCCAATCGAATCATGCGTGTTTCGCCTTGGGCGTTCATGGAGTTATGTTATATGTTTTGTCCAATCGAAGAAGGTGTTACAATGACAGGTATTTTTCTTCAAGTTCTTCATTTAGCCTTATATTTTCTTTATTGCCATAATTATTACTGCACATGTCTCCATCTCGACGACAGCCCTATAGAAACGCTGTTACGCCGCAAAAATGTAATAATCGCCGCAAAATGTAATACTGACACAAAATGTAATACTACCGCAAAATGTAATAACATCGACGCAAAACGTAATAAAGAATCAACGCAAAATGTAACAACTTTGTAACGCAAAATGTAATAACTTTTCTAATCCATAATGTAATAACGCAAAATGTAATAACACTCGAATGACATAGTCGTCGTAGTCGTAGTAGTAGTAGTAGTAGTCGTCGTAGTCGTAGTAGTAGTAGTCGTCGTCGTCGTCGTCGTCGTCGTCGTCGTCGTCGTCGTCGTCGTCGTCGTAGTAGTAGTGTAGTAGTATACTTTATTTACCCTCGGATTGTAGAGTAGCTTTAACAGCTAATGTCTCCGAGCATTTCAACAGCACAATGGGCAGAGACCAGACCACAACACCGGGAACTTCGTGACCTGCTCTTTACGATTAGTGTGTGGGTGCTTTAACGTCCCCTGCTGACCATAACAGTGAAGATGCAGGAGACGGGGCCTAGGTTTATCGTCCTTATCCGAGAAGACTAGAATATCTAACCATTTGCAGATGTCATTGCGAAGGCAGCATATTCTCCTGAGTTATTTTAAGACCCTGAGTGTTGGTCCGGTCTGGGGCTCGAACCCGAGACCTCCCGCACGGTAGTCCGACGTTCTACCAACTGAGCTAACCGGTCGGCGGTCTGAAACAGTAGCGTATTATTCGGTGGGACCTACAGGCGCGTTGCGGACTTTTTGCAAATAGATTCAACATGCGCGTTCCACTTGAGGTTATCTGAAACTATAACTCCCAATAACTTTGCGAAAGAGATAACTTCGAATTCGATTTGCTCATCATCGGGGCCTACAGTGCTACGTGAACTAGAAAAGGAAATTCTCAGCTCTTTACACTTTGACTCATTCAGCTGAAATCAGTCAGCTTCAGACTGCCGAACAAGCTCATCTATGAATGACTGCATGGAACTGATCTCGTTCTTGGATACTGGATCGGCGAGAGTGGTATCTTCTACGTATTTCCATAGAGTTGTGTCTGCTACGGAAAGATCGTTTGTCATAATAGCGGACAGCCAGGGGTCCAGTGTGGTCCCCTGTGGAACTCTTGCGGGAACAGCCTCCCACTCTGATCTGAGACATAATCTCAGCTAAGCTTCGCTCTTTGCTTACTGTCTATTAGAGGCGTATCGCTAATATCTCCAGAACGTTTCATGTGTCTTACATAAAATGTAACATACCCGGAAAATTACACCTTGAGTTGCATATTGTAATAGCGCCCATGCAAGTTATAATTATTGCAATTGTTTTTCTTTTTAATATGCAATTCAGCCGCCTCAGAGAACTGGCTTACTTCATTTCCCGATAGTTTCATTATGGCATCGATAGTTGCGCAAAATAGACAACATCATTTCAAGGATAGATGGTTGAGGCAAACCGCATGAAATTTACGTAAAATCATGAGGAACACGTACTCAAACCATAGAACTTAATTACTCGACGCTAAGTCAAAAGAAGAGGGTGTCGGATGTACCTTCACAACGAGGATGAGGTTATGATTCTGTCCACATCACTGTATATTGTGGTAAAGAACTAAGATAAATTCAAGGATGCACTTAATTTAAATGATTTCGAGTTGCGATAACAATACATGAGTATGGTTTTCTTTTCGCTCAAAACTAGTGTACTCACCGGTTTCCTCAAGCGTTCGAGACTCCAATACCGTTGTCACGAAACTTGAGTTTCTTCTCAGGGTGCAAGCTGTACATAGCTCCGATGAGCGACCTAAAATTTCCTTTCGGAAACAAAGCGTTTGATGTTGGGACTCAATGCTTTTATGTGTCTATAGCTAGCTTTTCTGTCACTCACATATTGGCACTTCAAGTTCGACTGAATACATTAAAACTCATTGCCGCACGTCTTACTAATTGCATGCCTGATTTCTATCGCACAAAAAGTGATTGCTTTTGTCAAGAAAGCGAAAATCAAAATATTTAATGATTTCACCGTGACTTTGCGCGAAGGAAGACATTTTGTGAGTAACTAGCATGTAGAGAATATGTCCCTTTGTCAAACTTTGCAGGAACTTATTTTAAAAATGCGTAATCAACAAAGAGAAACATAACAGTGCCTTTTTTCAGCGACAAATGCGACACCCGTTGAGCCGTTTTTTTTCTCCATATTAATCTCTTCCAAGGTATAAAATTCAAGAAGAGGTTATTCGAGACAATTTTTTGCAACATATAGACTTTTGATTGAAACATGTATTGTTTCGTTTTATAAGTCAGACCGAATTGACACTTAGAATTTTTTTAAGGGTCCTTCAGTCGAATCTGTGGTTTATAACATTCCAAATATATCTACGTTGCGTTCAGTTAATAATTTTGATTTTTTTTTTTTTTTAAGTGCATTGGTCCAGCTCCTCAGTCTTTTATTACATGTATCTCTACCTAACCAGAGCAAGATGTCGAAGGTTCTGGATGTGCAATTATACCTTTTTGTAGACACGGTACCGGAAAATGGAAATACACCCTGACAATTTTCTTTCTGTCAACCCCGTTCAATTCCCGCTAAGTCCACGATTGATCTTAGGTTTCGAGAATTGTTCATTCCACTAGAACGATTTTACTTCCTGAAATTAATATTCTTCTATAGTCACTGTAATACTTATCTTTCATGCATTTAAGTTACTGTTATTTCACTGATATATTATCGAGACCAAACCCTGAAAAGGAACTACGCTGTCAAGTTTTAAATCGAAATCTTTGTTTGCCTATCACTTGTTAAATGAAAGCTGCACATTTTTTCATTAGTCGGTTCGATTCGCTATCTCCATTATTAATTGAAAGGTCGAGAAAGGAAGCACTCTATTTCCCCCAAGGAAGCGAAAGTGTCATGAAAAAATAGCAATGGTATCGTGATCAAAATGTGGTGTCATACTCGATGTCTTTCAATATCGGTCGGTGTCTTTTCACATATCAACTGTCACTTCTATTACTGTGATATCTAAATAGTTTTCCCAAGACAGAACAAAAACCTCTGTTAATAGCATTGTACTAGAGTAGAGTTAAGTTGGAAAAAACAAATAAAAACAAAAAAAAAAACAAAAAGCAAAAAACGAAAACAAAAGCCTGAAATAATCCAAGCCGAATCGAGCAAAGAAAACATTGTGTCAGCTCACCGGGGTAACACACTGACAGACAACATTCAAATAAATCAGGACAACAGATACATGGCAATACTGTGCCTAGATTATTAAAAACAGTATGGAAATAGCGTTTACATTAGTGAGCAGCGTTACAAATTAATAAAAAATGAGACAAGTTTACCTTGGTAATTGACTTTTTCTTTTTCTTTCTTTTCACCGGAAAACGAATTAATACTGTTCTATTCTGCTTATTTCGCGGCACGTATGAGGAATCAACACATTCATGCGGATTTTTTGATTCTACTGATGCAGATTTCGTTTTGTGGCCGAAATTCCCCAACTCCGGCCGGGCATTAATTTGTATTTACGGCAAGGTGTGGGGAAAGAAAAGACGATGTATTTATGTTTGGTTTGTGATCTGATGCTCAGGTTTAGTTCTTTATTTTGAGCTATTTGGAAAGATGTGATTTTGTCATTGAATTGCAAATGCAGATTTTCTCGGAAGTTTGATGATTGTTTAGTTCCGTTAGAGATGAAATACCTTTTAGCAGCACTTAAATTGCGCGGACTAAATTTTATCGTAGCTAACATCGACCAGTTAGCAGTGCATGTATCCTCAAGATGCCAAACAATATCTCTACTCACTAATGTACGTTGAACAGTTCAGTAAAGGTCAGTTAAACCTCTTTACTGACCGACACCGAATTGAAGGTCAGAACGAAATCCCCCATGG
>Ga0126339_10002966_pt1 | contig 12265 bp, 9 predicted proteins | sample OrbTmetagenome_2_FD_92532 | JGI IMG/M metagenome (GOLD analysis project Ga0126339, IMG submission 92532) | Coral microbial communities from Petempiche,Puerto Morelos, Mexico - Orbicella T R C metagenome | ecosystem: Host-associated > Invertebrates > Cnidaria > Coral | place: Petempiche,Puerto... | reverse complement strand
TTCCCCCGGTCCACCACATTTGGCGGGGAGAACCCCCCCCCCCCCCCCTCCCCCCAATTTCCTGTGCCAGCTGTAACCAGCCGTAAAAAAAGCACATGAAGACAATAATTGCCTTTCCTACCCTCCCTGAAGATGTTCTGGTTCTCCTATTGTTCTATTGTTGTTAAGGACAGATAAACCAATGAGAATCGGCTTTCTGCACATATTTTTAGAGGACTTTAGGGGTCCTAGAAAGACAGTTTTTCGTCTTAAAATGATGCACTCGAAAAGTGCAGGTAATCATGGCATATTGTGAGCCAAGGCTACAAACTTCCAGGGTCTTGTTTTCATACCTAAAACGGAGAAATTACTTCTTTGGCACTTAAAATAGAAAGGAAAAAACATAAATCAATGTTTAGGTTGCCTCAGAATGGAAGATCAAGGTGTTCAGTCCTCCAACCTTTCTGGTAAAAAATTTTTCCTTCCTTCAACCGCCGTGAAAACATGACGATCGGTGCACTTTCAAGTGAGTTTTCAATACAGATCGCGGATCTAAAGCAGCTTCCTGGACTTAAGAAAACAAAAATGGTAATGTAGTTACTGTATTACTTCAAAGTTGAACTCAACTTTTAGGACAATTGGTAAAGCCACAGCCGATAAAATAACTGGAAAACTCGCCAGCAAAATTTCAAGCTTTCACTTCAGCATGAAGAATTAATTTGAACATGCGGTCATGCAGTGAAGCACGTCTGTGAAATTTGGAACATTTTTATGCTTTTAGATAAGTTTTTTTGGCCTCATCTTGAATGAAAATTTGTTATTGAACTTCCTGTCACGTTTCTTTCATTTGGTTACCTTTATTTGCGAATTTTAGGTTTTAAAAGTGAACAGTATTTTTGCATGCTGGATTTCTGCATATTTAATTTACAGCGACCCCTGTGGTTTGTTTGTTTAGTGTATTTGCTTCATTCAAATATGTTTTTTGAGTCTCATTCTGCAACTACAGAACTCCTGAGAAAAGAACTAAAAGGGGACTTAATTAACACATTTGAAATACGATTTATCCCAAAATAATTGCCTTGTTTTTGTCGTCTTTTTGATGTACAACTTTCATCTTTCTTTCACTGCACTGAATTATTTCGTCACACGGTGAAGAAATTATCGGATTTCTTCTTTTTAAATTGGTTTTTACATGTGTCTTTTGCTGTTATTTTCCAGTGTTTTATCAAATGTTATCCATTATAGTAAAAGAGTGGAAATCCTGTTGTATTCAGTTTCGTTTTGTCCTCATTTTAGCATAATCAGTTTTCTCGGCTTTTGTCGCGTGGCAAAGAAAAAAATATATAATTTCTTGTTTTCTTATCAGTTTTACAGATCAAGCTGAGTTCTTTTTGTTGATATCTTTTTATATTTTGGCCCTTCATTTATTCAACTTTAAATAAACGATGTCTTGAAACCTGATCTTGTGTCTGTGGTTACTATGCATATGGTCTATTTTTGTGCTTTCGCCCGCTCTGAAATATTTCACAAAAACACCAGGGAATTAGGGGTGGGTCGCAGGCAATTTCATGTAGGAGTCAATGGGTTAATACCAGGAAAATGTACAGGTGACAAGTGGGATATTTCATGTTTTATCACAGGAAAGCATTGCATAACTAATTTATACCCTGCCAGAGGGCTGTCATTAAGTTTTGAGTCACCTGCAGCCTTGATCTTCAAAACCATAACATAAAGGGGCTATCAACCATACTCAGCCATAACAGGTGTTACCGGTTACGGCCCTTAATGACAGCCCTGATACAACAAAAGTTAGTATTCCAAGGAATACCATTTGAAAGTGTTGCATAACTAGGATGCACATGTACAGGTACTGGACAACTTAATTGATATGAAAACTTACTGTATATTTAACAAATTAACATCAGTTTTTCATGTGTCTCTCCTGTTATTGATCATAAATTCCGTCATGACATTGTCAAAGTGGCTGGGGATCTCGCCGAGTGGATCCGCAGACTACTTTGACAATGCCATGAAGAAATTTATTGTCAATAACAGGAGAGATGCATGAAAAACTGACATCAGTTGGTTTTTCGCTAATAAAACAATAACAAATTGTCAAAATGTCCACTCTTGCTTGTTGAGGCATTGCATAAATTATAAATTCATGTGCCTGTCTGCTTATCGATAATGAAAATTAGCCAATGGGTGGGCAAGAATTTCACCAGTTATTGTAAAAATATAGTTTAATTAACCAAGAGCGATTATTCACTGATTAAATGTAGTATCAAAATTCATCAGCAACATGTAGTGACCTAAAAGTTTATTAAAAGATTACCTTTCTTGTTTGAGAGCATATTCCAACATCTTTATTCTTCTAATTAAATCATGCTTAAGATTCTCTTGTCCTTTTCTTTCTCCTTGTAGGAATGCAATACGTGCCTAGAAATTGAGACATTACAAGGTTATGTACAAAAATGAAACCATTCTTTAACAGCTGGAAACCAAGAGACTAAACCACACTGTGCTCAACCTTGACAGCGTGTACATTCTTTATGAAACTATACACAACCACTGAATGAAATATACATCTAACACAAGCAAGTACTTTTTTTGCTTCTAGTATTTTCCAAACAATTGTACACATGTTTGTTTTTATCCTAGGAGAGCTTTGATTTTCAAAGGAAATTTCCAAGGGCATTTCAAAGGTTTTCGAAGGCATTTCAAACATTTTATGGTCCCAGTTGTAGGACAAAGCAATCAGACTTTTCTCTTGAAAATGGGAGAATTAGGGGAAGTTTACAGTTAATACATAAGACATTTTTTATTGGTCCAATTTACATAATATTTTTCTAAAGCATGCAATAGCTCAAATCTTTCATCAAAGTGTGTGATTTTGGTCCATAGGTGTAAACAGGCATGAGAATGAGGTTTTCAACCTGAAGGAATGAGACTCACACCCATGGGTGAAACTCACATCCAAGGCGTGAGAGTTGGCAGGTATGCTCTAGATCTCTCAAAAAGTGAAAGTGATAATAATATAAATATATACATCAAGAACATCAGGCTATTTCTAAATTCATGATTACAAAACTATCAATGAGAAATATTACAAGCAGTTATGACAATAACAGCAAAAATATCTCATCCCATGCATAACACAAGAACTACCACAAAGTATTAAAAAAAACCAAACAGGTTTCTCAGTTAAGTTTTTGGCACAAGGGTCTAAAGCTGAAATAAGGAAGTAATGTTCTGAAGTCTTTACACAAACGATAAAATACCGACACAGAAAATTGAAGGATAGAGAAAGGTGGCAATACTACGCTCTCGCGTAAGTCATGAAAACAAATACATTATTGAGCCAAAAATTTAGGATTGACAGAATTACAAATTTAATTTTTTCATGATTGTTAACAGGCAGCTTAATAAGAATGGACCAGACACATACTAAACATAAATATACAATTTCTTTGCCAGGTATTTCAATGACAAGTGAACAGTAGTTTTCTATAATGATGGTTGAAAGCAACAGGTATTGACATTGGGAGTTGATCAGTGATTCTAGAACATCTGATCCATAACTACCTGTGATACTGAATTATTCATTTGCATGTAAACACATCAGAGATAACTCTTCTACACAAAGAAAGTCACCTTGACTCTTGCATTGTGTGATATTTCATCGGTCATTAGTTTGATTACTTCCACATTGTGAAGTATTTAGTATACTGTTGTTTGTAAACAAAATCAATAAAGGCACAGGCAAGGCAACCTTTATAAAGTGATAAATAAGTGTTAAAATATGACCTAGACTTCACTGATATCAGATTTGAATTAATCATGTCTCAAGGTTTGAATTTACTAGTTATCATATAACACGAAATTTGAGATAAATACATACTAATTTATAAAATGATGGGATGTATATATTCCTATAATGCCAGACATCACTAATATTTTTCCAAAGAAATGATCACAAGCTGTGTACAAGCGGGGCTCTTGTCTATGTGACATATTTAATCAACTTGAAACAAAACCATTTTTTACTAAAACATAAACATCCAGAAATTAACGATTAAGCTCTGGATCTTTGATACAACCAAGCAAACATACGCACCTATAAAAATCGTTCATCGATCTGTCTTTGTCAAACGAGGAACGTACAACTTTCAGGAAATTCAATCGAAAGAGCACTCGAGATCGAGACGGACGAAATTCAAAATAATAACACAATTCTCATAGCCTTTCTTCCAAAGCCTTTGAAAGAACACTTTGTCCGGACAAGATCGAAAAGTCAGGGTCTTAAATTCAACTAAACATAATCAACCCTGTTTTGAAGGAGTTTCTTTTATAGCCCAATATCTCAAGATTCCTTGAACAAGCCTTTGATCGCAAGATTTCAAGATAAGACTAACTAGAGACTAGAAGCTGGGAGTTCGGATATTTCTGGGTTCTCCAATCAACAAGCACAATTTCATACCTTACTACTACCAGAAATCAAGCTTTTTCCTCAGAACATGATAATAACGACTGTTGCAATTCACTTTCGGTGACGAAACGTTTAGAAAACATTTCGGAAGTAAACCTTAAATTGGATCATAACACTACGCAGCTAAGCTCAACTTCGAAGGTCATTTACGAGAATTACGCATAGCCGAAGGTTTCGAACAACCTTTTTAGCCCGTGAACACCGGTACGATGAAACAAGGAAAGCAACTAACGGATGGTTTGAAGGTCGTATTTCACATTTAAAAGCTACGAAGAAGCAGTAATAAAGCTATTTCAAGCTTACCTGCAATTCGGCTTTCTCCACGTCCCAATGTGCTCGATCCATTTCAAATCTGGCCCACTCATGTTGAATAAAATGTAAAATGCCCGGTATTGTATACTTTGTTCCTGAATCATTCTCTTGGATTTGAGAAGAAACCGGAACTTTTCCACCATTGTCGTTTTCCATGTCAACTTGAAGCTACAACTTTTTACTCCATGAAAGCCGCCATTACATTAGCACGCGACAATGGATCGGCAGTGCAAGGAGCACTCCGAAGGCGCCAAGGAAACCGTCATTCGATCTCTCTTTAATTCCTACAACAGAAGCAATGGGGGCACTTAAAGACAGGATATCGCTGAAAATATTTTCTCTCTTGTAATGGACTAAAAGTAGAAGCTTACTCCGTCGAAAAAACCGCTCTCTTGGTGATAATCCCCCCTCAAAGATGGAAGGCACTCAGATTGCCTTCATTCAAGATCACATGACATCTTCTCTCTACCATCACCCTATCAAATTCCTGCACACCGAATTCCGAGCATTACCGAAACGATACCGAAGATTATCCGAAGATTAAATATCGCGCCCGCACTATTTAAGACCTCTCCATAAAATTAAGGAAGGTTTGGTTATAAATACTCAAATACAGCATTTTTTTCGAAATTAGCAGATGATACACTACAAATAAATACACAGATCACAATTTCATGGCCAACTTTTCAAGTATTACGCTGTAAATTCCATTTCTGAGTTAGTTCCTCTTGATTGGTCAGTGGTGCACTTCATGTAAACTGACATTATGTTTCGTGAGCTGTCGCCTGACTGTTTTCATATCGCGGCGGAGAAAGTGACTTAAAATTTGCATGGTAAGTATCAGAGGTCGTTTTGTTTCAAGATTACAAGAAATAAATGTTATTAAACGGAATTGTATTTTAAAATTTGCTATCTTTTATAACGTTGTACTTTGATCGTTGAACACTTCAAAATAGTTTTGAGATTATGCAAGCTGAGTTCCCAGCTGATCTCTCACAAGATTTTACATTTTAACGTGATTGTTGTTTTGTTTATTTCTTCTTTCAAGTCGACTGGAGTGAAATTTACCAAATCAGGAATACCTATTCCTTTAGATTCCTTTGGAAATGAGATGTGTTTATTGTTCATCAAATATGGCAGATGCCGATTCAAGAAAAAATGCAAAAAGTCTCACTGGACACCACCTTTGCCAGGTAAAGCGGCCTACCAACCCGAGGGAGACCAAAGATTCATTAACATTTTCAGCAACAGGGCAACTGGTTTTCACAGGCGGGCAGAACGTTTTGAATTGAACTTCTTTACAAGAAAACCTTTCCTCTCCATGGTCAAACCAGGCAACCAAAATCACCCTTACAGCCGGTCAATTTGCCCGGTGCCCGGCCATTAATGAAACCACTGTACAGATCTCTTGAAAAACCTGGAAATTCCCCTTATATGTAAACAAACGTATTCTAAGCTGAATTGAACTGCAATTCATTATTTCCATTTTTTCATACGGAGAGTAGGGCCAGAAATTTTACTTCCTCTAGGCCTTCCTCTCTTGCGGTTTCCTTCCGGTGCCCACTTCACTGCAATGCATGGGAGGGAATGTCTTATCCATTTGCAGCACATGTCCAATCATGTCCACCTCCTTCTCATTACTTCTTTGCTGATAGTTTCCGTGTTAGCTCTCTTTGCATAGGCCAGTTATTAAAAGATTCTTAAAAGTCTAAGCAGGCACTTGTTCTGGGAAAACTGTGAATGCATTTCTTTTATTGCAGTGCTGCTCTGCTCATGTAATAGTTGCTTTGGATAGATAGCTATTTTTTAGTATCAGCCATGAAAATATGCACAGCTTGCTCGAAGTCACTTACTTTCTGTTTTGTTGATGAAAAAAACTCAACACTTTCATGTTCCAGATGAAGAGTATCCAAGGTTACCACCTTTGCCACTGTCACCTCCCCCGTACTCATCATCTCTTGACAGCTACTCATCTTCTAAGAGAAACATTACTAGTCAACCGATCGAAAGACAGAATCTCCCAGCCATTGAAATGAGCTTTCATCAGACAAAGTGTACTGCATATATAGGAAATGATAACATTGGTTTGGAATCAACAGAGAGTGGGTTGCCATATTCACAAGGTTTCATTGCTTCACAAATGCCAAAGAACCTAGGATGCTATACACAAGATGAAACCTTTGGAATGGCACAGCCTTTGGTTCAATATATGTCTGACAACATTCAGACTGATCCTGACCTTGGTTTTACTCATACCTCAAGCACATCTTCAAGATCACCAACAATTATTTCAAATTTTCAGGATCTTAGTGTGAACACCACAAAACCAGTAAATGATTCAGAGTACAGTACAGTTGAAGAGGCCACCCCTGTTAATGCAAATTTGACTGCGCAACGGTTGGAAAAAACAGTGGATAGAATGGTACAAGAGATCTATCAGGGAAAATACAGATTTGAATTTGTGTATCATCCAAAAAGGCAAACCAAAGGTTTGTACTAAACGCTTAAAAACATATTAATATGTTAACAAATGTGTGAAAAAATGGCAACAGTTACATATAACTCTTTGTGCTCTGTGTTCTATATAATGATGCATCAATTGGATGCCTGTAGTGCTAGGTAATAAACACCTAACACTATAGCAAATAATAAATCTTATCTAGTAACATTTTAGAAACACACCATAGGATAGGGTGCGCCAGAAGCATTTTTTCTATAACTTGGTACGTGTAGGAACACAGGGACAGCACAAGCTGTTTATATAATCGCATCATGAGCAAAGGTTAAATTTACATTTGGAAAATTGAAATAAACAAGTGCTTTTTCTCTCTTTTTCACACCTTAGTTTAACACTCCTTGACATTTGGTAGAACTTTAAAAAGTTGTGTAAATGCTTGCCCACAGGTCGGCATGTGGGGTCCCACTGACAGCATTTCTCGTTCTCTCAAACTTTCACTCATGTTTCTAGAAACTCAAAAGAAACACAGAAAAATGTTTTCTATCTCTTAAGGTGCCCATAATGTCAAAACGTTTTTTTGCTCATCTAATTCTACATTTCACCTAATGAGCTTCTCCGAAAAAATTTTTCGATTTGGATAAAATGCAATTTTTTTACAAATCTTTACAAAGTTCAAAATTCTATTTTCGTGCGGTCAACCCCTGCCGCTGATCACAGGAATAATGTGCTCAAAATGGCCTTGAGACTGATGCCTGTGATGTAGGTTCAGGAACCTACGATGAAGACTGATGTTGTTTCCAGGATCATTAACGTTGTTACAAAGAGCGGCAATGCACCTTTCCGGCATTTTCAACTAAATGTAGACAACTCTGAAGCAAAATTTCCTCTTGTTTTCAAGTCAGATAAGTTATGAACCAAATCACATGTTCCTGAAGCTACGTCACGACTCACTTCAAACCAAGGAAGACTGGTGCGAATGGTGGACCAAAATGGCGGCAAATTTGAACGCCTTTAAAAACTTATAAAAAAATTGCATTTTATCCAAATCGTAGAAGTTCATTAGGTGAAATGTAGAATTAGATGAGCAAAAAAACATTTTGACATTATAGGCACTTTAAGTGGTATATGTGCCTTCTGCATAAGGAAATGGAAAATAATACCATGCCATGGGCTTATAATACCATTAGACAGAGTTACTGTGTAATCCCAGCATGTTAACACGTCTGTAATGTGAGGTAATTTAGGACGATTAGCCATCAGAGGTTTCATGAATTCAAAGTTTTTAGCATGAAGGCAGTTGATTTTCAGTGCAGGCAAAAAGCTTTGAAATGAACTTTGATGCGAAAACAGCATGATGCTGCCCCTTGAAAATGTTGAATTCTATTTGTAGGAAATAACTGGAGATACCAGAGCAACACTGATCAGAGTTATAAACAATATGGAGCTTATTATGACCGAGTGAGAGGGAAGCTTCAAGTTCAAAATGAACCACACAATAAGGTATAACATTTTTAAAGTCAAGAGGAGGTGATTGGAAATGATCTAGCCTGCAATTTTTATTTATAAATTTTAAACTTATATTGAGAACTCGTTAAATAAATTTTGCATACTTTTATTTGTGACCTTTTGTAGGTGGAAAAGAAAAGATTAAAACTTTTGCGTAAAGCTCACTGGAACACTTGCCAAGTACTCAAAACAAGGCTGGCTCAACTACCACCAAGCTACTCCCTGAATGTGAATTTTGCACGAGTGAACTTTAACAGACTGCGGCCATATTTTTATCTCTTAGTGCAGCAGGTAAGTGATGTGAAGTTTCTAGTTTGAAAAGGCAGCGGGGTGAAATTTGATTTAAGTTAATTAACTCTTGTAAACATGTAGAATCTGGCCGGTCACAACAACTAAAACACATGCATGCAATCAATCAATCACTCCGAAATTGCAAAAACTTGCAAAAACAGAGTAACTAGAAAGTACACATATAAGTGAAAGTTTGGTGAAATTTGATTCTTATTTGTTGTGAAAGAAGTGTGTTTCCATCAATAAATATTAACGAGGCAAGATTACACATGATGGGGGAAGTTTCTCATGAAAACAAAATAGATATGGGTGGGGCCAAATGGTGTGATTTTTGAACCATAATTGACCTAAATTGGGAGTTTGGAACAAGAAATTTAAGTTTGGGGCCTCTCCCCTCTGCAGAGGCTTCCTATGGGAAATTGAATAATGGGTCAAGGCAGCGCAAAAGAGGCCTTGCAGAGGAGAGAGGTTTGGGGCAGAACCAAAATAGGGTAGGGAAAATTGCATATTCGGGCATGAAACAGGGTAATAGGGTTGCAGGAGCATGCTGTACACCTCCACTGAAAATTTTGGTAAACCCCTCTCCCTTCCACTCCCTTGAGCACACAGTATATCTTTACAAACAATGAAAAATCACCTTACATCATTTACATACATGTAACATAACTTAACTCTGTTTTCTCCTGTGGCAGATTAAAGTGGAGGGACCTAGGGGGCCTGGGTACTCATTTTTGTTGGAAGAAAAGATTTCCCTTACACACGTTATGACACTTTCACCCCACCCACCCCTCCAGCTTTTTTTATAAGCACATCTGGACCTGTCTTGCTCTCTTATGTTACATTATAGTGCTTCTTCTGTGCGGAGCCAGCCGAGACACGATGGAGACCAACTGCATTTTCTTGTTTAATGGCAGACACTCTGATTGCTTTCTTCACAAATTGTAATATCGCTCCAGTGGAGGCAGAAAAGAAGATGCTGGATTGGGGTGCACGGCCAGTCAGGGTTAGTAACAAGCACTTTTGTTTCATTTTGTAAGCGAGTCATTTAATTTTCATTGGTCTAATTTCTCTACTAATTCTTCTCTACACGTACTGTGATTGGTCAATGTAGTGGGCAGCATATTCTACTGGCACTTATCTCTGGTTTCTGTAGCATGAGGCGACTAGGAGTATTTCTACTCCCCCCTGGATTGGGTGCTATTTTACTGCAGGGTTACCCCCCAGCATTAAATTTGCCAGTATCCATTTATACACCTGGGTGTAGAGAGGCACTGTAAGAGTAAAGTGTCTTGCCCATGAACACAGTGCAATGTTGCCAGCCAGGCTGCTCAATCCAGAGTCAAGCACACTAACCACTTCCCTGCCACAAACAAGAAGAGCACCTCAGTTTCAAGCTAACAATGGCCTAGTCAGAAGTCTAATTTTGTTTGTTTGTGTTCAGGTGCGGCAGTGTATTTCTCATATGTGGTCCATTATCGTGAAGTCTTCCTTATCTACCGCTGGAGTTGCGCAAGAAGTGATGGCTTGTGAAAAGCAAGTGTTTGCGAAGAAACTGTAAGTCTACTTTCAATGATTCTTGCCATCACAATGAAATTAACCTCCACTCCTCTTGAAACGTTTTGTTCCTCATTTTTGACAACTTTTTCCATTTTTGCCATTTTTTCTACCTATAGGGTGAGAACCAGTTGCACGAGCAATTAACTGGGGGAGGGGGTATCTGACCAGCCACGCCCTCATGGGGGACAAAAATCCCCATCATTTTGAAAGCTTCTCATTACCTTCCTGTCTGACAACGTATAGATTTAGTGAGGAGAAGTCAGATGCTGATCACTCAGTTTTAATTGCAGATGTGCGGTGGATTACGCGTATGCTTGTTCGCTGGCTGCACCATTGATGAAAGCGAATGTGGACAGGTCAACACCCTCAATCACAATATCTGTCAGGCAAGGAATTCAAGCTGCTAAGAAAGCATCGCTTATAGGACAGAAACCAAAAATCTTGAAGTTGCAGAGAGTCGGTGAAAGTGTTAGTGTAAGGATAAAATCCTCTACAACACTTGATAAAGGAGTTTCAAATAGTAAGGGAGTGACTTGCAAGAAAAAGAGAAGAACTCGAAGGTCACGGCAACTTTCGTTACTAGATCAGCAAGGCAAACAGGATTTGCAGAAACGTTGTAAAACGATTCTTGACAATGCGGTGGATTGTCCTTAAGCTCGACTTCGCCGAAATGTTACTTCTGCGTTGCGTCACACACGCGTTATGTTTCGTTAGCTACGCTTTGTAGGAGTATGGCGGTTATGGCTCCTGGTTGTGTGGGCCAGATTACGTTGTGTTACATTACACGTGCTTTACGTGGAATACGTTACGTTTTGTTATGGCATGTGCGCGCTTTTTCTGCTTCGCTACGTTGTTACATTAGTACGTTACAGTGAGTGTCACGAGCACCCGCCTGCCTAGTTGTGTGGAACACGTTACGCTCTGTACGTTACGTTGTGTGGAATACGTTATGTGTTTTACGTGGACCGCGCAACGTTTTGTTATGGCACGTGCGCGTTATTTGTGCTTCGTTGTTACGTTACGCTTTGTAGTGCATGTCAAGAGCACCCGCCCGCCTAGTTGTGTAAAATACTTTATGCTCTGAACGTTACGTTGTGTGATATATGTTACGTGCTCACGTGGACTACGTTACGTTTTGTTTTGGTATGTGCGCGTTGTTCGTGCTTCGTTATGTTACATTACGCTTTGTAAAGCATGCCAGGACCACCTACCTGTCTTGTTGTGTAGAATACGTTACGCTTTGTAATGTTACAAACCGTTATAAGTGAAAAAAAATCTCGAGCTTTACAAAATAATTTAGCCCCCGTGTTTATTCATTCTTGGCGTACCTTGGTTGCGAACTGCAGCTCTTCGAAATTAATCGTCGACCGCTTATTTCGCTCGTGTGTTTCTCGCTTCTCGCTTCTCGTACGCTTGATCCACGAGAGAGGATCAAGACTGGATCATGATCCACGGTACACAGGGGGTGGGGGTGGGGGGTGGGAATGGTGTAGGAAGCTTTTTCGCGCGGCACTCCTCTCCTACCATTTTTTTTTTTTTTTTTTTTTCCCTTTTTTTTTGTATTTCTTCACTTTTTATTTTTCTTTTTTCTTTTCCTTCTTTTTTCCAGCCCCCTCAGTGAGTTCTTGCCTAAAGTTTATAGAAGTGTATCAACATTTGGGTAGTTTTTACCT
>Ga0126339_10002965_pt1 | contig 12268 bp, 7 predicted proteins | sample OrbTmetagenome_2_FD_92532 | JGI IMG/M metagenome (GOLD analysis project Ga0126339, IMG submission 92532) | Coral microbial communities from Petempiche,Puerto Morelos, Mexico - Orbicella T R C metagenome | ecosystem: Host-associated > Invertebrates > Cnidaria > Coral | place: Petempiche,Puerto... | reverse complement strand
TTGATATCCGTCAAGGTCACATTTTAGGAGGTTTAGTTCACAACATTCCTCGGTCAATGCTACATTTTATCACGAGAACAGAAAGGTTTGATGTTACCTGACACGGCTTCGCAAAGATTTGAGACTTAACTTGGCCATGTTTTAATCAGCAGTCGGTCAGTTGTCTGTCATATGCCGCCTCTTGCTACTTGGACATATGCAAGCTATAGAAACCGCTCCTTTCAGGGCTGAGATATTTTTAAACTTAATTTAATGCAGGTGAGCCTTAAACTCATTGAATTGTTTCGTTATTACAATTGCCAGGGTGGAAAAGTTTAGACCTAAAGCTGCACACCGTTCTGATTACCTTATATGGCTGAATTTGATGATACTCGACTCTTGTGATAAATGTATTTCTCAGTGTATCCATTAAGACACTGCCTGCTGGGAAAGAACGGAACGAGGACACCCCGCAACTAAGTTCTTTGTATATTTCATACCCTGCGGCTCTCATTGCACTGACTATAACTTGAGATCATAAACTTGTGAAGAAATAAACAAGCGGTGGAGGAGATAAATTTGAGGAGATTTATCTGGCTGTACACTATTTGTTTGAAGTTCTCGCTTGATTATCAAATGGTCTGACCAAGTGTAATCTGCTACATTTTTTCCCAAGTCTTTCGTCCAAGGACTGCTCAGTTTAAGATTTACTAGTCAGATGTCGACTGTAAAAGCCAATTGAATAAGACTTCAGTTATTTTTAGTTTATTTAATCCATTGAACCATGTTCTTATATGCCATGTGATGGGTAATGTGCTACACTAACTGAACTGTACACAGTCGTAATTGGCAGATACACCAATCGAAACGACAATGATACACAGACGAACGATGTGTTCAATCTGGTTTTGCACTTCTCCTATGAAGAAATTGATTTTTGAACCTACTAATGGCAAATGTTGTTTCAGAAATCTTGTGTGCAAAATTGCAAACAGTCATCGCTCTTCCTATTAAAAGGAGCTGCATGTGCCATTCAACAAATAAGATGGGTTGAGTTGTCCACTCGTTGTGAACTTATCACCTAGTGTCTTCAGTGTCTGCCTGTAAGCTGAGCTGAATTCAGTACATCGATCAGGAACTTAACTTGCAGAACGATTAAAAGGACATCGTCTGACTAATGCAAATGGTGACGACTCAGTATTCAGTTCAGTAACATAATCACAACTGACACACTGGCACAAATCAGTGTAGTTTCCTTTCTCCTGTAAATGTCACCAAGATCAGTGTTTTCAGGATTCAGGGCCACACTTTACTTCATCAGGGAACAATAATTAACTGTTAACACAAAACCTGTTCGATAACAGAATTATACTTAAGTGAAGTATACATAATAAGGCTACTATTGGACCACAATTCCGCAACTGATTGCTTTTATGGACAGCTTGACACCAAAATTGGATGAACATGGACTTAATCTACCCAACATGCATTCAATAGCACTCGATGGATTCAGGTCCCCTCGGTCACAATCTACCTCGTTCAACAAATCCTCGGCGAAGTAATAAATCGATAATACGGTTTCACTTTAATTGATAATTGCCTCTCTAAAGATCTCTTCACACATTCAGATTAAAAGGAACGAAAACTGAAAGACCGTTGTCAAAGGCAATGAGTGTCTATACGCGTATACGCGGTACGCATGATTGGTAAAGTCTGCTGATCTTGCTGGCTTTAGAACTGGCCATAGTAAAAGCAAATTTCTCTTTGAGTAGAAACGATGACTGACATTTTTACGAAGACATCCATTATGTTACAGTTTGCGCTGCTCGAGGGAACAAAACCTTTCAAAGGCCTCATGAAAAATATACGACAAAGCTGTCATTTGACAGTCTGTCAGACATGCATTGTGGTTTTCGTGAATGAAATATCGTAACAGATTAGTATACACTCGAACTGCTATCTAATCAGTGAGGTCCTGTTTCCGCGAGCATATGTTTTGAATCAGATCTTTTAATAGTGCTAATAAAAGAAATCTTTTCACTGTCGGCTGGTCGCCGGGAACAAAGGTGTATCCATTTCTAAACGAATGCCATTAGACATAAATAGCTGCAGACTCCGTTGCAGTTAGCATTCGGCTTACGAAATATAAAGAATAGCTTTATCATTCAATGTGATTTCCACTGGCGTGATTTGCGCCGATTCACTCTTTTTTTGGAAAATAACTCTTGTTTATTATACTATTGCAACCTGTTTTTATTTGCCTTTGAAGGAGCAGACTTGCTGCCCAATTCCATTGAATCTTAACTGAGTCATTTTATAGATTTAGCGAGAGATTATTAAAATATACTTGATAACTTTTTTCTAATTTTTGAGCATTCGTACCGTTATTGTTTTGCATTTAAGACAAGAAGAATTCTGATTTAAATTAGATAAATACTTGAAATATCACACTATATCAAGACAAATTCTGCGAATGATTTTGGCACGGAGAGACACAAAGGTTGAATTCAATATTTTGAACATCACCGGGCGTGCAGTCCCAACATAATCGTATTTACAAATTTTATAGCAACTTAAAGCTTTTTGCTCTCAAAGCTGCAGATGCACAACTGAATAAATTTGCAACCAAAATATTTACGGTAGTATTAGATTAGGTAACTGCACAAATTAGTTTTGTTACCTGCTGTTCCTTGCCTAAGAACTGTTATCGGGTATCCGCGCGCACGCTAAGTGGAGACTGAGCAGCTCGGTTCAGTGACCTCAATAAATTCAAAATCGAAACAAGGGTTTGTTTATTCTTACCACAGTAAACTGATCTGCGGATCCCTCTTTGGTTTCTTTGTGTGTCGACTGTTCGTCGGTGACCTCCATCGCTTCGGTTTCTCTCCCATCTGTAGACTGAACAGCAGCGACGAGCGAAGCTGGGCTCGAATGCCCCGTCTCCAGTATAAGTGCTGTATGATGGAATATTGTCTTCTTGTTCAATGAATTTGCTCTGAAAAATCGGCCTGATTATACGCCAACTGCACCGCCACTCCGCTACGTTTTCTTGACTCTTGCACGTGTTCTCCGAACTGCTGGGAGCCGTGACTGAATGTGCGCCAAACTGAGTGAACGATGGCGGTTCTTGCTAACGCCCACACGGAACTGCAAAGATTCTATTAATGACTGTTTCGCGTGTGAAACTTTTTAAATTTATAGTGGAGCGCTGTTTCTAGAAATTTTGCAGGTTTTCTTAACATAAGAGTTATCCTTGAAAGCCTCTTTTAATTCCCTCCAGAGCGATTTTAATCTTAGTCAGCTTATAAACACTATTCCAGAAGTTACTAATTTGTTTACTTGTTACAAAGTTACTTAGTTTTCGATACAAGATATCTAAATTGTTCTGGAACAGTCGGGTCATTCGAGTCACGCTAGCGAATATTTTTGCCAAGTATTCTCTAATTGCTGAAGATCAAATGGTTAAGCGAAAACCTGAGAATGCGATGGCACGTTTTGAATTCAACAAAACCTCCCTCGCAATAATAGCTTAGTTTTGTTAGTTTTTTGCAGAGAACCTGTTCGCTTTATGTTAGCGTGACTCGTCACTACTGGAATATTCTGTGTTCTACTTAGTGACGTCTAGAATAATGTATCTTGTAAGTGCATATTGACGGATTCATGGCGAATTTTCCCGGTGGTATAATTTAACGCCTTATCAGTGCAAAGAGTCCCTCCTATCTTTTTGTCTTTTCAGGGTCCTTCAGAAGAGTGGAAGATCAATTAACTGCTAGTAAATTTAGCATTTTAGACGTTCGCTTTGGGGTCTATTTGGCCTTCAACTCAATCGGTCGACGCGGCGTGGATATATCGGCTTCGCCATTAGCAGAAAGTAACATTTTCATCACAAAGAGATGTAGGGCAGCGCTAAGTATTTTCCGGTTTGGAAGTCTAATATAAATCAGTTCACTCTGTCCTCACTTCACTACGTTGATAAGATAGGACATTGATATATTACACAAGGCATTTTCAAGTCGTTTTGTCGCCGCCGTCACCTTGACCGAGAACAACAATGGAAAATTACCATGGCGTAAAATCCGAGAAATGTTACACAACAGGGCAACTTCCTGAGGTCCGAGAGCGGTCGCTAATCACTGCAAATTGTTTCGCATATCGGCGTTTAGTTAAGGAATGAAATCACTTCCGTGGAAGAATGAGGACCGGAGGTCCATAAGACGCAATGCTTTTAAAACCGATTTCCGGCGCAGATAAGTCAAATTGATTTTCTCGTTTCCATGGAAACTGTGCACTGTTTAACAGAGTGGGCGAGTAAGTCAGCGAGACTAATACAAGATGGTCATCACTGGCGGCATTCGGTCGCGTTTCGTAATCGGCGCCGAAACCGCGCTTGGTGCAAGACACAGTTTAGGACCCACTTTTATGTATTGCAAAACTCGTAACAAGTGTTATCGGAAGGAAGGAAACTCTGGGGTCCTCTGGTGATTTCGTTGGTGTGAAACCGACTGCTCGTCAAGCGAAATGACCGCACTTGATTCTCAGCCCCTCACCCTCATTGAATATCGTCCATGAAAACTGAAGGATAAAAAAACCCACCAATTTGCCGCTACTGCATATTAGTATAGTGTCATGAAGCAGTGTCAAGTAGTACTGGGAGAAACAAATGGACTCTAACTGTACGATCTTCAAAACACAACGACACTATTTAAGGTTGATCGTACGTCAAAGTATCTGGCTGTAACGGAAAACGGGGCAATCAGTAAGGTTCACACAAAATTAGCTTTTGGTGAAACTGAAAAGCGTGGACACACTGCTATCCGCGACTCCCACGGTTTCTTCCACGCGGGTTTTGCGATGTTTGCTCAGTCACAAGTATATCTCTAAGAGATCTTTCTTTTTTTGTGAGATATTAAAAGAATGCCGTGAATATTTCATTCAACCGTGGATGGGTCAGTAGTAAATGTCAAATTTCTATTAACACTGACGGTTTAGGGATATTGAGAAATTAAGCAAGATCCCGTTTATGCACTATTGTCGATTAATTATGCATCGGTTCTTTTCTGATAAGGGGTACGTGTTTTAAGGTGGCTCTCTCAGTAAATTTTATGAAATACGCGAAAGTTAAACCAAAGGTTCAAAAAGCCAACTGGTAAAGGATCTTAAAGTGACCTGGCAGTCTCTATACCTGTATAGCCTATCGAATTAATTCCTACTCAAAATAATTCTTGTAAGAGGGCCCTTTACCCAGACGATTTTCTGAACAGGGCTAGTGGTCGCCCGTATACCGTTATATGTATATTACTAGTTTAATTTGTAGGTTTTTGTCGTTAGTTTGAGGAAGGTCTCAGAAGCAGCTGTGATCCTCCACTAGTCACGACCACAATGTGCAAACTGAGAAAGAAATTATTTTTCAGTTGTTCAATGTCCGTTTATGTAGGATGTAGAGGGCGATGTTTCCGTGGAAGGCTGATTTGATGATCTCAAACCTTCGTTAAAATCTTCAGTCCTTCTTCTTAATCCGAGATCAAACAGAGAAGAGTAAATTCTAAAGGCTTTGTGTGATAAGAGGCACAGTATGGAAGCGTAGAAGGTTCAATCTTTGAACTTAAATTATAACTTCATTCAAAATATTCTACAAAGTTACAAAGTACACGTCCGACTACGTGTTCGTCCGTAACAAATGACGTGGATTGAAGGTACTTCATTACTTTAGTGATGATAATATTATTACCGCACTAAACTGTTCGATCGCTGCCACCCTGTGGGATGCCCGGGGGCCGCGGACTCCCACATAAAGAGGATGGGGTGCTCGTAGGACCTTTTAGGGGGGGGGGGGTGGGGGTAAAAAAGCGCTTTTGGTACGTTTTAGGATATTCAGCCTCAAAAAGTCCACAGCGAGAGCTTTGGCGTTACTTTTTAGGTTCCAGGTATTGAGCCGGAAAAAATATGACAAGAGACAATTTGTTGTTTTAGAAGTGGTAGCTCTTAGGGGTGAAAACAATTTCAGACCACGCCGACAAAACAGCATCTTAGTACATCTAAGGGGCTTTTTACAAAACTTCCAACGAGCACCCCTGTACTTTTTATACGGAAGTCCCCTGCCATTGTCCCCTAATGACAATTACGATACAATATGATACGACATCTTTTATTTATACACGGTATTTCCATCAGTCTTAACTGTTAGGCTTTGAATTTAAGCTTATGTTCCCGCTTCCATGTAAACACAAGTTAAAAACACTCATTAAATATGGTGAGCTTATTTATTTTTCTATTTATGTTTGAGCCAGATCATGTGATGGAACCAACCGCTTCTCATCTAAACAGATAAACCGTATGAATATTGCCCCCTAATCGTGTTTTTAAGATGTTAAACCAGTCACCTTGACGGCTGTTTGTGATAATTGTCTGTTTTCAGCCAATAGCTATCTATGAAACAACTAACTAAACTTTGCGCAAAGCAAAATAACTTAAGTAATGACTGAGATCTTCTAAGACGACAGGAGCTGATTGCTGGTTCTGACTGAAGTCCTCAGATCATTCTCGTTAGTGAACATAAGATTCATTATGTGGTAACAACAACAAACAACAACAAGCTCTATTACCAAATAAAAAAAAGTTAAACTTTACAATATAATATATTAATACAAAAAAGAGGTAATGTTTACTCAGAATAACTAAAAAGCTAATCGAGCTGAGTAAAACTAAGTAATGTTCAAGTACAGGAGGTAGGTTGGCACTAAAGCTTGATGAAAGCAACTAATTAGTCAATAAAAAGAGACGAAAAGAAGAAATAAATAAATAAATAAATGGAGAGATAAAATAAATAAATAAATAAATAAATAAATAAATAGATAAACAAATACCAGTTGAAAACTCATGAACAGTAAGACTGTAAGATGTTTAGCTTGACTTTGCTTTTAAGCGTTTTAAGGGGGAGGTGTTTCTCTGGTATGTTTACTAGTTGTAGGGTGTTGAAAACAAGTTGGTATAGTTAAGATCAGTTAAATTCAGCAAACATGCATGTTTCTCTGATCGCTCGTAGATTACCATCAATTTATAAAGCTCACCGGATGAAAAGATCTTGAAGGTCATCAAAAGAACAGAACAATTTGTCGATTAAATATCTTAATTAAAACATATGTCCCCATGCCAATGAAAAAGCAAATCTCTCCATACTCATAAAAACATGCCGAACGTATCAGTTTTCTGTTTGTAAGACTTGTATTGCCACACCAATGTCTTTCCCTGAACGAATACATCTCGCCCAGTTAATCTCGCTTTTTGCAATAAAAAAATATAATCCATGCGAGAACCTTAATTATATTACCAACAAGTACACGTTTTGTGCGGCAAAGGAAAAATCTCAAAAATGCTGTCTCCTTCTAAAGAAGATTGATTTGTTTCTCACGCCATATACGGGTCACTTTACTTAACCACGTTCAACTTTCTCACGGTAAACCGCTTAATTCTTAGCTAGACTGGCTCTGGTGTCGTAATTTGTCGGCATAACACAGCCACATGCTGCACACTTATGTCATGCACCTCTCTTGGTGGTCGGGACACCCAGGTCAACTCTCGCCAGTAACAGCTGCCTGAATTAACCGTTTACTTTTCAGTTAATCCTTCGAAAGTTCAACTGCGATAAGCTTTCGTTTGGTTTGGTTGATTAACTTTACGTTCCCCTGCTTGTTGAAGTTTCCCAATATTTCGTCAATGTTTAATTTTATCAACTGAAAGAACCAAGGAGCTCATAACACCTTTCACTTGTGACAAGGACTCGGCAGTTTACATCGATGGTAAGTTCGCAGGTAATAAAGAGGCAGGAATAGGCCCTTTGCAGCTAGGGTCACGTGGCCAAATTTCTGCTAATTTTTTTTGTATTATGGGTTGTAACTTAAAGAATGCCAGCAATGGAAAGAGCATATCAAAAATACCAAAATGACCAAGTGTGAGCTCCCTGGCATGAAAGAGTAAGTTTATACGACAGTTAAAATTTTCGGAAAATTTAGAGGATTTCTATCGAAAATATTGCTGGAGAGCAAGGTCTTGCTCTCCAGCAACTTTTTCCAGACAAATCTTCTTAATTTTTTAAAAATTCAAACCGTCATAAAATCTCATACTTCAATGCCAGGGGCTTCAAACTTGGCCATTTTGATATTTTCCATTTCTGGCATTCTATAAGTTATGGCCCATAATTTTATGAAAAGTAGGTCACGTGATGGCGTAGCTGCAAAGGGCCTATTCTGAGATGTTTAGATAATGCTTTAGTAACTGAGCTGGGTTGAAAATGCATCGATCGAAATCAACAGCGGTTGAGAATAGGCTGGACAGGAGTCTGACATGAGGATAGTCACTGGCCCTAGGTTGTCGTCTACTTCCCGAAAGGCGAGGGAACTTGGTGGGGTAAAATTCCTGGTGTATCCGATAAAGCTTCTTGGATATGGACCGCTGATAGGGGAAACGCCATGAAGTGTATTGCAGGCACAGAATGTCGGATATCTCATAGTCCACAATATAGTAAAGGGTACCACATGAATGTATAAGTACTGCACGAAAGCGGAGTACACTTGTAAATACTTAAAGGTTAGAACCATTTTCAACAGTATAGATTAAAAAGTATCCAGTGACAGTGTGTACTGGAACCAACAAAACAAATCCCGAAAACTCGGCCAAAATGGCGCGGTGTAAAGTAGCCACAACAGTGGGTCTGGCAACTTGTACACGCGGGCGGAACGCCTCACAACTGAGGGAGAAGTAAAACCTGATCAAGGAATATCTTTGGAATGCAGCAGGGGCTGGAGGGACTCATTTCTACGAGAGCGTCCTTATTAACAGCAATTTCGAAATATATTCTTGAAATATTCTTTGAATTAAATAGATTACGTAACAACCGTATTTTTTGCCAACGTGTGCGATCTTGGCTCAAAAAAGACTGTTTTGCAGGGAAGAGGTTATGATCAGATCATAATCTCTTGTTGCAGTCTATCAGTTAGACTAAGCGCAGAACATGCCTTTTTTGTCACAGACTAATCGGTTTTGACTCGTTTCTAGGTGTCGTTTTGTTTGTAGATGTGTTTACTTGGATGAGTACGTGCTCGAAAAGACCAGAGACACGACTGTCGGCAGTCTTCAGAGGACACTGAAAGACTTAAAAAACATCACAAAGATAAGATTAGCGTCATTTCAATCAACCTAATCCTTTAAAGCGCGTCTGTTGTGTTGTTACAACGGATTAATAGTTTCGATAACGATACTTTACGCAACCCTTCACAGCAAACATTTAAAGAAACAATTGAAAACACGCTGTTGTGTTTTCTCGCCGTTTTCTAGTCTAGTGCGTTTTGCTCTGGGTAGCTGAAGAGGGAAGTGTCATATATAATCATTAACCAAGGGAAAAAGTTCTTAGCCAAAATAACTATTTCTAGCCTCAGTTGAAAACATTCTTTGCAGCCTTTGTTTACAATACGGCTTAATATGAAAATCTTCTCTTAGAATCACTGGAGTCAGTGTATAAATAGCTGGCGTGCCTAAAACAAGTGGCTCTTAGAAGGCTTGTTCTAGATGTATTGCAATGGAAAGTTCGTAAAGAGGATATGTTTACTTAGATAAGGTTCTTTCCACACATTCTAGAACTTTAATATTCTAGGACATCTCGTCCAGAAGGACATTTTCTTCGGAATTCATTTCAGTTTAAAGTGGTTCTAAAAGGTTCTTCAATACTTCGTCCTCTGAATTTTGTTGAAACTCTAGATCTATATCTTTTAAAACCTTCAAAACAACTCGGCTGTCTAAAATAGTTCGGCTAAATGATGTCTTAACTTCAGGTTGGAAGAAAGGAGTATAATTTAATAGCAGTTTTCAAATATATTGCGTTTTCATAGCTCGCAGGTGTACCAGTGAAGATAGAATTTTGACGATTTTCTTAAACATAGAAATGCCAACAGTAAGCAGTTTGGTGAGAGTCCAATAGCCATGATAATCACCTTTTTCATTTGTTTTATCGTGCAACACCGCGAGAACTACCTGAAGTCGTAAGTAGTTTAAGCAGAATAACTGACTGGTCTATGACGGATTAACAAAGAACAATAATAAGTTCATTAATAGCCGAAAGCAGTTCAGGATTAGTAGAAAGAACGATTAGATCATTTGTATATAGCCTAGCATAAATACAATAGGCTTGCCACAAGTTGACTTTGACTTAAGTCAACAGGCCAGGGAAGAATTATTGGAAAGGACTTTTAGAAAGTCTAAAATACAAGTGCGATTTTGTAAATTGTTCTTTTCGATTGCGCCTCCGATGGCGAGTCACCGGATACCACTTTCCCGTCTTCGGTTGCATCCTTGGATTTTTAAAACTCTGCTGTTGGGCCCAAGTTTTTTCTGTTCCATTGGTGAAAGAGATCTCCGAAGAAATTATCTGCTGTCACACCTGCAACCAGCGAGTCCCCCACCCCTCCCCCGCCTCAGGTTCTTGGAAAAGTGCTTGCCCAGGCCAAAAATCTATCATCATGCACGTACCAATATGAAAATAATCTTGGGGTTAAAGAGTGAAGGATTTTTTTTAACAGTTTGCTCTGGATTAGATTCTTTTAAGACGACATAACATTAAGTTTGCTCAAGACATCAAAAGAAACAAAAATGAAATCATTCTGGTTTTAGATTTTGCTGCCTTTCTTTTCATTTAGTCGATTCTGTTGTACATTTTTAAGTCTTTGCAATTAAATCTTTTGTATAAAACTCTACGTAGCTGAGTCAAATGTGACCTGTGACTTTTGAATATTCTGGAATGTCATTACCCATTATGTTTTGCATTTACGCGCCAGATGAGTCACCAAATCTGTTATTTTCAGCCATCTTTTCCGACGGCACTTTAGCCAAAACGTTTGAAGCTAAGCGACACCCGCAGCACGTATAAGGTTTTTCCCCGTTATAACGTCTGGCAACCGAGGTTTGGTGAACCGATCAGAAGGCTAAAATACATTATCTGAGAATTAGAGTTTTTAATAAATACGACATTTCTTTCTATGGCTACTGAGATAAATGAATTTATTGTCAGTATTTAATTTTTATATCAACCGGCAAAAAATTGTCCGAACTGAATTGAATTGTCAGCCTTGGGTATTGACTCTTAGCGTACTCGTGGAATGTCGGCAACCTCTCGGCTTCTCTTACAAGAAAAGGTGCCCTCACAGAACAGAAACTTTTTCTCGGCGAAGATCAAGATCAGAATGGACACTTATAAAGAGAGAATTCATGGAGGATTAGCTCGTTCTTTATTAACCACACAAATAAATCTCAGCAGTAACTCTTACTGTGGATTGAACTGCTTTATTGTTTCAACAAACTCTTGGATTGTAATCGTCAGTAGCATTCACAATTTTGACTCAGAAACTCGCGTTGTTTTATGATGAACAGATTGAAACCATCTATCAACTGTCAAACCATCACGAGCTAGAAAACCATGTCCACGCAAAGACTTGCGCAGTTCACTATATGCGGAATCACGCATGCGCACAAGTCCCATTTGCCTTATTTCTCTCAATCGAAGAAACAGAGTCGAAACCATTTACTTTCCAAATTTTTGCCATGGTTCCAAAATTAACTGGCCAAAATATAACAACAGGAGCAATATAGAAAAATTTCTCAGGTCATAAATTACAACAGCATTTATACAGAAAAACTTAGACCGAAGGTAGTTATGTAACAAGTACAAGCATAGATTGTTCAAATAAAAGGGAAACTCTGGATCTCTGGAGTCAGCCTTTTTCCTTAAATTATGTTATAGAATTATCAAAAGATGATATCTTAAGATAGTTCAACCAACCTGACTGCTCCATTTGTGGAACTTAGTGTACAAGTAGAATTCTACAACTCGATAAAACACGGAAAATGTTTTTTATTTCGTTAATATCAATCAAATGCTCTTCGCACTGCTTTTAATTATTCGTTGCAGTTGAATACTGATTATAAAGCACAAGCAGTTTTCATCGCACATCAAGGTTGTGAACCCGATCTTTCATAGTCGTATGGTAACACATATTCCACTAAATATACTGCTATGAATTACAAATAACTGAAGGTATGTATAAGTATTTCCCTCACATATATAGAAGTATTTCTCTCACATACAATGACTATTTGGGTATACTTATTTTTTGTCGTAGTCTTTCTCCACATGGGGACATCATGTCTGTTTTTCCAGTTCCTGTTGAAATGGAAACTATGGCTAACACTATGATAGAAATGTCAAATATACAAATATACAAATATACAAATATACAAATATACA
>Ga0126339_10002964_pt1 | contig 12269 bp, 4 predicted proteins | sample OrbTmetagenome_2_FD_92532 | JGI IMG/M metagenome (GOLD analysis project Ga0126339, IMG submission 92532) | Coral microbial communities from Petempiche,Puerto Morelos, Mexico - Orbicella T R C metagenome | ecosystem: Host-associated > Invertebrates > Cnidaria > Coral | place: Petempiche,Puerto... | reverse complement strand
TTAATACGTACAAGATTATTCCTTCTTAAGTGTGCAGTTAAGTTTCTTTTCGCACAAACAGTCACTGCTTGTGGGTAATATAAAATGGAGGATAACTTAAAAACTTGAAATTTTGATCTCTTACGAGAAGAAAAAATTAACTTCCGGTGTGAAAGAATTATCACTTCCGGTTTCGTTTCGTAAGTGTCAGTCACGATTTTTTTTGTACAAAGTACATGAATGAACCGGTGGTTAATTCAAAAATATTAACGTAGAGGTCAATTAAAGTGCTTAGAAATGCGGGAAATTATTGTGAAAGCAACGAGGCGAAATATTGCATCAGTTGGGAAAATGTGGAACGGCCATGTTGAGCCACGTGTAGAGAGAGGCAAACTGCGCATGTTCGACGCCGGCTCAGCTGACCAATCAGCGCTAGCCGCGTTCAGTGAATTCGCCGGCATTTTCAAGTTTCCTTCAAATTCATTCAGATTGGTTAAAACTCTTGTTTCTTCCCATAACGAAACGAAGCGACCTCTTTATTCACTGGCGACAAGGTAGGTCTTAAGATTTAATTATGTCGTTGTTTGGTGTTGCTTAGCTCATGTGTAAAATCACAAAGAAATGGCTTTAGGTTATATAACACGGTACATCGAAAATCTGCAAGTGCTAATTCGAAACAATCTTTTTTTGACGTTTAATGTTCTTGCTTAATTTGTCGTAAAATAGGGTAGGTTAACAAATAATCGGAGCTTAGTATATTTGCCTTGTCCACAAATAATTATTCGTTCCTGCACAAGTACAATGTGAGATGCAAACTAGAGATAACAAGGTAAGAGAGCTGGCTACAAGTACACAGGTACGATAAATTTTCGATGACTGGCAATACTTTTGAAGCGCTCAAGCTTTCGTTTTAGCTAATATTTCTAAAGCCAGTAATAACAGAAAGTACAAAAAATAATTTCAGCGATCGAGGACTGTTACATCTTTTTTTTTTTTCTATTTTCTATATGATGGATGTAGATGTAGATTTCCCAGGAGATTTCACCAAAAATCATAAAGCTAATAGAACTCCAAGGTTAATATGACGCGATAAAGCACGATAGGGTGGTCAATAAGTCCTAGATCTGGCACAAAACATGCAGTATCATTGCCAACAGGCCAAACAAGTACACTGTATTGAAGACATGCATCTCTTCTAAATAATTAAAATACATTCGTTAAATTATCCTCGATAAGGGATCCACCCCCTCCCCCCCACTGACAGGTCTTGCACAAGTGCATTTAAACACACAAACAAATATTTCAAATTTTAACATGACAAAATCAGATGTTTCGCTAAGGGCAGGGCACTGGGCAAATTGAATGGCTGTGAAGACGATTTTGCCCGCCTAGTTGGACCATCTGAAAGAGAGGTTTTCTTTTTTAGGAGGTCATTTCAAAATGTTTTGCCCGCCTGTGAAAACCAGTTACCCTCCTGCTGAAAACATTGATGAAACCCCTGCAAAGTTAAAACTCCCAACTGGCAGAAGGCAGACCAGCTGGCCTTAAATACAAGTGTGGTCAAGGCGACTAGTCCCTGCAACAAAGTCACGGGGCCAAGTCCCATCGTGTGAGCTGGCCATTTTTGCTTCAAAATCTAGTGGCAGGGACCAAAGTTTGGTCCTTGCGACTACTCCCAAGAATTCAAGCTGGTTTAAATTTTTGGGACCAGTCCCTTCGTGTAAACTCTTCAGGGAACTAGTTGCAGGGATTAGTCCCCTTGTGTATGCTGACCTTTAAACTCTGTCTGCTGTGAAATGATTGCAGCTAGTGGTCAGAACAGGACTTGGGAATAGCACCCTAAGCACTTGGCTAAGCTGCCTCGTTGTACAAAGAAAGACCTGCCTAATAGGCAGAGGCTATAGGGGTTTTCCAGTTGGGTTAGTGGGTTCTGTCTGTCACAAGTAATTTAGTTTCTTGGGAAAAGATATCAAGGAAACTGGAAATTTTACAGAAGTACTGTTAATAAGAGATGAAACTTTGGGAGGGAAGTGAGAATGATTTTTGGGCTCGTAGATCATAGAGCTTGCCTGAAGGTAAAGTCATAAAATTTGTTTTCATTGCAACCTCCAGTTGTTCAGATCAAGGATAATATTACAAAACCATAGTAGTTATTGAAGTAAAACTGTTACCTATGCAGGGCCCTATGTGATATCAATGTATGTTTCTGCTGAGAGCTCCAATTAAATATTTACCTTACTATGATTTTGGTAACCTGACCTTGGTCAGGTCATCCCAATAACATATTTCATTTCACAGCGCCTGACGGACCCAATTTATATTTTATAAAAAAAGTTAAAAGAAAAAAATCTTGGCTGATTACCAAACTAGTGTAGTTTTAAAACAGCAGATGACATTTCTTTAACCAAGCTATGGTTAATTCCAAGAGATATGCAGTCACAATAGCGTTCTTTGCACTAAGAAAAAGGAAGCAGGGATGTTACCCAAAATATAACTGCTCTTCCTGATCAGTGATAAATTACATTGTTTAGATACATAATCAAGAAGTGTTTTTTTTCTGCTGTTTTATTTTAGGTGTGTTGCCTCAGCTTGGACACTATGTTAATCACAAAGCCAGGGATGACGATACTTTTCACAGCCGTGACTTTCTTGTCCTGTTTTGTTTTTTCATCAGGTGAGGACGAGATCCATTAAACTAATCGGTTTGTAGAGTGATTTGTAGAATGCTCGTAGGAATGTGTTTCAGTAGTAATTTTAATTATTGAAACAACATTCCACATTATGCCAGCCAAAAGACCAAACCTCGAAAATATCTTGGGTGTCTTGATGGAATTAGCATGCTGAACTTCTGATTGAGTGATCTGAGTTCCTCCTCTGGCCAGCCTCACTATGTTTTGTTGAAGGGCAAGATACTAAATACTTTTGAGTTTCTCTGTGACTCAGGTGTATAAATGGGTACCAGTACATTTAATGCTGGGGGTAACTCCTTGTCAAGGCAGTGGTCTAAGAAAAATTGCAAGAAGGTTGCCCAAAGGTTCCAAACCATGAAATCCCAGACGCCCACACTTAAATGTATATGAAAAAAGTAAGTTTTTTCAATCATCCAAAGGCAAAAGTTAGTCACCTGTGGTACCTGGGTACTTCTAGAGCACAGCCCTGTTTGGGGTGGACCCTGTATCCCATTCCATAGGAATATTCCTTAGATGTTTAATGCTATGTACAGAAACTGGGAGAAGCTCCAGTAAGCTGAGATACTTTGGCACAGTGCAGACCAGCGCTGTGTTATACAATTGAGGATATCTGAAGTATTGCCAATGTCTTAAGTTTCAAGAATGATGAAAGCCCAATTTCTCCTCATGAGCCGTTCTCCCAATGGTACACAGAATTCACAGCTTCTTCTTTGTTTTCTAGTTTATTCACCGCACAGCAACTCACTGAAAGGACTTATAACTCACAGTTAACTCTAGAAAATTCCCATGCTACTTGCTATTTTGTCACGTCCTGATTGTCTCATGCCGCTTGCACGTGTTCATTACCTTATTTGGTAGTGATTGCATGCGTCACAAACTAAGAGGGGTAGGGTTGCTCAAAACATTTGTACACTCACATTATCAATATAATTATAGTCAAGCAGTCAGGCCATGAGAATTAAGAAAATCATCAACCAGAGATTTTCCAAATTATTTCGCATTAAAACACCCAGAAGTAAACATCAAGGATAATTATTATATTAGTTGTAATTGAGTTTTCAAGGTTATCATTTGTCTAATTGTTGTCAGTAGTTGTGCAGGCCTAATTTTTTTTATTGCTATTTTTAATGTTCTTTTGTAGATGGTTTAGCCGTCATGTCTGTGGATCTTGGAAGCCAGTTCATGAAAGTCGCCATAGTGAAGGTAATACTGACTTTGAATATATACAGTGGAATTCGTTTATAATTATAATAGTAATGCATCATAATCAAGTGTACATGTAAATGTGGATTAAGACAATAACTTCAAGTTAGAACTATGGCCGAGATGAAAATGACAATAAATTAATGTTCATGAGGCTGTTTTATTAACAATGGCCGAATTTATACCAGGGACGAATGACCTGTTTGAGATGAATGAGCTGTCTGAGATGAGTAATTCATCTGCCCGAATTAGGTGGCCAAATTTATATGACCGCTGATTCGTCTGTCAGCACGACTTCAAGACATGCAGATAGATGAATCAGGGGAAGATGAATTTGGCCACCTAATTTGTCTTTAAACACCAGATTATACATAGGCAATTTATCCATCTGAGGCATGTAAAATGCCTCTCGATGTAAATTTGGCATCAGATAATTCGTCTCTAGTATAGATTCATCCAATTTGATCGTAAGGCACAGTTGTATTGTATAGTGCTAACAATTATTACAAGCTTTTACTGATATATTTCCTATTAATCTATTTAATTCATTTTCATATGCACTGTATTACTAACTTTTATATATATTTTTTCTTGATGTTCTTGAATTTCAGCCTGGCGTACCAATGGAAATTGCCTTGAACCAGTAAGTTTATTATCATGTGTTGTACGTTATATTAAATTGTAAATTAGTAACTGCGATTGCTATCATTTGATTATCATTCAGTTAGAAAGGTTTTGCAGTTTAAATTTCCATTTTTAGCCAAAGAACTTGGATTTATTTTGTCCTTCACTTTACTGCTCTATGTAACATTAATAGTCGGTAAATTGTTTCTAGAGAGTCGAGGAGAAAGACTCCAGTTGCTGTTTCACTCAAAGATAATGAACGATTGTTTAGTGACGGAGCCCTGACAATGGTGGGTGTTTAGTTATCTCATTCTGTCACTTCCAGGAATTACTTGTACATGTACATATAGAAAGCAAGACTTAATTTTTGATCTGTTCAGTGAAATGATGTAAGATTGTTATTCTCTGGTTGACAAAGTTTAACTGAGGTTGGCAGGGTTCTCCCTTGTTTTCAGTACAACAGGTAAAAGAACATTTTAAACTGGTAAAGCAATCAGGTGAATCACAGCCTTGTTTATTAGGTCTGCTCTGTACATTACATAGAATTCAAATCAATGTAAGTGATATGCTTTCCAAGACAGGTGTTTCTTTCTCGAGTTGCAAAGCCAGTTAATCGCTGATGTTGTTGTTTCCTAATAAAAACATTTTCTTTGAAAAGACCTCCATCGAATAAGCATTACAGTTTACTAATTTTACACCTTTGGCTTTAGATGTCAAATGAAATCAAACAGCATTTTCATTTTTAAGTGTTTTATTCTTTGTCTTAATTTACTTGCCCCAAAGTCACAGAAAATTAGGCAAAAGCCACTTCCGGGGTATCCTCACCTTGCTTACATGAAGCGTCACTACAAAATCAGCGGTCGTCTCTCAAAACCAAACAAAATCGCTGCATATTCGTTTTCATTTACGTTCTGGAAGAGTTTTATTGTGAAGGATTCTCTCAAAATGTCGTCTGAAAATAGATTTTAAACACTTTTGACCTAAACGCGAAGCATTTCGTGACGAAGAAAAAGTTTTTGATTACCACACGTGAATGTTGGTCAATTTAACAACACCAGTTTTCTAAAGCTGATAGTTAGGTGGGAAGTTCATGGAACTGTAACTGTTTCCATTCGTGACTTCTTGCCATTATGACGGAGAGAAATGAGAACAAAGTTCGTTGTCGCTTCATCGTGAAACTGGACGTAAATAACTACCAATGCACGTGCAAAGAAATGACATCTACCACAATGAAATTGTGGCAGAGAGCCCGCCAAAAATTCACAGATTTCGCCTTGAAGTTCGAAAGCCACAGATAGTACTTACAAACCATAGCCTGCCCAGTTTATTTATTCTTTTACAAGGATAAAATACCGATGTTACAAGGATAAAATACCAATTACATCAGTGAAACAACTATATTTTTTTCTTTTACCTGTTGAATTCTCAAGAATTCCAAGAGATTTTAGGCAGTAATGGGTGGTGCTACAGGCGGTAAATTTTACCGGTTACCGCCTGAAAAGGAGAACACTGGGTTGGAAAGAAATTTATGTAGTAACTTGGAAAACAATTTGACTAACAGCACTACCAGAGTAATAATTATACATATATGTACACTTTTTTATACTATTTGAAATCAGTTCCAGTCTTTGCAGAAGAATTTTACAATATGTATTAAGGTGGATGGTAGCAGTTTCTAACAGCTATACTTTGATGGGATCAAAACTACATGTACCACTGTTTGTCAATTTGATGCTACAATATTATTGGCATCAGACAAACGTCTAGCCATTGGTGAGCCAATAATGGTAAATCTTTATGGCATGAGAGGTAACCATAGCAACAGTGTTACCTGTTTAAATAAACACCCATTTAATTGTACTATGGAAGTGTGATTACCATTATAAGATGCAAAAGTTTAAAAAATTCTGTGGAGAGGGTTCAGAGCCACCTTAAATTTTTGAAATCATATCATATGACAAAGAGTGGTAGTTTTATCCATCAAAGTTGAAGAGATGGAAAGAGCTCAGAACTATTTTTATTGATGCCACCTTTTGTTCTTGGTGTGCTTCTTTTGCAGTCTGTCAAGTATCCAAAGAAGTCTTACATCTATGTCCAAGATGTTTTGGGTAAAAAGTTTAACAACCCGCTGGTTCAACATTACAAACAAAGGTGTGTTGAAAAGCCCAGATTTTGAGTGATCAAACTGTAATTTCTCCTGACTACAGCTATTCATTATCATATACTATTAGACAGGTGATGAGAATAAAGAAATCAGTCAGCAAGAGGAATTGTCTTGAATGTCTCATTGAAAAGACTTTGTGTAGGTTAAGCATTGAGTAGAGTCCGAGTCATATCTGTGCTTTTTAAGCTGGTGATATTCAGCAATATAATTATTGACATAAAGCCATGGCATCCCTGATATGTTGTGTTCCACGAGTCTTGAAGCCAATACACTGTACCACTTCAGCAAAGTTGACCTTTCAGTTTCAATGGACCACACCTATAATACCATTACCATCAACTGAGAAACAGTTTTCTTTTCACTTGACTCTGAAGATGACTTCCACTCAGGTGTTTGAAACATCAGTCACCAAGGACAGTTCTATTCAGAACTACCCTCACCATGATGATAACATTAGATCAACTTCTGATGCATATACCCTCGGGTTCAAACTAGTGACATAATATGTAACATTCTCTTTTGTGATGTAAAATGTTGCATGTCATACTTTTTTAATCCAACAGTATACTATTCTATCTTTTGTAGATTTCCATGGTATGACCTTGAGGAAGATAAAGAGACCGGTATGTACATGTTAGACTTTTTTGCTGTAATGTATTTGTCTTTGCAGTCAGTTATGTTCCATGTTGTTATATTTACCCCACAATAAACTTATTTTTTATAGTTCAATGAAATCTTTGATAAGCTCTGTATTGTAATCTAATCAGTTGAAAGTGTGGGGATGAAGTTTTTAAAAGGTAGTAGCATGTTTTATCTCTGCCATAACATATTCTTAAATGCAGATTTTGATTGATCTTTAATCAAGTAAAGTCCACTATTAACACTGTAGTAACTTCATATTGTGTAAACTCCAAAACACTCGTCTGACCATATAAACCACCTACAGGCTTGAAAAGTTTCAGTTGTTTTCATTCATTAGAAAAATCGTCAGACCACAAATACTGTACATGTACATAGATATTGAATGCATGTGAGAAATTTATTATTTTCTTTTCCCAGGAACTGTTCTTTTCAGACATGATAGTGACACAACCTTTACTCCCGAGGAAATTCTGGGCATGATACTGAATCATTCTAGAAACATAGCCGAAAAATTTGCTGGTGAGTTGTTAAAAAATTCATCATGTTATTTACTCCTCAAATTCCTTTCATGTTGTCTGTATTGCATTTAGTGTTATGTTCTGAATCAAATTAACAAGCACTGAAATGTAACAATAAAATTTCATGATATGTAGTAAATCCTAAAAGATCCTTGAAGTACTTGAAGAAGTGGCCTTGAACATACCTGAGTGTGGCTTTTATTTTTAATACGCGTGACAAAGTCAGAACAGATACCAGGTGGCTACAAACTTTCAGTCAATCAAAACTGCAAGACTTAGGTCCAGCTTATCCTTTAGCTCTTTGCTTTCGCCAGATCATCCTATGAAAGATGTGGTCCTCACGGTCCCCTCCTTTTTCAATCAAGCTGAACGGCGATCTGTAATAAGGTATTTATTTAGTTTTAAGAGTTTCTGCCCATCAAAAATAATAATCCTGCTGTTATTTCTCTTACCTTACTTTTGCTCATGCAGCATGTACTGCTTATATTAATTTTATTGATCTTTTTCTCTCATTGCTCACAGAGCTGCAAAGCTTGTTGGGTTGAATGTACTGCAGCTGATGAATGAGAACACAGCAGGTTAGTACGGAATGTCTCTCAACCTTTAATTGATTATAATGGCTTTTCACTTCACACACCAAGGTATTTTAATCAACAGGCACAAAAGTTAGAACCACTTTGTTCAGTGGTCGCACACTAGGGTTTCCTCCACAGACTTCAATGTTACAGCATAAAATAGTGCCATTTTTTTTCAGTAGCTTTTATTTCATTGGTCATGCACAAGACATATCATTTCCTGAATTCAGTCAGAATCAGTGTGTCTTTAACTTATGTCATGTTGGTTTCCTTTTAGTTGCCCTTCATTATGGTGTGTTTCGGCGTGCATCTTTCAACAACACTGAGAAAGTAAGTATTTAACAACTATAAAATCCTTCTTGGAATATTGCTCATTCCAATGCTTTTACATGTTACACTTATCAAGACGCTGTTAAGAGTACATATGGTTAAGGCCACTCCCAGTGAGAGATTTATGTGAATCAACTAAATTCTGGCTGAATTGCAGCTTTTATTGGTGATGCCAGTGCTGTGTACATAAACAGTGGTCCACACTACAGTCACATAGGAACATTGCCTTGAATTTTGCAAGGGTTTCAAGCATAATTCAAAAGAGCTTGTGAGAAACAACAACACTGGAACATGCCAATTTAAAGTAATAATAAAAAATGATGAATTAAACTGATTAAATTTTTTAAGCAGGTATGGCAAACAAAGCTTAAATTTCAAATAAATAAATGCATTAAGCTTTGGCTTTGGAATTTTAATAATGCATATGAAAATGTGCATCTTTTTGTTGTTGTTGTTTTTTTGTAATATAGTTTATCATGTTTTATGACATGGGAGCGACAAGCACAGTTGCTACAATTGTTGGTAAGTTTGACCACGTTATCATTTAGTAGACTGTTTTACTAGTTATGTCTAACAGCGATAACATGTTTGACTTGTTCTGTACACAATGTATATACTACAAATACTACACAAGACTAAGATTGAGGAGATAAAAACCACAAGTCTTCAATAGTTGTGATACTGATACTTATTAAAATGTTTATCTGTCTGGCAAGTGTGTTTTACTTCCAGTTGCTATAATAATGTTGAAGCTGTCATTGAAGATATGATTGGTCATCGCAGTTATACACATAACTTAAGCAGTTGTGAAATTAAAGCCTGAAAAAAATTTAGGCCTGAACGGGATTCGAAACCATGACCTCTGTGATACTGGTGCAGTGTTCTACCAACTGAGCTATCAAGCTTACTGGGAGCTGGCTTTAATTTCACAACTGCTTAAGTTATGTGTATAACTGCGATGATCAATCATACCTTGATATCTTTTTCTGCAGTTCAAATATATGGTCTTTCATATATTCACTTGTAAAGCTGTCAGTGTTACACTATCTTAAGTCAATATACAGTCAGTGGAATATCCAGTCGCTAATGCAGGGGTTTCATTAAGGGCTGGGCACTGGGCAAATTGACTGACTGTGAGGGCAATTTTGCCTGCCTGGTTTGGCCATCTAGAGGAAAGTTTTTCCTATAAAGAATTTCAGTTCAACAAGTTTTTCCAGCCTGTGAAGATCACTTGCCCTCCTGCTGAGAACATTAATTAACGCCCAAGTCGGTAGTGGAGGGAAGGTGCCTACGAAGCCCGGGGGCTGCAACTCCAGTCACATCCCCAAGGCGCTAGAACACCTGACTGGCCTTCGCACCAAGCCCCCCACAGGCACCCGTCACACTCAAACCAGATGGCATTGGTGGAAAAAAAAATGCTAAAAGAGGGGGGGATAGGGAGGGAACGCCGAGAACTGCTAAGTTATAATTCAATCCACAACGCCACACTAACAGAGCGATGAACACACTGCGAGCACATGGGGCGACAACACATGTATTCACCAAAAATACCACTGGACAATGTCAGCCCCAGGGCTCTCACGACCAATGAATGCTGCAAATGCTACAGAATGCACCATACACTAAACAAACGCTAACAGATGGCCAAGGCACTATCAAACGCCTACAAAAAAACGCTTCTCACCAGACTAGCTCCTGGTCATAAGCTATGTAAAATTTCATTGAGCTATATCAAACACTACAGAACACACCAAACGCTAACCAAACGCTCGCAGACGGCCAAGACACTAACAACCGCCTATAAAAACGCTACTGACCAGACTAGCTCCTAGTCGTTAACTATGTTAAATTTCATTTAACTATATCAAAACCCCTGCCAGTGGGCCACAAAAATCTGTCTATATTAGGGGTTCTTTAAGTAACCAAATAATTGACTAAACTTTTGTCCGTACCAGAATAAAGTGGCTGTAATAATGATAATTATTAGCTGGCTGTATGGACAGGGTGGCTGTAAGGTGGCATACCATTAAATGTTTGCTTCCTGTGTACGCCTTCCAGTCCTGCAGTTATTGGGCTTGACATCATTGGAATTTTGTCTGTATGTTCATCTTACAGGTTATAGTACAGTGAAAACCAAAGACAGGGGGATAACCGAAACAGCACCTCAACTGGTCGTTAAGGGGGTTGGGTAAGTGAAGGATTTATTTATTTACCACTCTGTCGAGATTTCTGTTCACTTGCCCTTTCAGTTCAAATACTACCTGTGTCTCACTCTACTTGTCTCCCTGTGTCCATCCCTCTTTCTGTCTGGTTATTTGATACCTTAGTTGTCAAATTCAAACTGTCACACTGACTGTCTGTCTGTCTGTCTGTCTGTCCCTCTGTCTGACAGCCTAACTGCCTGTCCATTTGTCCATTTGTCTGTCTGTCTGTCTGTCTTTTTTACTGTCTCTCTGTCAGTCCATGTGTCTCTTTGCCTGTCTGCTTATTTCATACATTTATTTGTTGTGTCAAAATCAAGCTTAAAACGTTATGCAGATGCAATGATGCTGTACAGTTTAGTTAATACGCTGATCATAATCTTTATTCAACTCCAATCACAGGTTTGATCGTACACTGGGAGGTCACGCCATGGAAATGCTAATGAGGGATCATCTTGTTAAACTATTTAAGGTAATGTAAGATAGGATATGCATAGATTGGATAATCAATTCAATAATACATGAGACAAAGTCTGCTTACATGTATATGAAACCAGTGGTCCATCTGTTACACATGTAATGAATATGTCATGTTAGGTGCTTGCACTTGCTATGTGGGTTTGCAGTTCATGTGATACAACTTAACAAATAAATTATTGAATAATTTATAGTATTTTGTTATTGTTTCAGGAGAAAAACAAACCCCAGGGCGATGTGACTCAGTCTCCACGGGCCATGGCAAAATTTCTCAAAGAAGCTGCCCGGGTTAAACAAGTGTTGAGTGCTAACTCTGAAATTTTTGCACAGGTGAACATAGTTTTACTGAAAACTCTTCTCGCATAGAGGTTTGTCTATTGACTGGCTTAGCTTACTTAGGAGAAGCAGTTAATAGAATGTCTGGGTAGGACTAATTCACAAAGTGTAATGTTTATCTTTAAATTGCCTGTAGATCGAGGGTGCATTTGAAGAAAAGGACTTCCGTGCAAAGGTTACACGTGAGGAATTTGAACAGATGTGTGCTGATTTACTGAACAGAGTTCCAGGCCCAGTGGAACAGGCTCTGAAATCATCAGCAATTCCACTGGTAAGAAGAAAACTGTGATAATTAACAGGCAGTGTGTGTGAAAACCAACCTTTCATTTTTCAACAGAGATGAGATATTTTCGTTTTCCCTACAGAAATCAATCTCTTGTTGTAAGGATAATGTTTTAAATTTGTTTGGCTGCATTAGATGAATAGCTTAATACCTTGTGAGAGAAGAACAGAACAAACAACAGATTGAAACAATGCCCTGAACATCGAAACAGCTGCTTCACTATGATAACAAATAAAATTTCAAATTA
>Ga0126339_10002963_pt1 | contig 12270 bp, 11 predicted proteins | sample OrbTmetagenome_2_FD_92532 | JGI IMG/M metagenome (GOLD analysis project Ga0126339, IMG submission 92532) | Coral microbial communities from Petempiche,Puerto Morelos, Mexico - Orbicella T R C metagenome | ecosystem: Host-associated > Invertebrates > Cnidaria > Coral | place: Petempiche,Puerto... | reverse complement strand
TATCTTCAAACACACGGTACCGCAATGGGTACAAAAATGGCAGTCTCTTTTGCCAACATTTTCATGGCCGCGGTAGAAACAGAAATCATTAACCGCAGCCACTTAAAGCCGCTCACTTGGAAAGGATATATCGATGATGTCTTTTCTCTATGGAACGTAAACAAAGAGGAAATAAATACGCTTATAGAGCTAGCATTAGCTATCATCCGACCATAAAATTCACGGCTGAAATTTCAGATACAGAAATAAATTTCCTGGATACATGCGTCTATAAGGGCGAAAGATTTAAGAAGGAATCCATTCTCGACGAGCGCACGCACTTCAAACCGACAGAAACTTTCCAATACACACACTTCACCTACTGCCACCCTCCAGGCGTCAGGAAAGGCTTTATGAAAGGCGAAGTCTTCAGACTTCTGAGAACCAACTCTTCAAAAGCTACATTTGAAGAAAACATTACACAATTCAAACGCAGATTACGCGACAGAGGTTATCCAGATAACCCTTTAGAAAACACTCTCTCAGAAATTAAATTTAGCGAAAGAATGTCGGCTCTACAAAATAAACAAAAAACGTGCAAAATAATTTTGCCGTTTATTACAGAATATCGCCCATCTGTGCCTAATCTTAAAAACATTCTTATGAGTAAATGGCATTTAATACAAAATCAGCCTCTGCTAAGGGAGATCTATAAAGACCCTTCCCTGCTTTCATACAGAAAAGGGAGATCTTTGAAAAACGTACTCGTTAGAGCAAAGCTTTGAAGGTCAAAGTTTTCCTGTCTTGACCAATAGGATTCGTGTTTGGCCTGTCATTCATTTTTATCATCGTTCTGCAAGATCCTTTCAGACTGCCGGGGAGAACGTGATATGGAATCTGATGAAATTGGAGAAAATCACGAGATCCTTCCCGACTCGGAAGAGGAAGGAGACTTAACAGGTCTAACGACCATTTGGAGCAGAAGGAGACCAGTGCGCCCACCTAGGCACATGGAAGACTTCTTTTAGATTTTCCGAACAATAAATACGCATATCTGAAATCCGCCTGGGACGTTTGGCTGCAATTCCGTCAAATCCTACTTCCATGATTTAATTGTCTGATCCCAATAACCGCCGGACTGGTAACTGGAAATTCGTATACTTTATCAGAAAACGAGACAATTTAGAATTAACTTTTGAGACCGTCGTCACTGAAAACGGATTGCAGAAACAAATCTGAAGAGCCGATGAAAACGGACTGAAATGGTGAAACTCAAAGAAGATAAACAAATAGGTCAAAACTTCATTGAATTGAAACATATGGCAGTGGTAATCTTGTTAAATTATTTAAAAACAAAGGAAATGCTTAAGAATTGCGAAGCTAAATGACTAGGATATGTTTTGACCCTGCCAATTTACAGGGGACGGGAGCAGCACGGAAAAGGGCAGGAGGCGGGAGATAAAGGTACGGGAAGCGGGAGAGCAGGGTACGGGAAGCAGGAGACTATGACCCCCCTGTCCCCTCCTCCTCACCCCCACTATGTTGCGTGTCGTTGCGTCGGCTTGTTATGTACTCAGTTGAGCTAAGTTGATTAATTGCATAGTAGAAAAGTATCAAAGGTTAATTCGAGACTTTTCGAGAGATAGTATTCACACAACTTTCTTAACCTTGCAGAAGAAATCTAGACTCCGAGCGGGCTTTTACAATAGAGGGTGAAAAAATGTGAACAACCATTTCTAACTTCACTCGTTTGTCACTTGATAATCATATTGTATTTTTCATGGGCCCTACTTGAAGTGGATTAACATTACTGCACCTCGACTGGCTTCAAGTGTACCTTACACATTTGTGACCGGGAAAGATGAAAAAGGCCGTCTTTATAATCTTTATATTTCATACATTACAGGATGTACCATCAGGTCTTCATCGGCCACCAGTCATCAGCTACAAGCCGTTTTCAGCATGAGTGGAATAAAGGGTGACGTCGTCTTTTCCCAACCACACGGACACAATGCTACAAGCATTATGGTAAACCTAACGGGCATCAACGAGACTCTGACATGGAGCATTCAACATTTACCCATGATATATTATGGCAATGCGGATATGAGCTGCAGCGTAGGCGCAGTAGGAGGACTTTTTGACCCCATGATGGCTATGAAATCTGGAAACTACAACGGTACGTGCAGTCTGTCAAGTGACACCAGGTTCGAATCATGTGCTATCGGAGACTTGACAGGTATGCTGGGAAGCCTGGACGCCAACACAGCACAGCAAATTTATTCAAACCAGAACTTGATGATTCCAGTAATGGGCCATCACAGCATCATGGGTAGGACACTAGTACTGTACAGTAATAACACACCCAAGGCCTGCGCTCTGATTACTCCAACCCAATCCATGTTGACAGCTGTAGCGTATTTCAAGGCCCCAGTGGCGGGATCCGTTTACTTGAGACAAGTTCAAGAGCACTTAGACACCACTGTCTATGCTAATCTTTTCTACGTCAACGATGCAGAAACTCAAAAACAGTTCCATTGGCAGATTCAAGCATCAGCTTCTTGCCATAACCTCAGTGCTATTTTCAATCCTGATAACACTGATGGGAAAAACTGTAGCCAGAAAAGGCACGAAAATTGTTATATCGGTGATTTGACCTCCAAACATGGAAATATCACCGTTTCTATGGCGACGAAAAGCGAATCCAAAACTAAAGCTGCCTTTACTGATACCAACTTGCCGCTGAGTGGTGATAATAGTGTTATCGGTAAGGCGATAGTCTTGCTCTCAATGGACGACCCAGAGACTCCTTTTGCCTGCGCCAAGATCATGAAAGTGAGGCCAAGGGTTCTCAAAGCTTCATTCAAGCCAGATGTCCATGATGGCGTAAGTGGAGGTTTCAAGATTACCCAGGCGTCTCCGTTTGATCCCTCCATAACAGTAATAGATGTGACTGGGTTAAAGAAGGAATCCCAAGGATACCATATCCACAACTATCCCATGCCGTGGCAGATGCATTACACAGGAATGGAATCTTGTGCTGGAGGCAATCTAGGAAGGAACTGGAATCCTTTTGGTGTGGACGTTGAATCCAGTCCTGCCCCAGGAACCGGTAAGTTGTGGAAGAATTTCATGTTTGTACAATCTGTAGCCTTTATTACATCATTGTGTTCGCCTAGAAAATATCTAAGTGAATTGAAAGGTTATCTGTAGATCCAGCTGTGTTTGAGGGCCCAGTTTGTTGTTATTTCTTTTTACAACCGAGATGAGAACTAAGGACTGTTTTAGCCGTAAGTTGTAATCACATAATAGAGTGTCACTTTCCATTGGATGGTTGAATGATTTGTACATATACTCTTTTCGCACTTCGTTCTTTTATCTGACCCAAACCTAACGTGAGCTGATTTTCCTCTGAAGAAAACTTTAACAAATTATATAAGTATCCAATTAGTCAAGTGTCAATTAATCGGTTGATTCAGCTAATTTAGCAAACCTTCTTTTCTTAGGAACCAATGATGAATACGAAGTCGGTGACCTGAGTGGAAAGTATGGAACCTTTCTAAACCTCTCAAGTTACAGAGGGATACACGTAGACTACAATCTGCCGTTATTTGGCAAAAACAGCATCCAGGGTCGATCCATTGTCATCCACAAGATGAAGGTGGTAGGAAGTGCGAAATGGGTGTGTGCGGATGTTTTCCAGGCGGCGGACGGAGACAATATGTTTGTTATGAAAACCATGATAAAGTTCACAGGACCAGCTCTAAAGGGTTATGTACTCTTGGTAAGTTATTTAACAATATACAGCCGAACCTCTCCATAGAGACCTTGGACTGGTCACTTTGCTCCAGAGAGCCCATATTGCGTTGAAATTTCTCTTCCCTCTGATACAGACAACTGCGTTATTTTGTCATAATGATAACAGGGCCAACTTTAGAGGGTTATATACTCTTGGAACAGTACAGTACAGCCGAACCTCTCCTTACGGACGGACACCTCTTCATAACCGTTCACTTTGCCCCAGGGAAACTATTTTCAATCTCTATTCCCTAATAAGGACAACTGCGGCGTTTTTCAGCTCAGTCAAATCAAGTCAGACCTCCCAGTTGACTTATACTATAATCAACTCTGTTTTAACCCTCAGGTTCAGTATAAGTCCAGCGATATGATGATGACGTCAGAGGAAACTTCTATTTACGTTGATCTCTATTACGCTTCCAACTCCAGCAAAAAGGTAACATCCGATGCAAACAACTCTTCCATGGATTTGATTCAGTGTCTATGATTACCTATTCTCCCCTTCAAAAGACGTTACCGCTACATCCTGTACCGCTATTTCAAACATTCAGTTGGTGCCATTAATAATACATTTAGAGCAATTTTCAATTGAAAGGCAGAATCTCCCTAATTGTTTTACTTGCGTCGTAATCAGAGTATGGATCACAAGTGGCACGTACATGTCAACCCTGAAGGAAATGACACTTACGCTGAGATGGGTCCGAGATGTAAGAGTCTAGGAGGACAATACAACCCTTATCTCGTCGATTTAGCCGTAAGTATCATGGCGCTAGGGCGTCAATCTATGTGAAAGAAGCAAAATTTGAGCATGGAGCTGCCCCTAATCCTCCGTAGGGAGAACGATGGCGGTACTTTACGAACCTAACACAGCCTATTAGGCACAAGGAAAGCCATACTTAGGAAATATTTGACCCTGTACTTATGACCTTGTTTATAGATTTGAGATATTTTCGAACTTTTCTGTTCGTTTTTATCAGCTTTGTGAGGGCTAATGTTCCAGTCGTCATCGATTTTCCTACGGAGGATACAGTTGTTATCCTTTGACTGTTGCAACGTTCAAAAGAAACTTTAACGGAATTAGGTCGAGAATATACGGCACTTGTATTTGTGCTGGAACAAAGATCACTGAGTGGTTTTATTTACTTATTTCCTCCTCTTTTTCATCCAGGGAAATTACAAGACCACCTACATTTCCAGTAATATGTTAAGGTGCGAAGTAGGTGATTTATCTGGCAAGCATGCGATGTTAAACGTTGGATCAGGAAAGGAGTTCTACACCGATCCCGATCTTCCCTTATATGGAGAAATGTCAGGTAAGAAACAATATAAGGATTTTTATAACTTTTTAAAGAACTTTTTTTTAAAATGTGTCAACTTGATTGATCAGCCTGGAATTTGTAACGGCCAGATATCCCATGTAACCGATCATTAGGACAAGATAGCAAAAATGATAGAATCACAAAACCGGATTGCTCGGTTTCAATCTTTTACTCTTGTTTGATGGGAAAAGTTAATACCATTTTCATTTAAAGACGTTACGGGCATTAGACCTTCCATAAGGGCAAAACACACATCTGTTCCCTGACGACCGATTGGGTTCACATGATTGGACCCTTTCCAGGTCTTGACTAACGAAATGAAGTGTGATTGCTTCAAAGAAATAAAAATGCTCTTCATAGGACAGCATGAGTTGTCTAAGTTTTTCTGAAGTTGTGATTTTTAGCTTTGAAATGGTAGTAATACACCGCGATCATTTACCTGTTAATTCATGTTCATGATGACTGAGAGTAATCTTTTGGATTTAACATTTCTTTCAGTTGTTGGCCGAGGAGTTGTAGTGCATTCAGAGAACGGCGGTGGGTCTCGTCTTGCCTGTGCTACCATTAAACCAGTTGATTCTTTATATGTAGAGAAAACACTGCAACATGTTGAAGCAGCTACATTTTCCAAGTAAGTTGAAGCCAGCAGAAGGTTCAATGATAACATTTGGCAATTGAACAAGAATTAAACAGCCAATCAAGCGAGCAAGCAAGCAAGGAAGCAAGCAAGCTTGCAACTAATACATTTATCAATCAATCAATCAATCAATCAATCGATCAATCAGTCAATCAGTCAATCAATCAATCAACCAATCAGTCAATCAACCAATCAATCGGTAAGTCAGTCTGTCAATCAATCGTTTGCTTGCTCGACAAGACTGCGAGGGTCTATAATAGCAGTTTCAATATTGTATGGCAAAATGGTCCACGGCGAAAAGGCGAATCTGAAATATGCAGGAATGTTTACCCTTTAGCACTAACCGAGAGTGGATGCATTAATTCTTCAGCAAGTGTTAAAGAGCCACTACAATAAACTATTTATTGAACCTGGCTTGTTCGGTTCGTATCGAGGAATAGGGGTCTCGTTCCATATGTCAACAAAACGAACCAAACAAACTTTCCCGATATAGTCATTTGAGGACCCTTTAATGAGGTAGTTATAAATGGAAAATAGATTTTCTTTGTTCGTTCAAAAATCTACCGAGTACTGTTAACTAACTGTTACCTCCTGTTACTTTTGCAGAATGAATTTTGCAAAAACAGTTTCTGCTGCTCTTAATATCCCAGACTGGCGGTTGTTTTACATTCGAACACAGGACAGTGGCGTTGCAGGCTGTGTGATAGTCAAATTTGGAATTATGGGAAATGGTAAGTACAGTATATTCACTGCATTAGGCGTTTTCGCAATGTCAGAGAGAGGTTGTAGTTGTCCTTCATGATAAATTACAAGAACATGTGATCACTCTTTGTAGAGACAGCACTATTTTATTATTATTGATATTATTTTCTTGTTTACGTCTTCAAACGGTCTCGAATTAACTGAAATCAGTTATTCATCTGTGCCGAAAGTCGTGCGATTGGTCAAATTTTCCTGCGTACTTACTTTTATGATATTTAATGGAAATACTGCTGGTAGACCAACTTACGTTTACACACAAATTTTCCCTTCTTTTTTCCATATGATTGTCCTAATTCTAATTGGGAAATTTTGATGGTAAATCAAAACAGTTTTTCCTTTCACATGTATTAGTGATCACTGAGTTCTTGTGACTGATCATGACATGTTGAGGTAACGTTTATGAAAAGCTTTTCAGAAGCTTTAACTCTTAATATCAGAAGATTGAAAGATTTAACAGCGTCCTTGTTCTTGGTTTTATCGCAGAAAGACAAGCCAGTGAACCCTCCCAAGCATTTGACCTCATCTTGCGACGTACGCCGGGAAAATTAAAGGAGTTTCAGCCAAGGAGCAAATGTCGTGTTCCTTCTTCAACTAAAGGTAAGGAGAAAATGCGGATGTATGGCATGAGCACCTAAAGGCCTAATTAAACATATCAACAGAGGGTCTGATGATGACCAAATTGAGCTGTCACAATCTAATTGGACACTGTTGCAAAATTAGAAAAGTATGAGCATCGCCTATCCCTTTTTCAACATGATAAGTTAATTTACTTCTCAAGCATTTTAATTTGTCCGGTTTCCGGATCGGAACAGAATAGAGCAACACCCATTTCTAAACCTTTGTGGAGATAGACTATGTACAAGAGACCTCGGCAGCTACTTATATTTCCAAACAGTACTTGATCATAGATATTGACCATAGCTTATACTTCGTTCCTTTCAGTACCAACGACAGTCAGAGGTGGCAGCGCAGTACCAACGTGAGTCAGAGGTGGCAGCGCAGGAATCAATCACGTGAACACATACGTCATTCTGGACATGGTTTTACTTTCTGCATATGCGTATCTGGGATAAACAGTTCAACTTAACGCCGAAATATGACTGTCAGACAGTCAATTGGAAGGAAACGAACAGTCATTGTCATACAACAGCTAGCTTTATAACAACAACTACCTTTATTTGCATGAACATAAATACATAGTGTTGCAAAAGCTTTTGTAAACCAAAACTAAAACAGTAACGATTATCGCGATCATATAATGTTATGATACAGCAAGCAAGTTACATTTGTTTGATTCAAAAGACGAATATTGCGTAAATCAAAGCAAGATAAAATAAATTTTGATGATTGAATATTAAGAGCGCCTTTTTTTCATGACCGAGTGAGAGGTGGCACATGGTCCAGAAAATGACTACCCTCATATTTCGTTCAAAGATACCCCTTGATGAGTTAATAAACGTGGTATAATTATTTCGCTTAGATCTACTTTTGTTTTCCAGAAAATTCGAAAAAACTGTACAAGATGATGAACACTTCAACAATGGCGGACATTAGTGCGCCGAATATCAACACAAGAACTTCGCTCATGAAAAGTGCAAAACCAAGTTCGCTTTTTTTCTTTTTGTTTATTTGTGTGGGAGGTATTAGCAAATTATTTAAGCCGCAAACCAGGTTTTTCGTCTAATTATTTTTAATTCACGGCGCGTGTTTAAAAATCACCAATATTTGATGGTTTCAAAGTCTAATTTTGGAGCATTTTTTCAAGACACGTTTTTCCTATGCGGTATAACTCCGAATCACTTCAGATTAAAGTTGTGATTAGTGGAAATGTTCTTCTTTTCAAGGATATAAAGATTAGTTTGGGGCTTTTCATTACTGCACGGAAAATGCACGCTCTATTTCGGGAAAATCGCCACCTCGAGGTGTCAACAACTGCAAATAATCGAATTAGAGTCTCTGCTGTCGAACGCAAAATTCCAGGCAAATCTTAGTTCTTAGCATCCTATTAAATAAAAATCAATGTTATAAGCTCACCTTGTAAATCCAGTGGTTGTAGATGAGGTTTTATCCCTATTTTCTGTTCAAAATAATCGTCTTCTAAATCTTCCGTTCAACAGTGTTTACCGAACGAGTAACCGATCTGAACAGTACCTGGATGGCTTTTGTAGAAACATCGCAATTCTGGACAGTATCAAGCATTTCTTAGCTTCTATCCTTCTATAACGTACAAGTGAGCTTGTAAGCAAGTAACTTCTAACCATTTTAGTGGCCGAAACGAGCGAAATTACCAAATCCCGTGCAAGAGCTACGGTATGTTTGTTTATTGAATCATTTGGTAAAACATGGTCGATTCGATGATAACAGTTTGGGTGAGAAAATAGGGATAAAACCCCATCTACAGCCACTGGATTTACGAGGTGAGCTGATAATATTGAATTTTATTTAATAGGATGCTAAGAACTAAGATTTGCTTGGAAGTTTGGGTTCGACAGCAGAGACTCTAATTCGATTATTTGCAGTTGTTGAAACCGCGAGGTGGCGATTTTCCCGAAATAGAGCGTTCATTTTCCGTGCAGTAATTAAAATCCCCAAACTAATCTTTATATCGTTGAAAAGAAGAACATTTCCACTAATCACAACTTTAATCTCAAGTGAATCGGAGTTATACCGCGCAGGAAAAACGTGTCTTGAAAAAATGCTCCAAAATTAGATTTTGAAACCATTAAATATTGGTGATTTTGAAATACGCGCCGTGAATTAAAAATTAGACGAAAAATCCTGGTTTTCGGTTCAAATAATTTGCTAATACCTCCCACACAAATATGCAAAAAGAAGAAAAGCGAACTTGCTTTTGCACTTTTCATGAGCGAAGTTCTTGTGTTGATACTCGGCGCAATAATGTTAACCATTTTGTAGCAGTTGGCATCATGTACAATTTTTGCAATTTTTTGGAAAACAAAAGTAGATCTGAACAAAACAAATATATCACTTTTATTAACTCATCAAGGGGTATCTCTGAGCGAAAGATGAGGGAAATTAATTTTCAAGCATGTGCCACATTTTTGTGTTTTCCCGCGGTCTTCGGGGACATTCTCTCTTAATATAATGATTTGAAGAAGTCACAAGGTCCCCAATGACTTGTAATGAAGGTAATTGTTTATAAGTCGGAATGATATGTTCTCTTTTTTTATAAAATTTATTTCCTAGAATAGAGAATTTATTGCAATATATAAAAAAGTGAGATTCGCCTTCAATTTGATTAGATGCACAAATAGGGCAGAGTCTGTTAACCCTTGGAATGTGATCATATCTACCAGTCTCAATCCTTAGTTTGTGATTGCCTATCCTAAATTTCACTAGTTCTTTTCTTTCGCTAAGTTTGCTTGTTAGGCCTAAATAAGAGGAGGGTGTATAATCGTTCTTAAAAGTGTTGAGAAATTTTAGTTTAGTAGAGTTTTGCATGGTATGTTGCCAATATAAAATATACTTTTGCTGCATTACGCCAACATAATGTTTGATTTTAGCGTTAGTTAAGTACGTAAGATCAAAACAAGGGAGATTATAAGATTCAGACATACTTATAATATTAGAATAACTATTTTTAACAGCATGATGAAGATCTTGCGACATGAGAAAGATTTGTTTAACAATAGAGCAATTATCCTTACTTGAAAGATATGCGGAGTAATTCATGATTTTCTGATTGATAGCTATAATGAGAGGAAACCTACCAAGTTAAGCTCTACATGCTACATTGGATGCTTTATTGCTTTCTTCTAAATAACGTTTACAGAATTGGAGATGTGTTTTTTCGATCTGGGAACTGCCCCAAGACTTGAGATTAGATTTTGCATATGGACCCCACACTTCACTTTTATATGTCAAAATTGAGGAGCTCATTGCGTCGAAAATTTTATTCGCTAGGAATGGAGGTAGTTTGTTGGTCTTTTTGGATTGATACTTTACATCTATGTACTATTTTTGATCTTGACAATGTGACTAAATCGTCTGCATATAAAGTAAATTTAATTTTGCGCCGTTTGGTAGGATAAAGGGATCAGATTAGAACTTTTTCATAAGAGAATGGTCTCAAAATACAACCTTGGCGTACCCCTCTTACGTATGGAAAGGGCCGTGTATGATTTTGGCCAATTTTTTATGGAACGTGTAGATTTTGAATACAAGCTCTTTATTAAATTGAAAAAACAGCCACCGACATTAATTTGTAATATAACAAATGAAAGTCCGTCATGCCAAACTGAGTCGAAAGCTTTTTTGAAGTCGACAAAACAAGCATAGATTTTTTCGTTGTGGTGATGCACGTATTTATCTGCTAGAGTTCTCAATGTAAGAACATGGTCTGCTGTTCGATATTTGGGTTGAAAACCAATCTGGGAATTGTGTAAAAAATTAAGAGAATTGACATGTTCAAGCAGTCGCTGATTTAAAATAGAACAAAATAGCTTTCTCAAACAGCTTCAGACTCCTAATTGTTGTAGCAATATGCATATGTTATAACAAGATAGCAAGATGGACTCGAGGAAAGCCAACGTGCATGTCTGGACACAAATGTGTATAAGGTGCTCAGATAACGTAAACTTTTCAGCTGTCTTAAGGAGTTTTAACTGGCCAAGCACCAATCCCTCTCTTCCTATCTCCAAGTTAACGTGTCAAAAGCTTCGAAAAGATATAGACGTTTATAATGTTACCAATGAAAGCTTTTGGTATAACAATATCTGAATCTTTACTTTCTTTTGTAACGGGCTTTTGTCTCGATAATGCACATGTACGGCACTTTGCTTGGGAATAAAGGCTCTACGGGACGGAATTTATTGTCCGGCTCTTGACCCTTTCTAAGGAAACAGCTACTTCTACTGTCCTTGAGCGCATCAACTTATTTACGATCTTCTGTTAATATCGTAGTAAAATTGGACGTCCTCAACATATAATGAAAACCATCCACTCACGACAAATAATTTTTAAATATAATAGTGTTGTTATAACTTTTTAACTTCCGCACTGTAGTGTAGTGACAGTGACGTTTACCTCACATGACATTGGAAACCATGTGCTAGAGAGAGTCCGCCATCTTGTCAATAGAATTGTTGTGTTCCTACAATATTGTGTGTTTTCTTCTCTTGCGAAGCTACTACATTTGGCGACGAGGACAAAAGTCGAACACAAGACAAGCTTGTCAGGAATTCTGAGCTATGGCCGTCTGTTTAAGTAGACTAACTGGTCCTGCGGCATTTGACACAGTTGGCCAGCCAAAGACGAATTCGAACTTTTCGTGACAGCATCAGGCATCGACGACCCGAAACAGCAACGAGCCCTCCTTTTACACCTAGCAGGACCGGGCGTAAGAGAAATCTTCCGTGCCATTCCCGAGGAAACGAAGGGCAACGCTAAAGACCACTAGAAAGCGATGGAGTCGCTCAACGATTATTTCAAATTGAAGAAAAACATTCCAAAGGCGAGACAAAACTTTCTAGGAGCAACGCCTGCACCAGGGGAGCGAATAAATAACTTTGTAACTTTGTGTCTATTTCAACTTAATATAGCTCAAGACATGTGGCGCGTGCTAAAATATGTGTCTAACCCGTAAATTGAAATTTAACGACGGATGGTCAAATATTTGCAATTTTAACGTAGTTTGAAAAGCTCTCGCGTCGCTCACAATCATTTGCCCAAAGAAATTTTTACAGCAATCTGTAGACCATCCTTCTGCGATTCAACCACCAGAAGCTTAATCCATTTGAAGGTTTCGCACATGGT
>Ga0126339_10002962_pt1 | contig 12272 bp, 4 predicted proteins | sample OrbTmetagenome_2_FD_92532 | JGI IMG/M metagenome (GOLD analysis project Ga0126339, IMG submission 92532) | Coral microbial communities from Petempiche,Puerto Morelos, Mexico - Orbicella T R C metagenome | ecosystem: Host-associated > Invertebrates > Cnidaria > Coral | place: Petempiche,Puerto... | reverse complement strand
TCAAGAGGAAGATCGTCGTTGCTTTGAAACTTGATGGTCAATACCGCTCTACTGAAGGTAGAGTGTGAGATACCCAGAGACCCTCATAACAAACTGAATAGCTGAGTAATAAAATTTTATCTTTTTTCATCATCGAATATACACGACAGTACCAGTCAGTTACATCCAACGACAGTTTTCTCTCAAGGCTTTGTTCTAGGTTATCTGGAGTGCTTTTAAAGCTCTGTAGGTTAATTTTAGGCGGCGCTATAGAATTTTATCTGATCGGTCATTCCAGGAGAATTTGAGTCTACTCGAATTTAGGAGGGCTTTGTTGTCCCTGGCCCGAAAACCTTGGTTTATTGGCCCTCCGTCCAGTTCTAAAATCATAACTGACCATTTTTTGGCGCCCAAGACTATACTTTTTATCAATGCGAGAACAACAGGCATTCAATTTCTGATATCGCGAAATTTCGACATGACAATTCTTTTAAGGAAATAAGGAGATAATTTACCGAAACCATCAGTCGGATGCTCCCAGGCAGTGAATTTAAGATCATTTTCCTTCTTTCCCTGTAAGAAAATAACCACGAGAATTGTCTATTTTCGAATTTGGCTTAAGAACAAATTGGCCACCAGAAAACACCATCCTTGGTGAGTAGTTGAGCTTTTTCAATATTCTTTGTTTTGTCTATAAAACAGGATATAAGACGTCTTGCCCTGAGGATGTAACTTTCCTTAAAACCCTTTGATTTCAAAGCTGTCAACTGAATCACAATTAGAATTCACACTAATCTCGAGTTGTGATTAATATTATGAATAATGATGGCAAGTTTCTTAATTTCCACTATCTCATCGCACAACGAAGAACAACACGTTATTATGTTTAAATTTTTGCTATTTGATAAATTGTCAGGGTTCATTGGCTGGAACATCGAATATCAGTTGTTTAATGGGGAAATTTGCTCTGATTCTTGCTTTGAAGAGAAAAATGAGAAGCAAATATACTGAAGCAAATCAATTTTCTCCATCGCGCTTGCCTCTTCCATTTCTGTTCATTAAAACCTCGGAAAAAATCATGTTCCCTTAGTGTAAACAGAAATTTTAAATAAACACTTCTATTATTAACTTCAGAGAAATCCAGAGAACACACTTGATGAAGAATAACAATTGTGATCTTCTTAGTGGTTCGGCGTTTTACCTGCACATAAAGAATCATTTTGCTGGTTCGGACATTCAAAACAGAAATCAGTAAGAAGCTGTACCCAGAAATTCTACACGTTAAGGAGCATACCCAATTTATTTTCTGTTTATTTTCAGTTTTCAATTAAACGGATTTTTTTTTGTTTGTGAAGGTACTTCAGGAGAAGAAAAGTTCCCTCAGGGGGTTTCATTCATCTCTTTGCCCAGTTGTTAGCTTTACACGTTGTTCGTCGTGTGACGGATTTGCTCAGCATGGTTTCATCTTCATCTTTTGTAAATCCTTCAATTTTCTTATGTTCACATTTGCTGGGACAGTTTGAAACAAATTATGTCATTTCTCAACATCCACAACTGAGACATCACTCGAAGAAAAGAAACGAAAGTTTCCAGTGATAACGTATGCCGAAATCGAGTTCGGTTTAACGGTGGTCGTCAAATACGAAATATTCAGAAGTCCATTCAGTTTATATCTTGAAGGAAGGAAGACAAACAGTGTTCTTTACAATCCGAATTTCGGTTCTTTAAGTCGCCAGTGGTTTTAGCATGATCTCATATTTGACATCCTTCAAAAATAAAAATTTTACAACCTGTCGTCAACGGAGTGCATTGTGGATGAATTGTAAATAAGCAAATGTTGTTTCAAATAACGGTTCAGGGTAGAGGATCAGTGCCATTTGTTGATAAATCTTAACGAAGAACTACTAAAATGGTCCTGGGTGTCTGCTACATATCTGCTGAATATCTGCTGAATATCTCCGTATTAGATTGTAAGACACGTGAGTAGGTCAACTCGGTGTTGCGTGTGGTTTGCCGATATCCATTAGAAAAGCTCTCAATCTGTGATGTGTTATGACGAACTTTTCCACTTCACAAAAAGCCTTAGACATTATATAATATTTGCCTTTTGTTGTCAATAAAACATCTTGAAATAATGTCTTGAGCTAATGATGTAAGTTTTCGTTATTGAAAGTTCTTTCATTAAAGACAGCCGTTAACAAGTTGAAATTGCGCTTGTCGCTGTACGTTTTTGCTTTACTCTAGTCGCCACTTGCTGTTCAGTTCAGCATCAGCGACTTGCGAATTGTGGTAACATTATAGGAACTTACCTCTGGCGTTTTTTTTTTTCAGCAACACTTTCTGCTTCTTACTATGAAGATCAACGTAACGTTAAAGCCAAGGCACATTACATGTAACACACAGGAACGTTTGTGTCTCTCAGTAACGCCAAGTCTTGAAAAATCAGATTTACTAAGACAAAGAATGAGGAATAGGGATGTGGGGAATTGAAAATGGAAAATTCAAAATTGTTGAGATTAATTGTTTTTACTGTCAATGTAAACAAGCACGAACACCTCGGCGAAACTTACGAGCTGTCGTTAAGATATTTTGTTTGAGAGTAATAGAAAGGACGGCTGCTTTCTTGAAAGTCCTTTTATTGAATACTCATTTGCATTCGTATCGGGTTGGTGAATCTTTTAGGATTTTTTTAAGAAAATGTTTTACAAACTGGAAGATGCTCTTGTTGTTATCAAGTACTTCCTTAGTACTGAACTTTGAACCCATTTTCTCTTTAACCGACCTGTTTTTTATGCTAACTAATTTTTGGTGGCTTCTGTCTGCCTTCATCAGAGCTACAATGCAAACAGGCTCTTTACTGCTCGCGTTACAAACCCGTGCGCTGTCTTTTTAAATTCTGAATTAGAGGCACGTAATCGGGAGGGAGTGGTTTCCTCTCGCTGACAGCTTGGCTGTCCAAGGTGGAGATCCTTGACTCCAAGCAAAGCCTCTTGTGGCAGTTGGTTATACCTTGTTCAAAGATCCGGGCGTTTCTTGGGTGGATGTTGTGATCCGTGTACTCAGCCTGTCGTTTGATTGCTGATTCGCTTTTGCTCGCGCAACCAATCGCAATACTGGTAGTAGTATTTTTGTTGCATTAGCACTTAATGTCGAGATTAAGGTTGTCACGAATCTACCCTGGCCAGGTGTGCTGGTCTAATGCTACCTGGTTTGGACCTTGGACTGAACACTGGCAGGGTCACTGTTTTGTATCCCTGAGCTAGAAACTCAGCTACAACACTGTGCTAGTCTAACCCCGAATTGAGGTAGAACGTTTTCATCACAGCACGGCACCCGTGTTGGTGGTCCTGGGCGTTGAAATTTCTACCCCTTGGTAATTGAGCACATGTATTTTCTAGTGTACATTTTGGGGACCAACATGGCAGCCGTGTAAGTGCTTTTTTATACGGTTGAAAATGAAAAAATACTTGTGACGCATGCCAGTTGATCTATTCAGAGCTAGAGGTTCTTCTCCTTTTAGGGAAGCTGGTCTAATAGCTGTGACTGAAAGAGTTCTAACTTTTTGAATTTTTTATTTCAGGTTAAACATTGCATTTGAATATCGGTTTTTCTTTCTCTCTTTCTCTCTCTCTAAAGTTTATTTGGTGGAAGCAAAATCGCCCAGCTGAGGAACACAGATTTTCAATCACTGTCATCTCTCATCTACATGTAAGTCAGTGCTTTTCATTGTAAATCACTAGTTCAAGGGTTCTTGGGAGATGAACCTAACCTTTTGTCTCTTTTATGACAGAGATTTGAGCCACAACAAAGTATTCCAGTTAGAAATGGAGACGTTTCGAGGTTTATCATCTCTAGAAACTTTGTAAGTTGCACAGATTGAATAGTAGACGAATACATGACCATCCAAGAGACAAGGGAAGTTTACAATCGTTCCCAATAAGAGCCAATTTGGCACATTTGCTGGTTAACTCATCAAACACGGGTTACGAAATCTTATCCAATGTAAGAGAATATTATTTTGGTAGGCGCATCCGAGCTTTATTTCTCTGCTCACTCGCATAAGCGGCCTGGCGCGTAAAAATAAACCACCATATTAAATAAATATATTAGAAAGTCATATAACAGACTGTTAATTTTGATATAATTCATTATAGACAGGGAGACATCATTAATTTCAAGAGTGTTTGGCGTAAGCTAACATAAATATTTCTAACATTAATAGTTTGTAATTGATAGTGTTTTAATTACGTCTACAGGAGACTCAACAACAATTTTCTTAAGGAACTCAATGACGACGTTTTTAAAGGACTATCTCGCCTTCAATCGTTGTAAGTTAGTACTCGTAGCTAGGAAAAATCTCATAAATGAAATGAAATGGAAGTGAACAAAAATACGTGTAATTGACCTCTGAAATCCCTCCTAAAAATAAAGTGTATGAGATGGATTGTGGACAAGTAAACGCTACATTTTTAGCTATCGACAACTTAGCACTTTCCCTCTACGGAAAGGCGGGGAAACGGCTTTAGTTGTGAACAACTAACAGTTTTCGACAATGACATTTTTGACCGTTTTTTCCGTGTGTGGGGATCATTGGTTAAGTTGTCGTCAACTATCGTTACCATATTGAAACGTGTAGTGTTTTGAGCATATGCAGTGAACGTTAGTTCCCAAGGTCTCGCGATCTGACTTAGACAGTGACAACTAAAACTCCAATGAATGTGTGGAATGCACACATCGAACAGAATTATATAGTTGTTGATAACATTTAGTTGTCGACAACCAAATGTCTTGTCTGTTGAGGTCCAAGCATTTTGAGTATTGTGCCCCATAACTAGAACTGACTTATAACTTAATAATACGGTCATTTCTTGCAGGGATCTTAGTGAAAACCTCCTTGCTGACATTCAGGAAGGCGTCCTGAATAATTTGACGAATTTGCAAATCTTGTGAGTAAAGGGAAGCCATTTAAATAAAGAACTTCCACGTGGTATTTCTCTCAAGGCTATATTTTAAATTCAGCTTCAAAACGACTATTATATATACTAAAACAAGTGACTTTTCTTTGCTACTTCAGGAGTTTAAGATTTAACCGTATTCACATCGTCAACAGAAATACCTTTAGATACACGAGGCGACTGTCACATCTGTAAGTATGAGGTGGTCTGTTTAAAGGACAACTGGTACAATCCGCATTATGGTTAGAAACGTTTAGATCTTTTTACACCAGATTAACTGCATATTTTTTTGTAAAAGTAAAACTCAAAATAATGCTTTTCCGAGGTCATCGAGAAGGCAAGGCAAACTGATCACGTGAGACTCAGGGCCCGAGACAACCCTTCCCTCCCGAGTTACCGTGGCCGTTTTAACTTACAAGTCACTGATATCTGTCACTTCTAAGTTAAAGAGCTCTTTCTGGAGGAATTCTCTTATTTTATTTTACATGTTTTTCCTAGGTATCTTGATCACAATCTTATCAGCAGTATTCAGGAGAGAGCATTCGCGTCTCTTTCAGAGCTGGAACATTTGTAAGTGTCTCTGTATTCACTATCGACAGAATTTAATTCTCATCAGTGAAACGTCATTGTGAAGTAAGTTTTATACACATGGCTCAAGAGCATCTAACTGATTGCTTCGTGTTTCAACGTACATCATAGAGTTATGATTCACCGCCAATTTAAAGGTAATTTCGAAAAATACTTTTCTATATAAAACGCCTCCCAGAAAATATGCACTAGTAAAGTGTCTGTACCTCTGTGCTATCAATAGATTAAATTACAGAGAATCTACTGCGCCTTGATATAAAATGGTCAGCCTGTCTGTCTGTTGATTGTCTGCCTGCCAGCCTCTCCTGTTGTTTTTCTGCAGGTTTTTCCGTTGGTCTCTCTGTCTATCAGCCTGTCAGTCTTTCTGTCTGTCTATCTAGAAATGCCCCTTCAATCCATGTTGCTTCAAGTGACCTATTTTTTTTAGACACCTTCACAACAACAACCTCAAAAGACTTACCAATACTGCCTTTACTGGCCTGCGGTCACTCACAACACTGTAAGTCGATTATTTATTTGGGTTTGTTACTGTGTTAATTGAAGTACCCGTTGCCCCTAGTTACAGGATATTATACTTTGATACTACAGAATGTACTACTGCATGTTAACCATGGTGTTGAATAAAGTAAAGTTGACTTTACTCCTTTTTCTCCTCTTCCTTAATCACCTTAATCAAATCATTTAGTAACGTAACTTTGTTATAGCCACACAGTACAATGAGCAGCTTTGGTACTGGCCACTCTTAGTGTTTTTGAGCTGTTGGACGAGGAGAGGAAAGATATTTAAGGCCATAGAGTTTTTGACCGTAGTACTTATTGAAAACCTGTTACTATATCTCAAATGAAAATCTTCATTTTGACTTATTTTTTGGATATAGGCGTCTACATGCCAATGGAATTGTTGAAAGTGAAATAACGACGGATACTTTTGACGACCTAGTCAACCTAAAGAAACTGTGAGTATTGTAGCAGGTCGGCTGCTTGTCTCGGAATTATTCTTCACGCTATATTACACAACAATACTCAATCACCTAGAGACAAGCATTGCTTCCTTGTCTGTTTCTGTAACTCCTCTCTCTTTCTTAGTCTTAAATATACAGCTATTGTAGGCCTTTCAGGCACTTCTCCTAAATTATCCCGTAGTATCTAAGGTGTTTACAACAAATGAATATGATCAACTTTATCCGAGCTTTGAAGGAAAGTTAACTGGGAAAAAACTGAAATGCTGCCTTATAGAAAGAGTATAAAGGCAAAGGAACATTTTTAAAGAGAAGGAACTTGGGGTCAGGCGAAAAAAAAACTATATATATTAAGAAAAAAACAAGGACCTAATTGGCCTCAAAATAAATTGTTGGTGAAGTTCTGGTCCAGGGCTCGAACACAAAGTAACGAAATTGTTGCTGAAGTGAGGCTTATCTTGTCCCCAGGTTTTAACTAGCAAAGAAAGACTCGCTATCCAGATTTACGAAAGGCTTTCGTTTCTTTATTTAGAACCTTGGACAGTTTCATTCTCTGCTGTTATGCTAACAAGGCTATAACAGATCTAATGTGTGACTCACCCCAAAATGAATTCTCCAGTTGTGAAGACATGATGAAGAACCCAGCGGTACGGGTCTGCCTTTGGATTCTGGGCATCATAGCATTAGTTGGCAATCTATCAGTGATATTCTGGAGGCTGGTGCACACCGAAGACAGCAAGGTGCAGTCATTTCTGTTGAAGAACCTCGCCTTTTCTGATTTCCTGATGGGCGTCTACCTCATCATTATTGCTGTGCAGGACACTCGTTGGCAGGGTGAATACTTCATACATGACGTGCAGTGGAGAGCGGGTACAATATGTCAGGTCACGGGTGCTTTGTCTATGCTATCTAGCGAGGTAAGTTGGAAGAGTTTCCACCTATTTTTATCATTGTCTAGTGTTACTTCTCTGAGGTTAAACGCAAAAATGTCTTGCTTACAACTCTAAACACATGTAAAGACATGAACGCCAAGGCATACCAGCCCTTCAGGTTCAGTTGAGCTCTCTGACTGTGTATCGCTAGACTCGTCACAAGTCTTCTTCTCAGCTCAGTTGGTAGAACACTGCACCGGTCAGTTCGCAGAGGTCATACCGCTCACGCCTAATTTCAGGCTTTATGTTCACAGCTGCTTAAGTTGTGCATATAACGGCGATTATCACTCATGTCTTTTTGGATCTTTTTTCGCTTTTCAAATATTTGATCTTTCATATCATTATGCACTTGCATTCTTAACACTGTTAGGAAGTCAGCCGACGGATTTTGTATAATGATACAACTGGTAGAAGTTTTAGTAGATAGGATGGTATCCATCCCAGAGTATTCTCCATGATATTTGCAATGTTAACCGAACAGTCCGGCGCTGTGAGAGCTGTCTTCTAACCCAAGATATCCGAACATACCTGCTCACTCCACAGGTTCATTTGAACTCTCCGACAGTGTATCACTAGACTTGTCACAAGTCGACCTCTTCACGGAGCAGAACTTCGCCAACCACTATTCAGAGCACCTCCAATACAAACGTGATACACACAACTCAGTAGTGAGGCTAGACTGCAGTCAACTCCCTGTCAACCGGAACACCTCAGCGGCAAGGAGAAGGACCCCAGCCTTAATAACGATTGTTTATTCTAATTGTTTGTCCGTAAATAATTTCCTTTATTGTTTACCTTAAAAGGTCTCCGTAATGCTTCTATCCATCATCACCGCCGATAGGCTCATCTGTATCGTGTTCAGTTTTCGTGTGCAGCCCTTGTCCCTTAAAGCCTGTCACGTCATTTGCTTGGGTGCGTGGACACTGGGATTCGTCCTGTCCTTCTTGCCAATGTCAGGTCTAAGTTACTTCTATGATTCAGAGCACGGACATCGCTTCTATGGACGCTCTACAGTGTGTCTGGCTCTGCAGCTCTCAGATGACAGACCACCCGGCTGGGAATACTCAGTCAGCATATTCATTGGGTTGAATTTACTTGCCTTCCTGTTCATATCGCTCGCCTACTTGGCGATATTCTTGTCTGCGGTTAAATCGTCAAGTTCGATCAGATCAACGAATGTTAAACGACAATCAGCTCTCGCCAAGCGAGTCGCTTTCATCATTTTAACAGACTTCTGTTGCTGGATGCCTGTGATCGTTGTTGGCATCTTATCACTGACAGGAAGTTTCCATGATCCCGAGAAGCAGGTGTATGTGTGGATGGCAGTGTTCGTACTTCCGGTCAACTCATCTGTAAACCCCATACTGTATACAATCGCCACGCCTCAGGTGCAGGGATGGCTGTGCAAGGATTCCACTGCTGCAAAGGGTAAGAAAAGAACAAGATATCTACGTTTTTGTTAAAAAAAAATTTTAACTTTGGGATAAAATTTTCCAAAAAAAAAAAAAAAAAAAATGCTGAAATAACACTCCCTAGTAGTGATGGGAGAAGTATGGGCTCATTCAATTTTTCTATTTCTCATTTTTCCTCAAGGCTACCTGTGATATTTAATAATTTGTGCGTGCTTAAGGTAATTTTATCTGGGACAGTGGTGATAGCATAATTTTATTTTCAGTAAATGACTGCTAGTCTTCTGCCTAACAGAACGGGGCTTCAGCTTTGAGGAGCTTACCTTCAATAAGGATCATAACAACATTTTCTTTTTGCCATAGGGCAGGAAATAACAGAAATATTTATCCCATTGATACGACGAAATAAATGTATTCGACTCAATGCCTTTTGATCTATGAGTAATACTAAAACTTACTAACTCTAAGATGTAATTGATCATCTGTCACACAGTGCGGGGAACAAGACAGGCACGGTCTGCTGGTAAAATAACGCCCACGCCCAACAATCTTACGACTAAACAAATGCATGTTCAATCCAGTTTGCCTTCTACAAAGCCCGCTACAAAGAAACAAGGTGGAAATAGTCTCAAGGTAGGAAACAACAGAAGATAAAGTTGACCTCAGTAATTTATTTTATTCTGATCTTTTTTCGTGGAGGGTCACCAATTAGTGTATTTTAACGCCAAAACGATTGACACTTAAAAGAGCCACTCAGTTTCTAAGAACGGAAAAAAATCCTACAGTGGAAACTCGTTCAGGGAGCGTGTGGACCCCATAACTAGTGGATGGTCAGAGGTCGCGTTCCCCGACCGCTGATCAAAGGGAACTCGGGCTCCGGGAACAAGATTTGTCTGACCGGCGACTATTGACCATTCATACCTACTTCTTTATGCCCAGTTGTTTATCTTTAGTAACGTGAACGACGCAAACTGCTAGGGAGATTGGAATGCAGCGAAAGCAAAAAGATAATTTGGTCTTGTATTTCCAATCATTTTGCACGACTTTCTTATTGAAAATGGAATCCGACAAAGTTATGTGATCGAAACACTGTATTTCATTTTCAGGATGATAGCCTACATTCAGCAGAAAACAAAGGCATGGATTCAGAGGAGAGTGGTTCTAATGAGGTTATGGACACTCTATACGACACCCGCTTCTGAAACGATGAAGATGCTTCTTATTAAAAACTGATAAATTTTTTTAGAAATAATTATTCCGTTACTGTAGTGTTTTAACCAAGTGCTGTGCCTCTCAAAAAATGAACTATGCTGTTCACTTTTCATTCTAGCTGTACGTTACGAAGTTAGGACTAAGAGTATTTAAGTGGCTTGCAAAAATTTCGAGCATGTTTCAGCTCGTCTAATTTGATAGATCAATACTGCCACTGTAACAATAACGGCATCAAACAAATGTGCAATCATAAATGAACAAGTTTTCTTGACATTACAAGTTACCATCTCTCTATCCTCTTCTTTTCTAGGTGGAGAATAGGCCATCTACACAAGTTACCGCAGCAATTGTATAAAATGATCAAAATACACTTAATTTTAGCTTTAAGGGCTTATAAGGAAAACCGAGTCCGATTGTCTAAATTGAAAAAAAGCTGGGGGAGCGGATTAAGAACCCCTTTAACTTTTCCAAACTTTAAGGTGGCTCTGAATCTGCTCCCACAATGTTTTTCAACTTGGCAAAAATTTGCATTTCAACAGGTTAATGTTATTTCGATAATTAAAAAATGGGGCCCACCACCACCATTGTGTTTTAATCATAAGCCCTGAAAGCTAAAATTAAGGGTGATTTTGCGGCGTTATACTGTTACTATGGTAACCTCAAACGTCACGATTAAGGTCATACCTTGCTCACCAGTGTAAGGACATTGTTTAGTGCCATTGTTGTAGAATTGCGTAAAAACGAGAGGTAGCTATGATCCATTAAAGAAGTCGCCGAAAAATGTTGGAAACCGTTTCCTGCCACGTCAAGCGGGAGTATTTTATTTCCAAAGTACAATTTAAATCCACCACCAGGCTTATTTTGTGAAAGATGCAATTAGGAGTTATATAACACCAAATCAGTCATAAACCAGTGTCGGCGAGACACTAATCAATTTAATAAACTCATAGCCCAGAATTTCTCTACCAAGATTGCAATCTTGTATTAGACCAATTTGCGCTTGATTTTCGAATCTAATATACGTTTTAGAATACGTTTTGGAAATTAGCGCTACTTACTGAACTAGTCAGATAAAAGCCAATCTTTTTCGGGCGCTTTCTCCTCATTGCCTGTATTTGAGCGCGTCGAATTCTTATTGGTCCATTGTGTTGCCTACGTTGCTGTGATTGGCTCTTGCAGCGGCTTCAGGTTTGTTTTACGTCACGCATATAGCGGCCAGTGTATTGGAATATTTACCGCTTTCTAGAGGCTAAACATAGTGCCTCTTTGAATTTTTGGTGCTCAAGGAACAAACACGTTATTTCTTTCACTTTGCTAGATTAGCCAACTTGATGGCAAACTGCATACGAATTTGCCACTGATTAAATACATGTTGTACTTTTGACTAGTACTTTGCTATGATACTTTGCATACAAAACTGTCACTTCCTGTAATGACAGAGTATTTCTCCGCTATCAACTTTGCCTGACATTTAATAAAAGTTGTGTCAATTGAGTGACGTGTTTTATCATCGTTATTTCATAAGTAGCTGTGTAAAGCAGTCTCTGCAAAGGATCTAACTCGATCAGGGTTCATTAATACGCCCTGTTACGATGCGTTGGTACATTACATTTTATTGCTTATTACACTGACTCTCCTCTCCCCAGCCACCGACTTTCTCAGGTCCATCTTGCAATTTCCCGCTACTTATTTACACTCCTGACGTAAAGAGATGGGTTTGTCTCCATTTACCAAAAATTTTCGGAAGAGACGGAACTTCTGGAAAAGTAGCCCTGTTTTTCCCGTTGCCGTCCCGAATGAAATTCGAGTTACAGTCTTTTATCGTTTACATCAGTTTCTTTTCACGCCTTTCAGCTTTCCTGTCCATGCTAAATTTCACTCCGTATGTAACCAAAATGGAACATATTCTTCCTAGATGAAAACATTCAACCGAATTTTTTTCAAAACCTTCATTTGTAAATGGTCAACAACTACAGTAGCTTACAGTGGACGTAAGTGACTTGTGCAAGAATAGAAGACGACAAAACTATTCAGGTCTTGCATCAAATTCTGTTGTGATCAAAGGACTTTAAAAGGACTTCGCTCCCAATTAATATATTTGTAAAAACGTCTGTGTGAACAGTGTTTTGCAGACAAAAGTATGAAAAACTTATAACCGCGATTATCAACTTTGCTTGCATTTCATTGCCCAATGATCATGAAAATCCTTAAGTTTTAACAGTTGTGGACGAAATATCAG
>Ga0126339_10002961_pt1 | contig 12274 bp, 6 predicted proteins | sample OrbTmetagenome_2_FD_92532 | JGI IMG/M metagenome (GOLD analysis project Ga0126339, IMG submission 92532) | Coral microbial communities from Petempiche,Puerto Morelos, Mexico - Orbicella T R C metagenome | ecosystem: Host-associated > Invertebrates > Cnidaria > Coral | place: Petempiche,Puerto... | reverse complement strand
TAAACTGAGAAAAGTTAAAGGCGCCTTGGGGCAAAATAACTTTCGGTGACTGTAATTTACATGACGCACTGTCCAATTTTCACATCATGTTCTGAAAAAAGTTTTTGTGTTTTTTTCTTCTTGTACTAGCAATTTTTATTTGTCCTGTCATATCTTTGTCATTTCTGAAAAGCATTAATTAATAACGAACATAATAGAAGACCCATTATCGGAGAAAATTGCGCCTCGCCGAATTGATTCTGGGAGAATACAGGTCATGTCCAAATGTCGGTAATATTTTCACTGAGGTGTTAAAACAAGGTGGTAATACCCCGCTGTAAATTCAATGTATTGAATATGGCCACGGTCGATAATCAAGGAAATGATATTCAACTCTCTGTGCGCTAAAGATAACAACATAATCGGCCTTTGGCGCGCGGAAAACCATTCGAGTGTCTTTCGCGCGCTGCCATTGGTCATTGTCTTGCGCCACCAGCCAATGGTATTAAAGTAATCCGTTTGACATGGCGCGTGTCAGGGCGCTTGACTGAATTAGCACAACAAACATACGGCGCGAGCCTGGCACAAGGTCAGAATATCCCCGAGTATAAATTGAAGTGCGCACGGCGCTAGCTCGACTCAACACTGCATTGTATTGGGCGAGAAGCCGGCATAAACAATGTCTGTGAAGGATATGCCAAAAAGTTCAGCTTTTACAATCCCAACCACGACTATTTGCTATCCGCATCAAAGAACTGAGGAAGGTGGTTCGGATGTTTTGCGGCCCCCAGCTAAACTATCGCTGTTGTCACCTGTACTGGGCCAAACCCGCCGACGAAGAGCAGCTACTAGTGCCAAGCAAAAAGAACCGGCCGTGGTAGCGCGACGGAACGCGAGGGAGCGAAAGCGCGTTAAACTGGTCAACGACGGTTTCATGCGGCTGCGAAAACACGTGCCTACGGACCCTAAAAACAAGAAATTGTCCAAAGTTAAAACGCTGCGTAGCGCAATCGACTACATTCGGCACCTGCAACACGTTCTAGCGATGGCCAATAAACATCAAATGGAAGCTGAACATGAAGCAGCTGGTCCACAAACCCAGAGTTGGATAACCGCGTCTGACTTTGTAAGTACTACAATCAGTGCATCACTGAGGCCAGTCAATGATCAACTCTACGTACGCGTACTACAACTCGGCCAAACGCGCCGCTCGCATCGCATCTGAAAAGCGCGCTTGCCGACGATCTGTTGTTAAAATGGATACAACAGGTTCTTTAGCGCATATTTTCAGACTATGGCTTCTTTTCAGGCGCGATTTTGTGCCTAAGATACCGTAGATTTCGTCAGCAGTTGATGCGGTGTTAGTTTAACTTAGCCGTCGTCTGATGTAATTCGCCTCGATTCGGCATCGTTAAAATTATTTGGCATCGCACCGAATCACCTAGCACTTGTTTCTGTATCAGTCAATTTCATGGATAGAGTTTTAAAATCTTGTACCTTTTATATTTACACCTGTAATATGCTAAGCTTATTCTGAATACTTACCGCGAATTCTTCGGGGGATACAGAGTGTATTCAGTATTTTAAACTATTTTTTCTCTTGACAAACGAGCGACATCTCTACTCAGGAAGTTCAAGCAAGGAGAGCTTTCCGCCCCGAACCAGATGGGTTTGTTAGTCTGTTACTGCACTGTTTGTTCGGCATATTTTTTAATTCCTCACAAGAAAGCAACGTAAAATAGCAGCGAATAAGCACATATATCTGATCGTGTTGGAGAAGATGTCCTTTACTTGGGTAACGCCCATGTAGTATATGAAAATTTATTTTATAAGAGCGCGTCCAGTCATTTTGACTGGATTCGTTTTGAATAATTTTCTTACAAGCTCTAACTCCACCTTGTTGTCTGTCTTTTGTCCTTTAGAAAACCGAAGAGGAGTACAAAAATGAATTTGGCAAGACGGTTTTCGCCTGTGGTCAGCCAAGAGTGCGGACGGCGTCGAACGTGCCAACATCGTTCTGACGGGAAAGCGCTCAAACATGATCGAAATTTTGCGACGAAAGACGCTTCGCCAGATGAGCATAAACAACTGGTAAAAACTCACTGAATGAGCCACAAGCTAGTGGCAACAAGCGCGATGAAGCCAAATTGGACGCAAACGAAAATGGGGAAAAGACGTTTTCCGCAAAAGGATCCGAGAACAATTTCATGTTTGCGACGCGGACTTATCTAACAGCCGCCAGGGAGAAATTTGGTTCTTCAATAAACAGAATAGACAGCCCAAAATGGTCAAGACGAAAATTCAAAATATAATTATTTATACGCGGCCTTCAAGCGCAATTTAACATCTACAGACAAGATGAGCTGTCAAACACTTCCCGCTTATCTTAGCTTCTTGTTGGATTGCCGAATAAATTATTTCCTTTTGAAAGAAACAGCGAATTTTGTAGAAAAAAAAAAGAAACAGAGAGAAAGAGAGACATATATATATATCTATATATATGTAAAATAAATCAAATTGATCTTATTCTCTTATATTCTGCCTGTAAATTATTTTTCTTCTCAGAAAAATTTTCCTTCAACGAGATAAGAAGACACTGAAAGAAATTAAAATCGTTGATGGGTCAGCAAAACGTGAATAAAAATATCTATTAAAATAAGAACAGTTTTCGTTCTATCTTTCTCTGGGAAAATATTCTTCGTGGGTTGAAGCAACTATTGCCACAAAGAATTAATTATTTATTGAAAACGACTGAGTCGCTCAAAAGGAAACCGGTCATTTACATTTCTAAGCAGTACTCGATCTGCGGAACAAAAATTAAGCATTCATGTAAATTGGAAATTCGTCAAAAGAGAGGTTAAAATACTTCACTTAAACGTCGGAAGCAATAAGCTACCCCTATATCAAGATTGGATGGTACCGCTAGTTTTAGAATACGGCGCAATAAAACCCTCGATTCTTCAGTTTAAATTTTTTGTTGTTCGTCTCTTTGTCAAGAAAGTGAAATTTTTGAGTATTTCGCGCAGCGAGAAGTTTGTGCATAATTTCCCGCTGCCCTTTCAACTCAGCCTCTACGCATAGAATTTGTTTTGGTCTCGTGGGTTGTCAATTTCCGAGTGTTCCGATCGAAAGAGACACGTGCCACACACAAAACCACTGTCACAATTATCACTGGCTCTAATTACGCTTCGGCAAACAATACCATTGGCTCGCTAATACAATTTCATTGTGTACACGTTTGTATGTCCTGTGCCACTCATGCAAATAATCCATTTCACCATCGCCGCAAGTTTCAATATAGAAACGGATGTGCTTCCATGGACTATTTAGACAAGCAGTTAAAAATATGAGATCTTATCTCCTCGTATCACCGAACTTTATATTTTCAACCTGCTAGTCCAAGCTATCACGCATGCGTCACACTCTCGAGATTGATCCACTGTTTTTTTTTTTAGCGCGTCCGTCAACATGTACGAGGCCAGCGTAGACAGCGCGCCTCTCTGTTGTGTTGGTTCATTGCTCGTCATTAACTCCTTCCTAGACCAAGCGGTGTGAAGTATTTTTTCAGATTCAGGAAGTACATCAGAAGAGTTTCGCGCCTCTGTTTGGGGAAAATTAATTGCTTCGGAAAGTTTCCTTCATGCTAATGAGGTGGCAGGTGTTTTTCGGTTTTTTGAAAGAGAAGAATCTCACACGCATTAGTGAAGAGAATGGGGAATTCCTCCCTTCCGATTTATTCCAATTGAGTCCATTTCGTTGCCGATTCAATAATCCTCGCCCATTTGCGACGAGATTATGGCGCGCGGTTTTCGAACACAGATGAAAAGAAGCGCCAGAAATGGGTCTCTGGCACGAAACATTAAGTGCGTTATGAAAACTACACAATTTAGCCGGAGAAGACAGGCAAACTTAATTAGGAACGTCTGCGAGAAAACAAAACTCAATAACATACGTTTTGAGTGTAGGAACATATTGACTTGAAATTTGACCAAATAAACATGGCTGGGCTCCATAAAAAAAAGCGATTTCGCTACATTTTCATTTATGTCAGATTGGGGATCTTTTTGTTGTTGGTTCAGTTAAGCGGCCACACAGCCGGCAAAAGCGCCGAACATTTAAAAGAGGCTTCCACCAATTTATACTCAAGCGATCAAAACTCAAGTGTAAAAAATTCAGAAGCGAGGCTAGAGCGAGAGTCCCAGAACATCAGGAGACCGGGCACCAATAGCTAAATGAATTAATTGCACATAACCCACAGAATTCTACAGAAATTTATAGCTATCTTAGTTGTTTTGAGTACCCGCGCCAATTGATGTTATTGGAGCAAAAAGACTTTGAAAATGAAGAATTTCACTTAGGAACGGTTTAAAATGAAAATCCACTTTTGAAAGATGTTAACAATCGGCTTCCACAGCTTTGCACAGGAAACTGAGATAAGGACATGCTCTTTGTTCTCAAGCTAATGCGTGAAGCGTTAAAGACACAATTTCGAAAGTGTTCGTAGATCAATCTCTCGGAAAGATCTCGCGATTAAACACGACCTGCGGTTTGATCATTAAGAAATGAAAAGAAAAGATTGATTCGCGTAGATCCCATTACCTCGTTGTTCGACAACGTATTTTCCTTTCTTTTTTTTTTGTACAACTTCTCAGTCCTTCAAATATAGGAAGACAATATTTCTTGAAAACAATAATTCAAACATAACAATATACGTAATCTTCAAATGCATATATTTACAGGAGTATAAAATAAGTATGAGGCACAAAAGATTTAGCGATTTCCTTTAATTCTATTCAATCCAGTGGAATATGAATAATTTAAAAATATGCACGAAACAAAATGCAAAGAGCAGGCGATGAAAGTCGACTTCGTTTTGTGATATTTGGTATGGAAGTGTAGATTTGGACACTGTGTTGTCACTTGGTAGATCAAGGTCGGTTTACAGTCAAAACTAAATATGCTTCCTCGGGCGGGACTTGCGGGGGTATGATATAGCTCGTCCTATCATGAAACAGGAATAAAATATTAGGCAAGCTGAGACATTCTGCTCCGTAAAAGCAAGAAATAAATTAAACGCGATTCTATCATTCCATATCGAATGGATTAAGATTCCCGCAATCGTCAAGTTCTAGAAATTCAGTTAATGAGGCGTTGGCAAAAAGTCGCCTCCCACAAAACTGCGTCTTGACATAATCACTTACCCCCGCAAAAATTACAAGATATGCACTTAAATAATTTGTCTTTTTGCGGCTTATCTCGTGAGAAAAACACATCAAACAGGATCGTCAAAATGTGGCAATTATAAAAATAAAAATTGAGTCGTAGCATTGTTAGCTCTAGTAATTTAGAAGAACGAGGCCTCGAAGAAACACATTAAGCATTTGTAGATTGACAGATGTCAATTAAGTCGCGGTTTGTTTGAATGATTGAAAATCAAAAGTCGGCTTGAAGAAATTGAATGCTTGTGAAATGTAGTGATGAAATACTTTACTGCGCACGAGTTCGTCGCTCTAAATTATTAACTTGCGCCGCCAGCCGTCATCTTCAAAACGTAAAGCTTTCCTTGTAAGAAAGATCTGAAACAGAAAAAGGTCAACTTTCCCTCTTAATGGCTGAAAAACGCAGTATATTGATAAAAGTAACAACACTAAAACACGAAGCATGAAATCAAGTGCAACTTCAGTCGATTCACTTTCCTTCGACGCAATAAATTTATCATTTTGCGGTTTTACATTCAAAAACTGAGAATTGTGTTTCGTTTAATTAAGACTTTTTCGTTTCCTTTTTTACCAAGATATTTACCTTCAGATTTAAATAAAACGCAGACTGCTATTTACCCAACTAAGCTAACCTCTGCCTATAGTCAATATAAATTATTATGGTGTTTCACTTTCAAGGTTGTTTTACATATTGACTTCCAAGAATTTCATACTGCGCGTACGAAATATTAACATCACATACCCTCCGTGCGCGCAAATGTCATACTCTTATTATAATTATTATTTTTTTGTTTTCGTTCCTTTCCAGCCTTTGTTTCATTTCATGGAGCGAATAGTAAAAATACTAAAGAAATCTACACTTCCTCAAACATGTTTTATTCATTGCCAAAAAGAAAGAAGAAAAACCAAAGAAATGTTTGTTCGTAATTCTCAATAGTTGTGTTTGACTATAAGTTAATTTTCACGAATTCGACAGTTGAACATGAACGTTTTATTACAAAATATAGCCATATGTCCGTGTGTTTGTTTAGGGAAGTGTTCTAGTGAACAGATTTTATTTTGTTCGGAAATGTGTAAAGTAAACTTGCCTTGAAAAGAATTTGCTCTGACTTTCATTGTATTCACTCGCACGTGTCATCATCACTTGACACAATACCGCACTTTACGTGAATAATTCACTTCCCTGTGAGTGGATAATTCACTTATTTACCTGGCGTGTTTTGTCGGCTTTTCGTGCTAATTCACTGACAATTTTTAGGAGAAATAGCTATGAGAGTTAACGCGTCGCGGGTAAGACGGAGACCTTCGTTAAAAGCCAGCGACCAGGATGTTTATGGTGTCAATGATTAAAGGGGCACAATATGAGGTCAAACAACAAAGCCCAACAAGAATGAACACAAGAATTGGAGACCAATGATTAGATTAAAGAAACAAGAGAACATAAGATCTGCACAAAAGGATTTAACAGGCACAGCACCGGCCAGAGGACGATTGCTAAAACTAAGGATTTACACACAATGGAGGGAAGCGAGAGATGATAGCCATGACAGAATGGATGGAAACAATCGAAAAAAAAAAACTATTTCAAAGCCTCAAATAAAAATTTAAAAAGTTCAATTTAAAAGTAAAACCTTCGTTTGCCAACTACAGTTTGGTGGGGCAATGTCCTTTCTACTGAGCACAAACAATGCTCGCAACTCTGGTAATTTTTTTTTTCGTAAATTTGCACTGCCTCTTTGAAGATGCGATTCTACTTTGCCAATAGATACGTGCTATGATGTAGCTTTAAAAGCTCTTCTGCACAATGGATAATAATATAAGCAAGCAAGCAAAAGCAAAATAAGATAGAATACTCCAGACACACTCAGACGTTATCTTATTTCCCCTATTCCGAGAAAGGAATTCAGTGTTCTACGAATTTTCTCCTTTCATTCGTTAAGACATTGACAAAAAAAATAAGTTAAACGCGCGTGTTCAGAACTATTGTTCTAAACGTTCTAATTAACGGCCGAGGTAGATAATTTTTTTTCCTTTTTTTAAAGAAAAAATTCCTTCCTAGCGTAGCTTAGAGATTTGAATACCTTTTTGTCTCTTTCTCCAAACCAGATCGAGTCAGCTTTCGTTACAGTCTTTACTTTATTCTTTTGAGTTTCGATAATTACTGTTTTTTCTCTCTGTAATAGAGGTATCATTTTGAAACGATGGACCAAAGAAGGGGGAAAAAAAGGCACAAAAAAAATGATCATGTAAAAAGATTTTTTTATATATATTTTCCCACGGCGACGCGGTAAATTGTTGCCCCTTCTTTAAAGTATTAAGGTTTAAAAACAACCGTCGCAAACGCAATAAGATGCAGTGTATCAAGTTACACCAAGAACTTCATTTCGAAAAAAAAAACGAAATTTGTCGGTTTTGCTCTCTCCAGTATTATACATAGCAAAGCTTTTGACTGAAGAGGAAACATTCCTTCCAGTGTAACGTGAAACTCGCTGATATACTAAAGTCAGCAGGAAGCCAAAGGCAAAACTCCACCAGAAATTTATTATTATTTTTTTTACTAGATCACTTTCTCTTTAGCGCAAAATTAGAGTAGACGACAGAATGATAATTCTAAAACCCCACATAATGTATGTGCCCTATTTGATTCCGAATCTTTCAGGACGCGCAAATGGTCCACTCAAGTATCCTTAGTTCAACGTCTCTCTTCGTTACTAATTCAACGACATAATTTCCTTGGCGGAACCGCGGAACAAGTTTGCTTTTGTGCCACGCGCTCTAAGAAAAAGGCTTAAACAGTACCACACACGTGACCTCTGCACATTCAAAACAATAACAAATACAGAAGCCACAAAACCCAACTATACTTGAACATGATTCGAACAAAGCTCGAGCGTAACACACGTGTTACAAGTCAAACGCAACAATTAAAACATATGTTAATCCTTGTATTCAACGATTTTGTTCTTCACTGCCGTGATTGGTCGCGTTAATCACGAGGTGTAAACAAGACCTTTAAATTACGGAATCGAAGAGAGAATCATTGTTTAAGGTTTCGCGGTGCTAAGCGCTTGGCTTTCGCCCGTAATTGATAGTGAAAGTTGATGTAAGGGCCCATTACAAACTTGAGTGATCTGGGGGATCAACATCTGTCAGTCATTGTCTGCGATATACACTGTAATGGTTTCACATCGCGAGCGAATGGTTAAAAATTGTGAATACACTACAGGTAGTGGAAAGTTTCACCGTCCGTGCGGCACGCTTCGCGACCGATTCACTCGCCCAATATGTGGTCGATACCTGCTAAACCATCTGATATTTGCACGCAGGAAAAGTTCTAGAAAAGCACACTCTCCGTGTTTCACATAACAACCAACTTCACTCAATCATGCTCTATCTTGTATCATTACATTCATTTTAATTTGGGAACTCGTCCCCTTCGCTAGTATGAACGCTTTTTTTCACGAGTCGAACAGACCACCGTGGCGGACCAATATAAGAAAACCAAATTATAAACAAAGCCACGAGCCGCACTTAGCTCCCTTCAAATATTTACTCACTTAATTAAGTTTAAAACGTGTAAAATAAGACGGCGACATGTCTTTTTTTTACGCCAAGTGCATATGTGTGAAATTAAACTGAAACCACAAAGAGTCACCAACGTTATGATGTTTATGTCTAGGATATTTCAGTTTTTTTTTTTCTTTTTTTTTTTCTTTTCGTGAGTTCAAACAAGCGCGACTAGTTTAAGAACACAATGCAAAACAGTTTTGCTCTAAGTTGTTGTCTACATTACAATTCGTCCTTCCCAGGAATTTATTTTTCAGCTAGACAGTATTTTCTCAGTGACGACAACATTCAACTTCCCAAGCTTAGTCCGCATTCAGAGAGCGCAGAGATTCTTTACTTGTTATGGCGCCAAATGAAAAATGCCTCAGGAAACAACTAGAAAGACTCCAGGCGAACACAGAAACGCGCGTTTTTGTTTTTTTCGCAGTTGGATGCCACTTATTTCCGATGTTCTTCAATGGTCAATCGCGTGACAAAAGAGCTTTGTTTCAGTCACTGTCGCTGCCTAGTCGGTTATGAAAACAAGACGGAAAACTCATAAGAGAGCTGTGGCTGCACATAACGAGTGTATCTTGAGTCGGAAAAGCTTTACATGATCAAGGAATGAAAAAATTATGAGGATGTCAAAGCAGACAAGTGGCACCGAAGGATATAACGACCCGACTAATAGCGCCGTCACTCAGCAACTCAAATGTCGAACAGCTTAATTACATTCAGTGGACGTAATTTAGAACAGTACGCCCCGGGGAAAGATTCATTAAAACCACTTGAATGATACACCAACAAACGAAATAAACGGTACATGAAATGTTATGTTAAAGCAACACGAGAGATCTAACTTGCATTTCTTAGTAAACTATATAATTTGTCAAAATTTGTAACAAGTTTATACAGGAAAGTGAGTTTGTTTTTCTATGTTCACATATTATGAAGATGTACAACTCGTAGAGTTTGTTTTCCAGCTGTACTTCCGCATAGCTGTTAGTCTCCTCGCCGTTTTTGAATATTGTCTTTGATTCTCCTTGAAAGAATCGAATATACTTAAAAAAAAAAAAAAACCCACATTTTTCTTTACGGTACGTCAATTAACAAAAGCTAACGACCTTCTGGCCCAATGTGTTACGGAAAGGTGCTGGGAACTGTAAGAATTAGTTACTTCTGGGAGTAACCAATTCTTCTCAATAAATCTCGATAATGGATTGAATCAAAACACGAGATCTCCACAGCTTATGCTGCATGTTTTCAAAACAATATTCTAAATGTGAATAAGTACTGCACGCGATCAGAGTACCTTTGCGTTGTAGGGGGCAGGTACAAAAGGCAACATTAAAGTAACCCAGAGCACCATTTGGGTAGTTATTCAAAACCTTTTTTGTATTTGCGGCACACTTGTATAGAAATCTATGAAAGAAAACTCCAAAGGAAAAATTTTATTCCGGGAAAAACAAAGCGAGAGAGTCGCGCTACTGACAGCTACAAAGGAGCACTGGTTCTCGTCCGAACACCAAAAATAAGCTCTCCAAGGCAGGATTATACTCCAATGGCTGATTAAATAATTCCAAACTGCTTTTCTTCAGCTCAAATCTCAAACTCAGACTTTGCTTTACGACTCGTTAATATCTAGTGTTTAGAAACGGGCAATATAATTTTACTCAGTACATTGTAAACCCATACATGTAGACTTTCGTTTATCAAGCCTCGATATTACGCTGCTTGCAGCCACCCGTGACTCAAGCAAGACATACAACAATTTCTTTTACCGCATTTTAGTTCGCTTCCAATCAAAATGCAATTATTCTAAAAACCAAACTAATATTGTTCACATACACACCATGTAACGTAGACTATGAGAAGATCATTGTGCAAGAAAGGGAAACCACCCATTTATGACAGAGAAAAATTAAAGAACATTGTTGCAACTTATGAAGACATCAATGATCATCGCAGTTAAATACACAACTTAAGCAGCTGTGAAATTAAAGCCCGCGATGCGATGATCAATCATGTCTTTATATCTTTCTCCGCAGTTCATATATATGATCTTTCATATATTCACTTGCATTGTTGCAGCTTCTATAAAATAGCCAATAATTTTTACGCACCCCGGTGGGCGTATGATCTTGAGTCATACATGTAAGTTGATAGAAAAGTAAGCGAGAGACGTTTTAATGAGGTTACGACCTACATTGTAAACTAAAAACTTCTTATAAAGGAGCAGAAAAATACATTCGTATATTTCTTACTCGTCAAGTTTACGTTGTTTTTCCAACGGGCATTAAAACACATCAAACAAATTTTTATTTGAAAGTGAAACCCTGCCGTACCGCAAATTGTTTTACCAAGATAAAATACACCCTGTAGTTTTTTTTATATACATGTGAGGAGAATGTTTCCGTCCAAAAAATGCTTCTTTTTTTTTTCTTGTCTACACTCTTCGTAGTCAGTGACCAGCCCCAAACTCCACCGACCAATGTTCATCTAGTCCAGCTCCTTTCGATCCCAAATAGCAGAGCAGAGACTGGGCCACAGCTTGGATGCAAGACGATCACACGGTTCCGTTCTCTTCGGATCAATGCCATTCAGGGCTGGCCAAGGACTGATAAGATACCTCATGAATGAGTTCTTGAAGTGTCTCTTGCCGTCAAAACCAGCGAAGTGGCTCGGGTTCTTCTGGAGGGGTATCTGCCTGTTTTTGGGCAGATTCCTGCGCTTTTACGTCTTGATTTGGAAATAAATCGGGAAACTTGAAGGTACCGGCAGCCTGGAGAAGGAATGACAACATTTCTACGTGAAAAGACAAAGGTTAAACTGCAGCAGAGCTCCAAGAGAAAAGTGTGAAGTGTGAAGTGACAAGTGTCAAACTTCAAATCTCCATTACCAGCCTAACATTCAGGTTTGTCGGCTTGCAGTATATCGAGCAAAACACTCTCAAAGAGCTTGCATATAACAAACTGAAGGAACACAAGTTATAACTGAGTATTTTTAGAACTGACTGTTAGATTTGTTTGCAGAGGAGTAACCAAGGTACATGTATACCAGTACTGTACATACCAGTGTTACATATGCCACTTTATAATCTGGGAATTTTTTCTTCATAAGCTTGTCTTTCTTCATAACATACTTTGTTTTACCTGAAGGACAAAACAGCAGGTCAAAGAAAAAAAAAAACTTTCTGGTTGCTTTATGCCACAATTGACAAATTGTTTTAAAATAATCTAATGAAAATTCTGTTCTGTACTTGACATTTCAGTCAATTGTCATTATTGAACACGAAAGAAAACTGTAAAAAAATGCCTTGGCCTCTCCTACTTTTTACATCATTTATTTGCATTTCTTGTTGAGGGGGGGGGGGGGGGGGAGGGGGCCCCAAAGCGTGGGGGGGTTTTTAATTTTTTTTTATAAAAAATAAAATTATGGGATTTTTGTTGGTTTGGTGTTAAAATTTTTTTTTGTGGGGGGGGGGGGGGGGGGGGTTGAAGGGGGGTCAGAACCTCCCAGTTCTCCTGCTT
>Ga0126339_10002959_pt1 | contig 12276 bp, 10 predicted proteins | sample OrbTmetagenome_2_FD_92532 | JGI IMG/M metagenome (GOLD analysis project Ga0126339, IMG submission 92532) | Coral microbial communities from Petempiche,Puerto Morelos, Mexico - Orbicella T R C metagenome | ecosystem: Host-associated > Invertebrates > Cnidaria > Coral | place: Petempiche,Puerto... | reverse complement strand
TGAATAAATCTTACACTAAAGAATTTAACCTTTCCGGAATACAGTAAGTTTTGGACAAGCCGTGGTTGTTCGAAGGCTGGATAATGCCATCCACCGGATAAATCACCATCCACTGGATGAGTGCTAACAAAACAAACCATGCTATATACAGGATAGTGATTTATCCATAGGATAGCATTAACCACCTTTCAAACAACCTGGGCCAGGTGTCTAAAGAAATTGTAGGGAAACAGAAACTCAAAAAGTGATTATGTAAGTGCACTTACCAGTTGAAGAGGATTCACTTCAATCACAAACGGGTCATGAATTTGTTCATCATCTGTCAGTGATGGTGACGGAGGACGCACAGTCCAGCCTTCCTCCATACACTTTGTAGATGCTAATGAGTATGTGATGGTCTTCATTTGACGTGTTACTAAGTAAAAAACAGAATAAAACAGTTGTTATTTAATGTGCTGAGGACTCTTTTATAGAATGATTGTATAAAGATTAGTTGGCTTTTCACAATGAAAATCTTAAAGAAATGAGGAAAACCTTGGCCTTTTTTTTTTTGTTTTTTTTTGGGGGGGGGTCAATAAATATTTTGTTCAAAAGGTTTCTATTTTCAGGATTTTGCTTACGCTGAAAAGGGTTAAACTTAGATTTGGATATGACTTTGCATTGAGAAAACTTCACACTGAAAAAATGTAAGGGCAAAATTAATAACAAATCAAACAGAACTTTGCAGCCTAAGATGTAAATGACACGAAGCTCTTATAATCATAGTCCTCATGGCTCAAATCAAAGGTCTTTGAATACAACATTAACTTAAAACTGAGTGGGGTCAGTTCTGTGGTACTTACATGCGTAGAAATTGGTTGGGTTAGCTCCAGCTGCCCTTTGTCTCTCCATTTCCCGTTCCCTTGCTCGTTCTGCTGCTCTTTCCTTTGCAGCTCTTCTCGCAGCTTTGGTTCCATAGGGTGGGTGGGGCTTTATATCAATCATTTTGTCCACCAAATGAGCTTTGTCTGTTCTCTGCGCTAACTCAAATTTTATCAAGCGTTCATATTGAGGACAGCAGTAAAGCTGAAGAAAAGATTAAGTAGAAGTCAATTTTAACAATCTTGTTTAGAAGTCCAGCAATTGCTGTTTTATAGTGACCTGTCGTGACTGAGAAATAAAAATAATCAACATTGAACAACAACGACAACATGAAACCAGTCATTCAAGGTATACACTGAGTCTTGACTATCCGTTACAAAGACTGGCCAAGAAAAGTTTAGAAGTGATCAATAATCTCTTAACAGGACAGAAGTTTCATGTAACTATACTGACAGCTGAAATTTTTCTCATTGTTCCTCGCTACCTTCATCATCATTATTGATAATAAATAAAATTAAAAAAAAAAAAGAAATGATTATTATCATTTTTAGTGAAAGCAACTCATTTTCAATTCATTAAAACAACTCATTACCTGATCTGGAGTAAGTCTTTCCAACTCATCCAAGGTTGGAAATGGCAGTACTTCCTGTTGACAAAACATGCATGGTCCACTAGAACTGCTCATCTTTAACATCTCATTTTTGGCAAGCTCTTGTCTATCTTGAACTTCTTCATTTGATAGCGGAGGGTTCTGTGACTCTTTCATGTACTGAAGGATTGCTGGAGGTCCAATACTGGGTAACAGATATTCCTGTTCAAGGTCATAATCTTCATATTCTTCTGAACTGCTAGCTGAGTCCGGCTCAACTGTGGGTGGTCGAAATAGAATGTCTTCTCCCTTGGGAGTTCGCGGTAATGAAGACACCACAGATTGACGAGATCTAGGGACACCGCCTGATGACTTTGATTTGCTTCTTCCTGTACTTCCTAATATGTAAGGAGCAAGGAAATTAGTTCTTTCTCTGATCCAGTTCTCAATCAGACTTAAAGCATAGATGACTGACAAGGCATGCACTTGACTCCAGTTTCTGAAGATTGCAGTGACCAACAGCATTTCCACTCCCCTCTGGATGGGGTACTGAAGTCAAGCATTTAATTAGCCAATATGCAGTTAAACAGCTGGGTTAAGGGAGGGACTGTCAGAGTTTAGTTTCTTGCCTAAAATACAACACAATGGGTGCTTTCCATTATGCCAAACCGACTGGTCAGAGATCAGTTGGAATACCCAAGAAAAATGGAACAACATTTTACAATTAAACTGGGCCAACAAATACAAATGGTTCTTGCCATTTTTTTATTCCTTTTCCAAATTCCCTAATTAGGACAAAGTTCAACCGGTTTGTCAAAAATGGAACAGCGAATTTTGGTCGAAATATTCTGACTGAAATAAGTGGACCACCTCCAGAGGTGATCCCAAATATTCTAGTTGGAAGAAACCAAAACAGACCTTTCCATTTGAGTTCCAACCAAAATTTTCGGAATCTTTGGCATAATGGAAAACACCCAATGACCCAGGCCAGTGCTTAAACCCAGACATCTGGATTCAGAGTCTACAAGACCCAACGTTTTAGTGGATACTGGAGAACGGTCATTACCAGGAACCTGACAAATATTCTGGGTATAACCTCTGACAGCCAAGAAAAACCTATCCAGGGGTATAGCAATACTCCAAGTCATCAAGTGCTACAGTAAAGGGAGTTATAGTAGACTGCAGGTTCTATTTAGGCAGATGGCTCATCTAATCATTAGGAAGGTTTGGACTTAAACTTTGCTTCAGGTAACCCAATGATCTGTATGTGTTTTGAGTAGATTATCATTAATTTTATTATTAAAAATAAAAATTTGTACATGTGTACACCCTTATTTTCACACCTTCTTCTACTCCATTGTGGCTCTGTTTCACCTCATTTCCTTCCTCTACATCTGGTAGGGGTACAGTGTCTTCATCTTTCATCTGTCCCTTATCACTGCTTACCGAAGCTCTTCTTCCTGGTACTGATTTCCTTCTTCGTCTTTTGACCGAGCCATGGCTGTTTGCTAAAAGATAGTATTTTCGGGAATGAATTCTGTGTGGTCTGCATCATTGAACAAGTTTATTGTATTGAATAATAATTTCCTTGAGAACTTGAATGGAGGTGGGAGACAATAGTGAAGGAATGAAAACTCAAAGCATATTATGCTGTTTTCTGTTACTACAAGTATCTGACCCATGCCTTACAATGCAGGAGACCACTATGGACATGCCTAGCAAAAAAATAATCATCTGAGCTTCATCCTCTTTTTTCACTTTTGAACATTTTACACCATGCCACTCCTAGCATGCTCCTGAAAAATGTGTGAGACTCTCCTGTTTACACTAAGGACTACTGCTGTACTCAGCACTATACCAAGTTGTGAAGGTTAATGCTTTCTCTTCTGTCAAAGAGAGAAAAACAGTGAGCCTGTAAACAGCGCAGGGAGACTCCCATATAAAAAAAGACGGGGGGTGCTTGTTGTACCTTTAGGGGTAAAAAAAGCAGGTTTGGTACTTTTTCGGGTGTTTGGCCTAAAACGGTTCTTTTCAAAATTTCCGATGAGCACCCCTGTCATTTTTATATGGAGTCCCCCTCCCGGGAGTAAACTATCGGCGCTGATCCAGGCAGTGTCACAAAACCGTAACATTACCTGATGGTGATTTTGGTACTTCTCTAGAAAGTTTTGTGTCTGTTCTCTCAGCCCAGTCAGGCTTAGATCTATGTGAAATTTCTTGATACAACTCCATATCTTTCAGCCAACTCCATTCTGTTTGAGTAGATATTGACACTACCTCTATAGTTGTATTCTCAGCATGAGATATAAAACTTCTCTCTTTTTGCAGCAAATGATCCTCTTCAGAATCTTGAAAACAAACCTCTCGCCTATTTGTTCTTTCTCCTACAGATGATGATGAACTTACAGATGACGGCCTACTTGTAGATGAGTCTTTGTTAAAGAAAGACATTTCTTGTGGTACCGTCTCGTTTTTGTCAGCTGCCCTTTCAGACACTGCATGCTTATCCAATAATAATTGTTCATTTTCAGTCTTTTCCTCTTCTTGTAAATCAGATTTATTTGTTGCTTGGGTTTCTTCGACAGTATTTGTTTCAATATCACATGCAGCTATCAACATTCCACGTATCCCAGATTGTGGAGGGGAACCTGAAATTTTATTTCTGGGGTTAATAATACCTCTGGCTGCCATGTCGGCCGAGAGCTGTTCTGGGCTAACTTGTGTTTCTTCACAGAAAACGTCGTCTTTCAATGGACATGGTTCTGGAGAGCTAGTTCGGCTTATTACCGAAGAAGCGCTGGAATCCGGTCGTGGTATTTGCTCTTCTCCTGGGACCTTTTCATTATTGTTGTTTTCACTCATTTTTGCCAGCTGAGTTCAGGAATTCAAGTTGATTGTACAAGAAAGTCCGTGTTAAACTGTGCTGAATACGACATGGGTGCTGGCCTGTTTACCTGGAATAAAAAAAAAACATCCCAGCTTTTACTTTTCCACTAGCCGGGTTCCCTTAACTTTGGCAGAATGCCGGCAAAAAATAACCGAAGAAGTGAAAGAGTCAACTTCACAAAGCCAAACATCAATGAAGTCAAGTTTGGTTGCTACGAGTACCGAGCCTCGATTCAGAATTGCAAAGATATTACTATCTAGGGTAGCGGCAAAACTCGGAAATCTCCGGAGATACTTCGGAGCACGTTCGTCTTTTTCCGGCTTAGAAATGGTTCTGCTGCCTCCCTACTGGGGGACTGAAAGTTACTTTCTAGAGTGGACAGAAAAAAGGCGCATCGGTTACTGCCGGTTGGCCAAACAGATCATTGTAGAGTCATGTGCAAGTTCATGTGCGGTTGTCATTTGTAGGAAGTGAAACTCGTCGAATTATCAATATTTCTTCCTTCTTCCTGTTTGTCAAGAAGCCTCTAAATGCCTGGAGAGGTCGTTGAGGACGAGGCTTTCGTCAGCCTGGTCACCAACAACAGTTACTCTAATGGCGCGCTTGTTCTGGGCTACTCCCTTCGACGTGTCAACACCACGAGAAAGTTGGTTCTTCTCGTGGCAAAAGAGGTTCTGGAACCAACCAGGTGAAAAATTGCTATTGCTACAAGCTTATAATATCGCTCTTCTACAGTATACAAGGTTTTGTACCGATAATGTATTCGTATTTCTCGTAAACTTAATATTATTTTCGTTAACTTTGCGTCATTCGAGTCTATGTGTAAGCGTGATATATAAAAGGTCGATAGTTCGTTACAGTACTGTTCTGAGATTTTCGTTTCTCTTTCGATGCAGTGATACCAAAGTTTTATCAAATTAACTGCTTCTCAATCAAACAGAGTATTATGCAACGGATGAATTTTATTAGTTACACCCGCTGGATTTGAGACAAATTGTCTGCCATGTGCCTGCAGGGAGACATTTGTCCCATTCACTACTCGATGGGGATCGCATTTTTTACGCATTTTTCTTTGTAAGTGAACAGTGTGTCACTTAGAATTAAATTTAGTATACTTTTCTGCCTTTCAAAGCGGAAAGGTCACAAAATCCGAAGTCTATCATTATTAGTGGCCAAAAAACTTTTCTGCCAATGCAAATTATAAAGTGAGTTGTAATAGTGGCTGTGACATTTGCGCAATTAAATCAAAGTTGAATGAAGTTATTGAAAAATCTGTTCCACGATTGCATGATTTCAACATCTACTTGAAATTTTGTTTTGGATCATCACTTGGTAAAATAATATCTGTACGTAATATGTTCAATAACAAAAACTGAGCTGACTCTGATCTGATGATTTTGCAATACTGTCAATATTTGTCTTCCACCAATTAGGATCCTGTGTTAATTGGTGGGTGGAGACGAAGCATACTTTATAGTGTGAAAATTGAAGTGGATTCAGGATGCCAGCCACTCTTGCTCTCTCTCCAATCCACTGAAAGAAAAAAAGACAGGAAGGGCTGAAAATCATAATAAAATGTTCAGGTTCCCCTCTTTTTAACCCGCTTGAGTGCCTATATGACGACTCAGGGCATCATGATTTTTGGCCCTCAGGTGCTTATATGATGTGCTGAGTATGTCAAGATTTGAAGAGATTTAGTCAAACTCCTGGCACACCAGAAACAACACTTACTTTTATTGGCACCTGAGATTCTTAGGAGGTTTTTTGAGGGACTGCTAATTTCCCATTATTGTGACATCTTATGGATATCAAGTTACGTCAGCCTCAGCAAAATTAACCACACTGAGAGACACTTTTATGACCGTTCAGAAAATGCATACATGTCCATAGTTGAAGCAAGAAAGCCTATGGCATGTGAAGGCTTTTACTAGACACCCATTTTCAATGAAAATGATGTGGGACACAGCCTACACAATGGTTGAGCACTCAAGGGGTTAAGAAAGAAAAAATTGTTACCTCTCCAGTCAGGGCCCTTCCCCTTTCCTCTAGGCATTGGATCTACCAAGCTGCTTTGTATTTGATAAGTGGATATCCACAGTCTGGTTGAGTTCTAAGAACAATATTCACTCATCACACCCTTTTGTTTCAGAGAAAGACTTGCTCGAGTATGGGATCACTTGGAAATCGTGGATTTACTTGATAGCGGTGATACCACAAATTTGGCACTTTTAACAAGACCTGAGCTTGGTATAACATTCACAAAAATCCACTGCTGGAATTTGATCCAGTATAGAAAATGTGTTTTCCTAGATGCTGATACTCTAGTCATTCAGAACTGTGATGAACTCTTTGAGAGAGATGAGCTCTCTGCAGTGCCTGACATTGGTTGGCCTGACTGTTTTAATTCTGGTGTATTTGTGTTTGAGCCATCCAGAGTAACCTATGAAGCTCTCTTGGAATATGCTGTACAGAATGGTAGTTTTGATGGTAAGAACTGCTTGGCTCAGGGCCGGGGCGGGAGGGGTGGGTCTCCCTTATGTGGGCTATATAGGTATGTGCGGCCCCAAAGGGTATCGTTTAATATTAGCTGTTTTGGTCTGAAAATAGGCATAGATTTTGACCTTTTAGGTCTGAAATAGGGTGTGCTTTTAATTCTGGCTTGGCATTGGGTATTTTGTTTAAAGGAACTATTTTTTTTCTGCATTAATATGGCAAATTTGTAGCCTTTCTCCAGTGTCTACACAAATGGAAGCCATTTCTGGTTAGCCGCAGTCACCTATGAATTAAAGGTGTGTACTAATTTTAGAAATCTGAAATGCGGTATCCATTTTTGGCTCAAGGCTGAAATAAGGTACTGGAAAATCACAGATTTTGGTTTGAAATAGTAAGGGTTTCAAGGTTAGGGCTGCACACCCCACCAAAAACTTTGAGGAGTACCTTGCCTGGGCTGCATAACCAATAGGTCACATTGGGTCTGGTAAACCCACTGCAGATTCTATGTAAAACCTCTTTCACCAGACCACTTGCATTTATCACAGTTTATCCACATGTACAGCACTTCTCTGAGCTGTAGAGGAGCAGAAATGATTCTAAATAAACTGTTCTCTTGTTTTTAATTAACGCCAGGTGGAGATCAAGGCCTTCTAAATTCATTCTTCAGTAACTGGAGAACAGCAGACATATCCCGGCACCTGTCATTCATCTACAACATGAATTCAAATGCCAGTTATACTTATGCGCCAGCTTTTCAACAGTAAGGAACATTCTATTTTGAATGGCTTGTTAATGACTGCTTCCTGTAGAATCAACACCTTTCGTCTCTCTCCATGTGATCTCTCCAGGTGACATCCAGACAGAAAATCCAATATCAGGGAAATAATACTACATACACTATAATGAGCAAAATAGTGGTTCCTCTGATTTAAAATAGGCCAAATGTTTTAGAATTGACTGTTGGACAGTCTTCTAAAAAATACAGGAACAGTTCCATATACATTAGAATATCGATGAAGAAGCCGGGCAAAGTGCTGTTCACAGCTGGTCAGTCAGCCTGGTGGCCGGCCCTGAAGGAAACCCTGTGACCAGCGGCCTCACATATTCCCTGAAGAGAGCATCAATAGGAACTACGGTAGGCTACTTTTGCTGTGTTAGAGGAGATTAACATTTTCAAATGAACTTTCCTTGGCAGGTTTGGAAGAGATGTGAAAATAGTTCATTTCATCGGTCCCCTTAAGCCTTGGCATTACACATACAACACTGAAACTGGTAGAGTATACACACCATCAGGAAGCCAAGGCTACATTCCTCACGAGCGAACCTTCCTACAACTGTGGTGGGATATCTATGTCACATTTGTACGGCCTGAAATGAGGGTAGGTAAAATTGTTTAACCACTATTTGATGAAAGATTCCTTTTTCTTGTTAAAAATTTTGTACTCTACAATTTCCTGGTAGGGTTCTCCGTACTGAATGCATATTTCTTTGGGACAATACTAGAAATGATGCATTTAAATTACATACTTTAAGAATGCTGTGGGTTTAACCATAACATAATCTTTATGGGTACTTGAGGAAAAAATTGTCCTCCTTGTAAACAAATAGACAGATTTGGCTAACATGTTTACATTGTTTTTGCCATCCAATTCAGATCTTGTGGTGAGTCATTTGGGAGGTTACAGCTGCTCTGTTTGCAATCAGTTGCATGTGGCAAATTGCACAATTGTAACCTCCCAGATAACATGGTCTGAATTGAGTGGCAACAAGGATGTACAATGTAAACATGTCAGCCAAATCCATCTATTGCTACCTCTACATTGGACTTTTGTGTATATTTTGGTCCTTGTTAATTATGTCATGATTTGTTCCTATGAAGGAAATGGTTAGACAACTAGTCATAAGATTGTGTCTTCACATTGTGTCTTCTTAAGTTTGTGTCAACCTTGTAGGTTTGCATATTCAACTCCTTGAACCCAGGAGGTTAATTGAATAACCATCTTAGTTTTGTTGCTATTTAATATGGGCATTCTGTATAATAGCAAAATTAATATTATCCTTTAGTTTCGCTAGTTGGCACAACATTGCTAGACAGCTTTTGACATAAAAGTTTACTTAACAATATACTTCTTTAATTGAATTTTAAAATTAAGTCAAGCTTGTACAAGTAACACCACAGTGTGACACATTTCCAAAACTAGGCGTAAAGTAATGAACTTTCTAGTGCTAGCTCTGTCTTCAAGTAATTTATTGTTTTGTGGTTGATTAGTTGTTACATCTTCAAGTAGAGACTGTTATACAAGGCCAGTGCTGTTTGTAGATTTTAACAATCCATTAGTATTGTTCAAAATGGAATGCCTAAAATGTGTGGACTAATGTTGACTTATTGTGAGTAAATAGATAATGATAAGCAAATCATATTGTTAACACCAGCTATTAAATATTGATCACTTTTAATCTTCTTTGTAGAGTTAATTCTGGGTGAGCCATGTGTTGGTAGTTGTATTGGTTTGTTGTTTGACAGAAATTTTCCATTCTATCAATTGTTTTTTGCAATTATCACTGAATGATTGTTGATGTTAGTACTAGCTAGTTACTCACAAGTACCTCTTAGAGAATGTTTGATCAGCTAGCATTGTCCCTCAGATGTTACCAAAGTAAATGTGGTTCTTTATATATTATAGGGTGTTCTTTGTGTGGGTCCTTGTTAGGGTTTTTTCTTTCTAGGAGGGGGGGGGGGTGATTTATGGTATCATTTCTTTTGTAAGCTTAGGGGAGACTATGTATTGGTATGAAGGTTTTAATTATCTTTTGGGTGACTCTCGTAATTGGAATATGATCTTTGCTTGGAGAGTGGGGTTATATATATCTAATCAATATTTCTGGGATGATTACTTAGTATACAAGTTTACACTGGTAGACAGAGGAGTTCAGGTAGCACAGTTGTTGGATTCAAATACGCTGATAGTTATTAAAGTTCTAGATGTGTGGATAAGTTGTCTTAAGCGCATCCACAACTGTAGAACAGGTGGTGTTATTGTTCTCTGTGACAGTATGATCAATGTACGGAAGTATCTCCCAGAGGCAATATTTTGTTGCTTTTGAGGGGAGTTTGTTTCCCTTTTGTCGTCACAATAAGGCTAGAATATTCAGGATATTAAGGGGGTGTATCTCTTAACTTGGTGAGGGGCTTCCATTAAGGATAAATGAAAGAAAGATGAAACAAGGCAAGACATTTCTTCATACATGTTTGCCAAGAAGGTTGTTCAACAGTTATTCCTTGCCAAAACATTAGACTGCATGGTCATTTCATGATGATATAAATCTCAGACTGTTTACTTGCTTTTGGTTGGCATTTGGTGAATACATTATTGCTAGCAGTGCTGCAAGAACTATGCAGACTTTTGACTTGTCGTGACAGTCTCTGTTTTACTTACAAGCACTTGGTCAATTTAAGTGTTGTAGTGCAATTAGCTGTAGAGTGAGGTAGATCAAAGCAGTGTACATGCAACGCACCTCACTCGCCTGATGCATGCTGCACATCTTACATATACTTGCTTCTTACATATCATGGCTGTTATCATTACCATGCTTCCAACAGGTTTACTCAGGAACATGTTTTCCTTGTCTTGCATAGCAATGCCATGGTGACCGAGGTGACGACTCTTCACCCAGTGATCATTTCCAGCCTGCACCTTATTTCCCTCCTGAGCAGCATTTTGAACATGCACCTTACATACCCCCTCCTCAACAGTTTCACCACCCATCTCCACCACCACCCCCACAGTATGAACCACCATGTCACCCTCCACCTCAATACCATGAACACCACCACCACCACCACCACCACCACCATCCTCCCCAACAACATCATGAACACCATCACCATCACCCTCCCCCTCAACACCATGAACACCATTACCATCACCATCAACCTCCCCCACAACATCATGAACACCACCATCACCCACCCCCACAACATCATGAGCCACAGCATCACCACCCACCCCCACAGCACCATGAACCACAGCACCACCATCCGCCACCTGAGCACTATGAACCCCCACCCCCACCCCCACCTCACAGCTGGCCAGTGGAGACATCACAAGTTTACTCTGACCATCAAGAGGCTCCAGATTTTAAAAATGTAGGCATCATTATTTTGTACAGTTTGTCCTGCATATTTGGTGCATTCTGTAATGTTGTTTCTTTGTTATTTTTTGTAATATTTAATTTTGTTTTGATTTTGTATTGATTTTATTAAGGATTTAATTTTAATTTGTTAATTTTTTTCATATCTTCCTTCACTGCAACTACTTCTTGACCAGCAGCTAAGAAAAACAAATTTCCCAAGCAACCTGGCTCGTGTGCTTTTAAACATCTGTTTACAACTACTGTGATGTTAAAGCTACTGATTAAAAATAGAATTCTGGAAATAAGCCAGGGTGGGCTTGTTTTTGTTTGGAAAAGTTTAATGGAGTTTTGAGAAAGACCCTCCTTTTAGGAGGGCTGGTATATGATCAGAGGGCATTGTGCAATTAAAAAATGGTATCAGATTTGGAAACTGATTTTGAATCTGAAAAATGTTATAATGTTGCAAATTTAAGATTACTGTAAGGTTATTATATGTTGTAACAAAATGACAATGCTGGTAGATAGATATCAAGGGTCTCACAACATTTAGTACTTAGTGATATTGAAGACAATACAAGGGATGTTATCAGAAGAAGTATGCCTTATTTTTTAAGAACATGAAATCAATGTCCTTTTGTTTTGGTGGTTTATTTTTGGAAGGATTTTTGTACTGGATACTCCAGAATCGTCTCATATTTAAGTTTATGGTATATTGGAAAACATTTGTGTGCTGACAGAAACATGGGTAGGATTTTTTGTTTACAGCAAGACTTCAATGTAGGGCAAACATTTATTGGTTAGATTGTCACAGCAGACCTACAGGATAATCCTGTCTCCAAGAGAGACAGGAGAATTATTCATATTTATATTTGAGGATAAGTTAAATTTCCTGTGTTGATCAAACCAAAGCTGTCAGCTGAATAATGCAATAAATTCTTTGCTACTGAGACAAGAGAAAAACCAATTAATGTCAGTGTGAAGTGTCTAACTGACTTAAAGTGGTACTATGATCAAATTTTTACCCCTTGATTTTTTAGGTGTATCACAAAGAATACCATGAAAGAATAAAAACGCTGTTTACCGTTTGCAAATATCTGCATTAGTTCCGACGATATTTAAGTTTGAAAAAAGTGTAAATTATGCAAATGAGATGACTGATGATGTCATACACTCAACCTAATATTATATCAATTATATAAATAGAGCTATCTTGGCCAATTTGCAACACAGATCATTGAAACTTGGTAGGCTAATAGTTCTACAGGAAACACGTTTACGGTTATATAAAATTCTGTTCCCATGGCAACTCACT
>Ga0126339_10002955_pt1 | contig 12286 bp, 4 predicted proteins | sample OrbTmetagenome_2_FD_92532 | JGI IMG/M metagenome (GOLD analysis project Ga0126339, IMG submission 92532) | Coral microbial communities from Petempiche,Puerto Morelos, Mexico - Orbicella T R C metagenome | ecosystem: Host-associated > Invertebrates > Cnidaria > Coral | place: Petempiche,Puerto... | reverse complement strand
TACATTGCCCCTGTTGCCCTAACTCAAAAAAAAGTTAAAAAAACACGAAAAAAAGCTTTTAAAAATAAAAAACAAAAAAAATTGGAAAAAAATTAAAAAAAAAAAAAAAAAAAGCCCCATCACTTGGCTTTAAAGAATTTTCTTTGCAAATGTGTATTAAAGCTCCAAGAGTAAATAAATCATTGTTGCTGTTGTTGTCCAAGATCCTTCAGTTCATAGTTATTGTTTTTCATGTGGGTATTCTTTTCATCTTTGCTGTTTCGAGAATAGACCATTATTGGACTGGAACTAGCTTGCAACTGAGGCTGATACGAGGGCGCTTTACAAATGCAAAAGATTTTAATCTCTTTTTCATGATATTCCCCGCGCATGATCTTCTTTTGCAAGCTAGTTCCAGTCCAATAACAAGAATGCAAATATGGCGTATTTGCTCATAACAATGTTGTTGTTAAAACCAAGCTTTCTGAGATGGGTGACAAAAGATCTGTATGAAAATAAAGAAATCGGATGCACGTTAATTTTTTCAGACATCGCCCTCAACTTGACTAAACTAAGAGTGTATTATGACGGAAAAACAGGTCATTGTCATGTTGAAGGGATTTTCCCGAAATTCATAATGACCTTATAAGGAATGGTTATTGAATTCACTTTAAACCATTTTATATTTATATTTAGTAGACACGTAGAGCGTTAGCATGGTTTGGAAATGCATGAATCTTATTGTTTCTCCGGTTGTTGTTTATATCACAAGTAGCACTCGAGTTCTCGCGTAGCCTTTGAAAGGAAAAGTTATTCTTGATCACTTATGGCTGCGAAAACCCACCCTGAAATTGTAGGTTTAAGATAGTAATCTGTTAGCGTCTCTGCTTAGTAGGACTATTCGCCTTTGTTTTGTGTTAGCGATCAGCTCGGCTGCGCCTCAGTGTCTTTTAGCTCATAGAAAACTGGCTCTCTGGTCTGTTTAACAATTACATTATGAGCTAGGGATTTGCTAGGCCGCTCTGTGGGTTAGGCCAAAACAGGAAGACGGGTTGCTTTTGGTTTCTACATAGACTTTGATAGTGAATTTGAGAGTAATTTGCCCTTCGTCATCTACTACTTTGCCGATAGCAAAACTATTAGCCACCAACTATTAGCCGATAGTCAATTGACCGTCTTAACTCGCTTGCCCCGCCTCGTGAAATAATCGCTCACACACACTTGACCTGTTAGTCTAATTACCAAACTATTTCCTTGTTACGTATTACATTTGGCGGCACCAACATGTCAAATCAAGCTGTCATGATACCTCCAAATATTAGTGACAAATTAAAAGTTGAACACCCAACAGATATTAAAACAAAAAAATGTCTCATGCGTTATTTCTCTTATCCTCGCAGATTTTAGTTAAATCTCCAGCAGTGAGTCATAACATGCCAAATTTCGTTTGCCTTGGTGCGTGCCTGAGTAATTTATCGGCTGTCAACACAGTTTTCATCGCGACCAATTTCCTAAAATAAAATAGCATGATCATTTTAGGTTTCACTTTCTGGATTCTGTCGAGACTTCCTCGGCTTTACGCTGAAAGTCTAATTTTAAAGATAGAGAAACAAAATTCTTTTTTTGCGAATATCATATCAGAATACTTTTCTTGTTTTGCAGAGAGCCAAATAATAAGGTAACTCCGCTGTTGATTCAGTGATCTAATTTACCTGTCAACTGCCCGATATCAAAGAAAGTTTTCATTGATAATTCTAAACACACTGAGTCATACCAAGAGTAATCCCCTATTCAAACCTTGTTCCCAAGGTAATCCCTCAGAGGTTATTTTAATATGTTGTATCCAGTTCTCAGGCGGTTAAATTTACCACGCGTGTTGCGTAAATGTATCTTGGAGTATGACAATGCGTGTAAGGTTGGAAGTTCTGAAGCTGAAAGTGAACTAAAAAAAACTTGAGAGAGATTATTATTCCACGATCATGTGCCATCGTGTATCTCATTAGAAAATGAAAGTTGTCTCTAAGTTGTTTGAATTTTATTAAAGTTACAGACCCTCAAAATGATTACGATGTCGTCTTTGAACTCGAGTTCCCGTCAAGGCATTGATTAAATATCGCTCCATTACTTTTCATTTCAAGTATGCTTTAGTCCTAATACCGATCGAAAATGTCCGAGGCATTCAATTCTGATGTTCCTTCCATTAAAACAGGGGCACGGAGTCCACTCTAACGAAGTCCTTATGTAGAACGATTTTGAAATGAACGCATGGAAATAAGAAGCTAGCAGATTGAAGAAATTTGGTGGATGTAACGTACACAAATAAACAGGGTCTGAATGGAGTTTAACTAACAGCTAACAAACGAGGCATTTTTTGACTCGCTGCTGGAAAGTGATGTCTCCAAAAACTTCTTACAGCTGAGAAATGGGCTGAAAATTCAACTGATAACTTAACTCAACTGATAAATGAGATTTCAGCAGCTCTAGCTCTCATCCAGACGACACTCAAGAACCGCTCCTGAGTTTAGGCTGGTCGAGTGAACGCGAATGCGCTAAACATGGCACTTGATGCAATAAAATTGCAAAGCTGAACTTTAATCTTGAAGCTGCTACTAAAAGCGACATATTACCTAATGTAGGTACTGAAGGAAACAAACGAAAAATCATTTAGAGGAAGTAACTTGGTCCCTAACGCTGTGAACAATTTCAAACCGCTTATTTCACTGTTATACACCGAGCATTGAAAGTTCTACTGCTTTCCTAATTAAACAAGGGGACCGTAAGCCACTTAACTTTGAAATGAATCATGAAACAGTGGCAATTTCAAGGCCAGCACTGAGTTCTTGATATGCAGAAAAAGAGGAGAACATTATTATAAATTGTAAAAGCTTTGTACGAATGGACACTCAAATTGCTCTCCCTACGTATACGGCCAGCTTTTATTAAATAAAGTAACCATGGCCCGGCGTTCTGACGGAGCTAACCGAAATCAATTTAATTACAGTTTGTATAGCTCACATGAAGTCTTCACTTGCCATGAAGATTGGTTTTACTTTTTAGACCCATAAATCGCAAGTGACTTTGTCACAAATGAAAAACAATTGCGGAGTAGTGTTTAATTCAAACATGCATGCGCTAAGTCTGTTTACCAAGAGCCAGAAACCACTGATTACGAATATATTTACGGTGCATTTTTCTTCGTCTTTGCCGCTTACGGTTTCAAGTAGTACATGGTTATCTTTACCTGTAAGTGGTATAAGTTTAGCAAATTTATCATGCTCTGTGATTTTCATTCTTGTGCGGTAGCCTTGGTCTATGAATTTCAGTTTTGTACCTGTGTCATCCATTTTAAAGGTGCTCAGTCACGGAATTTTGAGTTATTTTGGCCACATACAAAATTACCTTTAAATGGTAGGAAACCTGAAAATAACAGTTTAATAAGATAGAAAAATACCAATGAGATAATGATAAACCATAAAGGAACAAGGATGGCTAAGGATGGAGAAGGTGAACACGGATCACAAACGACGAATTTGTAAAATCGAGCCTAAACTTTTCAATATGCGCAAACCGCGTGACTGAGCTCCTTTAAATTTCAGTTTTGTACGTCTTATAAACGCACGGTGGTAAAGAATAAAACAGTCATGTACTCATTATAGAAATCCATGTCTTTATAAACCAGTGATGATTTTCCTGTCAGCCCATAAACACAATTTCCTGTGGTAAAGAGAGGCTGTCGTTCTCATATTCTTCCCACTGCGAGAAAGGAAAGTGGTGAGTACAACCTTGCGTGGTAGCTGATCAATGATTTTGATTAACCCTTACTAATAAAGTAAGAGGAACCGATCTACGCTTTTAACCTTGCAGCAGGGAACTTTATCTCAATAGCAAGAAAAGAAAATACTGTACTCGCTACTCATGTTTCAGTGCGAACAGTTTCTGACACAATACAGTTTAACTCCATTTCAATATCTGTAAAAAAGTTTTTTTATAACTTTAAGATATCAGTCTATATCCATCGGGTCTAGGCGACACTTCAGAAAAAAGGCATATAGATGCTTGAAGCCCGCTTTTTCAAACTCTCAGGGGAAACTAAAATTAGCTCGAAATAGTGGGATATCGACATAGCCGATAAAAAATAACTGATAAGCAGATCCGAGGGAAATAGTTTTGAGTTCGAAATAACGATGAATTCAAGATAACCGAGTTTGTAGTGGCGGGTTCTAATTCTGTAACAGTAATAATTTGTTGTCTTCGGTTTAATCATCATTACGTTGAAAATCATGTACTGTGCCGAGAAGGGTTCCAGTCGAAAACAAAAGCTCGTGCTACAGCTAAAACAGCAGCATACATGGGCCATACATTAGTTTTCCATCGAGCAATTCGAACGCAACCAAATTAGATCACACATGCGAAGTAAGTGCGTGAACGCACTGCTCTGATCTTTGATTACTACTAGTATATTTTTTTTCTTTCTTTCGCCAAAGGTTCAAAATTACACGCAAAGTACAAGCGGCTAAAGTTTAAAACTCTAAGATTTAAAGTCAATGCCCAAGACTATTGCGGCGGACAACCGTGCAAAGTTTTCGAATCGGTCACTGTAAAACGCAGACTGCAGACTGCAGACTGCACACCGGGGGTAAAATGTAGACTGAGGGTAAAATGCAGACTGCAGACTGCAGACCAGGGGTAAAATGCAGACTGAGGGTAAAATAAAATATTAATAATAAAAAAACGAGTCATAAGGATAAAAAAAAAGTGTTCGTACCCGTAAAATGTCACGTCAGGACTCACGAAACACACAAAGGCCTCACTCAGTAAAGTCACGTGGTCCTCAAGTCACGAAATGTTATAATTTCTCGTGTTTGGATAGCCGACTGTCACCTTTCAGCACAAACCTCTTGATATATTAGAGTCGAGTACAAAGATTGAATGTCTTTCACAAACTTTAGCTTGTTTAGCTAGCCCTGTTGCTGTGCTGTCGTGTTTTGCTTGCCTTGTGTTCCGAACAATGCCAAGTCCATTTGAAGCAACTAAGACACGCGGTAGTTTGAACGTTATTAAGACTTTGTCGATGAGTACAGGATGAAGGAAATGCGCTGCAAGAGTTGGTCGGTCTCAGACCTAATCGCGTAAACAAAATTCAAAACAAGGGTAAGATGCACAGAATTACAATTAATTCGGGCCCTTGTGGGAAACCTGGTTCAAAATGGGGAGTTCAAGAACTCGAGGTTGATAATATAATGTTTATTTAAGGCTAGGAAACGCCTTTTACGGGTACGCGTACGAACACTCCCAAGTCTTCATTTGATCCGGATTTGATCCTCGTGTTTTTTTATTATTAATATTTTATTTTACCCCCAGCCTGCGTTTCACCCCTGCTCTGCAGTCTGCAGTCTGCGTTTTGCACTGCCCGGTTTTCTAATCCTGAAATTTGATACTATACATATCATCTTTGTCAGGTCGTGGAACGAAATCTATCACCTGACGTTCGCAGTGATCGAATAACTTAATTCTGTCTTCAAAGGAGACATCAACTAATGATAATAACGAGAAAAGTGAAGAGAGAAGTCTTTTCGGCTGATTCCAGGGTTATGGTGATTTTGGGAAATCATTTCACATTTCAGGACGAAAGGTCACGTACTGCTTTTCTGTGTCAACTACAACTTAGTTATCACTTCAATATTGATTGACTCAAAAGAATTTTGCCAATTCAAAACATGATTTACTAGAACTAAAACAATTAAATTAATTTTTTGGAAACCTTGCGGGATGCACCTTTTTTGTAAGGTTTCATAACTCATACTGGCTTCGTATTCTATGTGTAGCGTTACTGATACCTTGGAGTCACTGGAATTCCTTAGCACTTCTTAATCGACATATCATAGTTTGGATCGGCTAAGTTCTTTTTATTTCCTTGAATTTTAAAATTAATTCCTAATTAATTAAGAACACTCGGATCGCCGATCAATTAGTGTTTTGAAGACCTTGAGCGACTGCCGGTTATTTAGCCACAGCAATTTTATTTAACTTTTGTTTCTTAGCTTGTTGGTTTATTAAATAAAATCGCAGAAAACGCCAAGCTTGCTTTTTGAATAATTTTTGTAGTTACTATTTATCCATCAATGCTATAAAATCGATTATAATCGTTTCTACGCATTTTAAAAAGATTTTGTAAGTTTATACCCTTTGAAATTTTTTTCCCGTTACTCGGTTTCTCGTTACTTCGTCACCCCTGTTTAGTAACATCCGTCCGTTTCTACGTTTTCCGGCAATCAATCACTGTTAACCAAAAATGCCTAGTTTATAAATTTCAATGTAACCTGTGTGATGCAGGGTATGTTGGTTACACTCGCGACCACCTCCACGGTCACGTTGATGGACACAAACAAAAATCTTCGTCGATTGGTATACATTACTTGCAATTAGGCGAACATAATTCGAAAGGACCTACTTGCCTTTCAGAACAGTTTCACGTGCTTGCTAAATGCTCGAACAAATTTGATTGCCTAATTAATAATTTTTAGAGACTGCAAACTATCAAAATCAAATCTTCGCACGAATTTATTCACTTTACTTTGAGAATGGTGTCACGATGACAACGAAACGTCGGCTCTTAACCTTAATATGCGCTTGTTTATGTTTTCCTAAAATAGTTTCTGACTGCAAACCTTTTAGATTGTCTTTATCCATTTCTAAACAAAGTCAACATTTCCCATAGCTACAATTATTTAGATGCGTCAAGAAGGGATCGTTTAGTTTTAATTTATTGAAAGCTGCGGAATTGTTATATAAGACATTTTCTCAAGGTTATCGAAGCCAACAGCGAAAACTTCAAATTTGTTTCCACTTTAACTCTCTTTTATCCTGACAGAAGCGTTTGACATGGACAAGACAGCAGAAATTATACAAGCCATCTTTGTCGGCCTCATAGTCGCTGACTTTCTTCTCAACACCAATCGAGTTCTTAAGAGCATCGAAATATGCAGGGAATGCTTGGTCATCTGGAAAGACAAAGCGGGCATCAAAGACGATAAATTAGCCAAATTATTGTTCAAGGGGATTTACTCGAAAATGTTGAACGCTTATAGTTTCATTAATGACACCACAAATGCCATAGAATACGCAGAAAAATGTCTCCAGATATGCCGTGAAAGTGGAGAAAGACCTGATAAATTCGAATGTAAGATCAGCTTTAAACTAGCGAAAATGTATCTCCGTCAATGTAAATACGTACAAGCGAGAGACGTCTTTGAAAAAACGCTTCTAGTCAGTACAGAAATCGGTGAGAGAATATGGGAAGCCTCCTGTTACGAAAACCTCGGAGCTGTGTATCAATTAGTTGGTGAATACAACAAAGCTAAGGAACATCTTGAGAAATCACTGGCGATCAACAAAGAAATTGGTGACAGAAATGGAGAAGCCTCCTGTTACGGAAGCCTCGGAGCTGTGTATCAATTAGTTGGTGAATACAACAAGGCTAAAGAATATCTCGAGAAATCACTTGCGATCAACAAAGATATTGGTGACAGAAATGCAGAAGCCCGCTGTTACGGAAACCTCGGAGCTGTCTATCAATTAGTTGGTGAATACAGTAAGGCTAAAGGACATCTAGAGAAATCACTTGCGATGCAAAAAGAAATTGGTGACAGAAATGGAGAAGCCTCCTCCTATGCACACCTTGGAGCGGTGTATCATTCAGTTGGTGAATATGACAAGGCTGGAGACCACGTCCAGAAATCACTCGCAATTAACAAAGAAATTGGCAACAGAAATGTAGAAGCCTCCTGTTACGGAAACCTTGGAACTTTGTATCACTCGGTTGGCGAATACGAGAAGGCCAGAGAACATATTGAAAAATCACTTGCAATCCAAAAAGAAATTGGTGACCGAAGAGAAGCCGCTTCATGTTATGGAAAACTTGGAACTGTGTATCAATCAGTAGGCGAATATGACAAGGCTAGAGAACTTCTTGAGAAATCACTTGCAATCCGAAAAGAAATTAGAGACAGAAATGGAGAAGCTGCCTGCTACCAAAGCCTTGGAGACGTGTATCGATCACTCGCCAAATATGACAAGGCTAGAGAACACCTAGAGAATTCACTTGCGATCCAAAAAGAAATTGGTGACAGAAGAGGAGAAGCCACTTGTTACGCAATCCTTGGAGATGTGTATAAATCAGTTGACGAATATGCCAAGGCTAGACAAAACCTCGAGAAGTCACTTGCTATTGATAAGAAAATTGGTGACAGAGCTGGAGAAGCCTCCTGTTACGGAAACCTTGGAATGGTGTATAACTCAATAAGCGAATATCACAAGGCTAAAACACATTTAAGGAAGTCATTTGCAATCTTCAAAGAAATTGGTGACAGAGTAGGGGAAGCTTTCTGCAACGCAAACCTTGGTGTTTTTTATCACTCAGTCCATGAATATAGCAAGGCTAGAGAACATCTCGAGAAATCGCTTGCTTTCAACAAAGAAATTGGTGACAAACCTGAAGAAGCCTCCTGCTACAGAAACCTTGGAGCTGTGTATCGATCGGTCGGCGAATACAGCAAGGCTAGAGAACATCTTGAGAAATCACTTGGAATCGCAAAAAAAATTGGTAGTAAAAGAGGAGAAGCCTTCTGTTATGGAGACCTTGGAGCTGTCTATCAATCAGTTGGTGATTACGACAAGGCTAGTGAACATCTCAAGAAGTCGCTTGCGATCCGGAAAGAGATTGGTGACCGAAATGGAGAAGCCTGCTGTTACGGAAGCCTTGGAGTTATGTATCAAACTGTTGGCGAATATGAAAAGGCTAGAGAACATATTCAAAAATCGCTTGTTATCAAGATAGAAATTGGTAACAGAAACGGAGAAGCCACCTGTTACGAAAACCTTGCAGCTGTGTATGAATCAGTTGGCGAGTATAAGAAGGCGAAAGAACATCTCGAGAAATCACTCGCAATGGTGAAAGAAATTGGTGACAGAAAAGGAGAAGCCTCCTGCTACCAAAATCTTGGAGCTGTGTGTCATTCAGTCGGCGAATATAGCATGGCCAGAGAACATCTGGAGAAATCGCTTGCGATCAGTAAAGAAATTGGTAACAGAAAAGAAGAAGCCTCCTGTTACGTCAAGTTTGCTGCGGTGTATCAATCAGTTGGCGAATATTACAAGGCTATAAAACATCTTGAGACTTCACTTGCTATCAACAAAGAAATTGGGGACAGAAAAGGAGAATGCGAGTGCTATGGAAACCTTGGAACTGTGTTTGAATCAGTTGGCAAATATGACGAGGCTAGAGAACATCTTGAGAAATCACTTGCGATCTTCAAAGAGATCGGTGACAGGAGAGGGGAAGCCTCCTGTTACGGAATGCTTGGAGCAGTATATCAGTCAGTTGGTGAATATGACAAAGCTGAAATTTTTTTCAAGAAACTATTGGCGATTACGAGAAAAATTTGCGACAGACCTGGAGAAGCTTTTTCTTGCCAACGACTTGGAGCTTTCTATTTTTCTGTTGGTAAATATGATGAGGCTAATCAATATAATCAAGAAGGATTTGTCATCACAAGAGAAATTGGAGCCAGACGAGAGGAAGCCTTTCTCCACGGAGTCCAAGGAGCTGTCTTTTCATCAATTGGTGACTTTATCAAGGGTGAAGAACATCTCAAGGCAGCACTTGCAATCAGTAAAGAAATTGGAGACCGAGGTGGAGAAGCACAACTTTGTTTAGACTTAGGAAATGTGCTATTGAACCATGGTGACTGTGCTCGGGCTGAAGAATATATTAAGAATGCGCTTGCAATAAGCGAGGATATTGGACATGTTAAGACCCAGTTTCGATCGCTGCAGTCTCTGGCATACGAACGAATGCAAGCAAGAAAGATCCAGGAGTCTATTACGTACTTTCTTGCCGGTATTGAAAAATGCGAGGAAATGCGCGGCGCCCTACGAGACAACGATGAATTCAAATTATCGTTTTCAGATCACTATATCTGTTCCTACCAGGATCTCTGCTCATTGCTTTGTGAAACCGGAAATTCCAGTGCAGCTCTGTATGTTTCAGAGCTGAGGAAGGCCAGGGCTTTAGCAGATTTGATGTCAGCTCAGTACTCTGTCAAGAATCAAGTCACCGCTAATCCAAAAACATGGGCTGATATTGAAAGCGTCATGGACAAAGAACCTAATTCTTCTTGTCTATATATCTGTTATTCTCTGGACAGCATATACTTATGGGTTCTTAAAGCAAGTGGAATCAAGCATTTCCGAAAGATCAAAGGAAATGAAATTATTGCTCAAGAAGGATTTTGCGGCACTTTGGCTGACTTATTTGCAAGCGAAAGTTTTAGAAGTCTTGGCATTGTACCGGAAGTACTATGCGAAGACCGATCTTTAAATGTCATACAAGAGAAATGCAATTCATGCGAGGATGAAAACCATGAAGCTTTACGAATTGGAAATGAAAGTGAAGATAACAAAGGACCCAAAATGAATCTTCCTCTGTGTTACAAACTAATCTTCGATCCTGTGGCCGACTTGCTTGAGGGTCCTGAAATCATCATTGTTCCTGATCGTTCTTTATACAACATTCCATTTGTCGCGTTACCTAATGAAAGTGGAGAGGTCTTATTAGAGACTTTCAAGATCCGTGTCGCTCCTTCTTTAACAACTCTCAGGCTCATCCATGACAGTCCAGCAGAATATCACAGTCAGACCGGTGTACTGATAGTCGGAAATCCTGAAGTTGGCAAGGTTCTTTTCAAAGGATGTCTCACGGTCATTTCGCGTTTGCCTTATGCAGAAGAGGAAGCGAAGATGGTAGGAAAAAAACTGGGTGTAGAACCTTTACTAGGAAAGCAGGCCACTAAGCAGGCAGTACTTCAAGCCATGAATTCAGTGGGTCTGATACACTTTGCTGCTCACGGTGATGCAGAGAGAGGCGAAATTGTTCTTGCACCGTCTTTTCCCAAGAAGAAACCTCGTGAAGAAGACTACTTATTGACAATGTCCGACATTTCTAAAGTTCATCTTCGAGCTAAACTGGTAGTCCTAAGCTGCTGCCACAGTGCACGAGGTCGGATTAAAGCCGAGGGAGCAGTCGGAATTGCTCGAGCATTCTTAGGCTCTGGTGCACGCTCAGTGTTGGTGTCACTGTGGGCCATAGAAGACAGCACAACAGAGCAGTTAATGAGTCATTTCTACGATCACCTTGTTCGCGGGGAAAGCGCTAGTGACTGTCTTCACCGGGCCATGAAATGGATGAGATGTAACGGCTACTGTGACGTGAAGCAGTGGGCGCCTTTTGTACTGATTGGCGATAACGTGACATTTGATTTTGGAAAGTATGGTATGGATTCCTTGAAAGATTGGCTTTCTTTTTTTCAACTAAAGGTCCTTAGGAATTGTTCAATATTTTGACGAGAAGTTTTTGATCAAGCTGAATGATTTCAAAAAGATAAGATTGTTTGATTATTTTCCAAATATGTATAAATGTGATTTCAATGAGGGGTATACGCATACAGGATTTAAGGCTTACTTTTTCTCGAGTACTGTAGCCATCTACTAATTGGAATCAGTAGTGCCCTTGACAAAGAATTCGAAAATGCCAATTAACCTTTATGGATTACGAACTTTGTTGAGCATTGAAGGAAAGACCATTACTGGAAGACTATCTTAAAAAATTCCCCTATCTGCACTTTAGGATACAGATGATTAGAACCAATCTTAATTTTTCTTAGAAATACAACAACCTGGCTCGTCTTGAGCATCGAGTGACACCATCCATGTACAATCTGAGAGATAGCGGCCATAATATCGTACAGAATTCTTATAATAATGACACGTTCTGCCTAATTCTTCTTCTACGTCACCTCCTATATAGTCATTTTATTACCCTCGGACTTACAAGATATTGATGTGTTAATTGTATGTCCATGATTTTTGATGGGCATACAATAAATTATGGACATACAATAGGTGTAGCCAGAAGTCAACTTTTTTGACATAATTCTTTTTTTTTTTAAGTTTTCTTCATCGAATTGGAGAAATGAACTAATTTGTACATTTCAGAAGCATTCTGGCTCGATTTTGTATTAATTGAAGTTACTTTTTGATTTTTTTTAAAAAAATAGCGAGATCCAAGAGTCAAATGAGGTCATTTAACATCATATGAAGTCATAAACAGCCAGAATGGTATCATCTGGTGGAGCAAGCTTATGGCCATCTAATCAATGTAAATTTAGTTCGCTGTGCGTCAACAGAAAGAAAACAAACGGGAGGGTTTCCATCTATCTCCCTTGTGCCACGGTGGGGGTATGAGTTAGCT
>Ga0126339_10002954_pt1 | contig 12289 bp, 7 predicted proteins | sample OrbTmetagenome_2_FD_92532 | JGI IMG/M metagenome (GOLD analysis project Ga0126339, IMG submission 92532) | Coral microbial communities from Petempiche,Puerto Morelos, Mexico - Orbicella T R C metagenome | ecosystem: Host-associated > Invertebrates > Cnidaria > Coral | place: Petempiche,Puerto... | reverse complement strand
TGTCTTTTACCGCTGCAAAAGATCTGGTCTTATAGATTTCCCTGAGAAACGAGCTCCGACTAAAGTAAAATATTTTCTACCAATCTGCCAAATTTTACGGAATTTCACTGAAGGAAACGCGAGAAAATTCACTGTCAGTCTTGCTTTTTGTGCTCATGTTGACGTAATAAAACATCGAAAAACACTGACGTTTTCCTTTGAGCGCGGGCAGATTACTTCCTCAGCGCTCGCGCGATCGTAAAACTATAGAGAGCCTCCTTAACAAACGGAAATCGCACGCATTAAATTGAATGTCCTTGATACATTTGTTGTTGTTTACGCGCGCGCACCCGTTTTTTTCAATAATTTCAAGTTTTTAAAGTCAAGAAACCATTAATGTCATTCTTTTAGTCTTCCCAGGAATTTAATTATCCGTTTACATCTAACCTTTCTTCCAAAACTTCGGAAAAACGATAAAGACTTCGCATTTTGTGGACAGTCGACAGCCACTGCACTCTAATGGCTGATAGTATACGAGTAGCTCAGCCAATCAGATTGCAGCATTTGCATTAGTATACTAGTAGAATGCTACTAAAACAGAATAGATGGTAAGTAGCGTAGCCAGTAATAGAAGGGCATTCGGGATAGAACGCTAGCTAGTAGCCTAGCTAGTAGAGTTATTCTAATCTCGTTTAACGCGCAAAAATAGACTGAATAGTTTCAATATAGGTAGACCTGAGTTTGGTCGTGGGACGCAGACAGACAGGTTCTACGATAGGGAAGATTTTCACTGGAAGAAAGTATATCTGGTAAGTCCATAGCCCTATATTCTGAAGGGCATATCAGAAGGACACAAGATTTTGGGACCATTTTCTCTCTGATGGGGATTATTGTTCGTTGGTCATTTCTGTCTTTGAAATTTGTGGGTTTTTAAGCGGTGAAAGGGGCTTCTTATCGGCATTTTACCTATATTTTGTAGTAAAGATTCTATATTTCCATACGGAAAAAAATCATAGACATAACAATTTACGACATAAATGGCATAAAGGGCTTGTAGTGTCCATTTATACAAGAAGCAGTGCCCATTGTCTCTGGAATATAGTGAGAAAGATTGTTGATCGCTTGATTGAGAACTTTACTCGAGCGAATTCACAGTTCAGATAAGTTCGTCTGTTTTTGTCTTGTATCACAGACCTCGCTCCCAGGGGTTCTTCCTTAGAGATCTCTGAGGGAAAGCTCTGGGAACGAGCTCAGTGTCGAATCACTAATCAGCGTCACAGACATAATACGTCTTTGGACGCATAGGATTGTCACATGGTTAAGTTCATCTAACACTTGATCGCGCCTACTAAACTGACAAATTTTTTGTTATTCATTAAAATTGTAACAGTTTACACAATATTTGTTTTATCTTATTGTTATAGTTTATTGATGATGAAATAGTTTTCTTCATAACCACAGCCTTTTTAAATTAATTTAATAAATAATTATTAGCTGTAATATTGTAATCCTGTCGAATTTACCATGCCTAAATAAATTTAAGAGTCTTCTTCCTTTGGGACACATAACCTCCTTAAGGTCCATTTGCACAAGCAAATTTTAATGCAATTTTGGTCGCAATTTCCACTTCAATTTTTTTGTCGCGCTAGGTCCAAGGTGTCCCCCATCACTCCTCCCAGTTGGTGTAAAATTATCCCCCCCCCCCAACTCTGATGTCAGATTTCTTCCTCCTGGACACATCAACGAGTCAAATGGCTGGGGTTATGTTTATCTATGCATTATCGTTTAAACTCACCGCTATACCATCGCGGAAATGCTCGGACTTTGCACTAATTATAAGGTAATGGATTTATTTCCTTGCATGCAATTGAGTAGAAAATGCGGTCATCTGAAATTAACGTACTCACAAAATTTAGGCCTAGTTCACCCAAGCGACATTGCTACACAACGACGTAAACATAACGACATAAGAGGGACGTAATGTCGTTGTCTTGGCAGTGTGAACGTCCTGACATAATGACACAATAGCAACATAACAGCATGAACGCAAAAACATAAGGAATACCCCCCCCCCTGATAGTTTGGTATGTCTTTGTATCGATGTTCACATAACCGACATTGGTGATTTATGTCGTTATCAGTCAGTTTCGTTTTGTCGCAAGAGTCTGGAACCTTGCAAAGAATCTAAATGTCGGAGCAAAAATAAATTGCGATTAACCGCAGGCGGATTTCAATGGTCGTAACAGGATGACTTGACAAGCAAAAAACGTTTCGGGAGTTGTATTCGCAAACTGGCTCTACACTTGTCCAAAATATAAACAAGTTCAACAGGGACTGAAGGATTATTTCTCTACTAAGTCACTCACAGCTACTATTATAAAATGGAACTGACATTGCCATTTTCGCTACGACTTAACTTACACCATGACGGCATTTATTACTTGTATATTTACAAATTTATGCTTGCATGAAAGCGACACTGATCTGATGAATCGAAAGTGCCACCATGAGCTGCACACCCATTTCCTTGGAGTTATGTTACAAAAAAACCCGGGATTATATTTCTTTTTAAGTAACTTATACACGACGACGATCGACGTTGGTCGTTAGGGTCAAGTATTTTATCCTCAGCCAGGACACCGCGTCACGTAGATACTTGTCTTCTTATCATCAAGCCACTCCCCGATAAGAGTTTTCCCACGAGGTTTTGCCCCTCTTAGAGTTATGTCTCGTAACATTATTAACAATCGAGAAGAACACGAGCTCGTCGAGGAAAAACAATTGTAAATGCAGAGCAAGAGGGTTTCATTTGCAATTATATATAGCGCCAGTTTTCGACATAAAATCAACACTTGTAGGAAAGTGAGTGATGAGTACGACACCCTTGACTGGTGACGTCACAGTCCCCCCAGTATTCATTCTTATCCTCTTACGACAAAGTTTGAAGCATTGAAACGAAACATGTACCTATTACAGAATTTTATCTAATTTTCAATTTTGTGTCTTTGGACGTCTCTTCCCCTCCCAAAGCGGGAGCAAATTCTTAGAGGATTAGACTGGATATATGAATCTAGTAAAGATAAGTTAAAAAAAAGGAAAATTAGAAACATTTCTCGATCCGTTTCCTTGGTTTTCCGTAAGGTCGGCACACGAGAGGGGAAAAGTCCCTGCCAGGGGCATTTTTCTTAGAGGGGGTGCCCCACTAAGGAATGGCGTAACTGACTTGTGAGGTAAACAAATTTTAAAGGCGAAAACGAAGAAGAAGGTGGTCTGAATTTCAGCCGTCTCTTCCCTTTACCCCGAGGGAAAAGGGAAGAGACGGCTGAAATTCAGACTAAGAAGAAGGCTTCATCTCAGGGGAGGGGGAAGGGTGCGCATCCCCTGCACCCTCCCACTAAACCCACCCCTGCCTGCAACAAAATCGCGCCAATGAATCCCTTCGCGTGAGCTAGTCATTTTTTTTCAAAAAAATCTACCCGCAGGGACCAAAATTTGGTGAGTTTGATATCGATTTAATGAAAGTGGTTAATTATTTCTGATTTCTTGACTTCGAGCATCGGTTGTTTTCGTTCCCCTTGCGTCCTTTTCTCCTGGTATTTGTAACCCACCGATCCCACCCGAAACGTGTCTCATTCATTGCGTGCAGGAATAGTGTAAATAATTTGGTCCCTGCGATTCGTTCCACGAATTCAAACTGGGATAAGCTCCCGCGACTTGTTACTCAAAACCCTTCATATGAACTGTTCTTACGACAAGTCCCTAAAACCAGTCCCTTCTTGTAAACTTTTCCTGGAACTTACAAAGGACCCATCCCCTCATTTTCTCCTGGTCTCTACCAAGTCACTCACAGCTACCGTTATAAAATGGAATTGGCATTGCCAATTTACCTCCGACTTCACTTATACACGGTATTTATTACTGGTATGTATGTTTTTATACGTGCATGAAAGCGACGCTGATGCTTTGATGTTAAAATTAGTACAACATTAAATATCACCCGGAGCTACAGACAAAAATTCTCGGAGTTATTTTTCTGGGATTATTTTCCATTTAACGTAGACACAAGGTCTTTGGTCCTTAAGGTCAAGCATTTTCTCCTCACACAGCCACTCCCTTCAGAATCTTCTTATGGGGTTTCGCCCCTCTTAAGAGTGATGTCTCGCAAAAGACGACCAGCTTGACGAGGAAAACATTATCGATTGAAATCAAGAGGGTTTCCTTTTTTAACATATCTAGCTGATCTAGTGTCAGTTTTCGATGTAAAACAAGATGAGATTAAGGTATTCTCGTGATGAAAAATCAACACTTGAGGAATAGAATAACATCACAGCCCTCCCAATATTTATTCTTATCCTACGGAAAAAATGTAAGGCCGATTAAAAAGAAAAACATGTATCTATTACAGTATTTTTTACAAATGATTTTAATTCTTTTTTCTTTGGGTGTTTCCGGCCCAGATCAGTCTGAATGTATAAATCTTGTAAAGAGAAATAGAAAAAGAAAAAAAAAAATAGAAGCATTTCTCTATTTCTTAGGTTTTCCGTTGAAGTCAGCACACGCGACTAGTCCCTGCAACAAGTCGATCGCGGGGACAAGTCCCTTGCTAGCCATTTTTTTAATGTAGTCGAAGTCGACCAAAATTTGGTTCTTAAGACCGTCCCACGCATTTAAACTGGTTTGAACTTTGAAGGGACAAGTCCCTGCGACTTGTTACTCAAAATCCGTGGTGTAAAATATCCGTGGGGCAAGTCGGCTAAGACCAGTTCCTTCATATCTGAACCCTTCAAGGGACTTGTGCTGGACTCGTCCCCTTGTATATCCCCCGTATATCGCAGCAGCCAGCCAAATTACTACAGCCCAAAGAAAATAGATAAGGCAATAAGCACAACATAAAGACAAGAAGTCAGTAATTTTTATTATGTAATCGTTCTTCTCTCTGTCAACTCAAGAAAATGTTTATTCCCCCATACCTGAGTTCTGAGTACGTAACACTCACATGGTAACCTTGGGTGTCCTGTGTCAGGGCCTGCTGTAAATTAATTTATTCTGAAATTATTCCCTTACCCTCACTTATTCATTTATGTGCCTTCACTTAGACTACGTCCAAATCATGCCTCAAGGTTTACTGTTTCATCCTAAAGCTTTTAAACAGCCGTAACCCGTGGATGAATTCACTTTCCGGTCACGCGTGGGAATCGAAGCGTAAATCGAACTAAACTATGACGTCATACTTACAAAAGGTGAAAACCCTTGCACGTTCACGTGGGGTCGATCAATCTCTGCCGAGCTAAGCAAATTCTTTCTGCCAACGTCAAGATGGTGGCGCGCGTTCTGGCACTCTTTTGGAGCTCTTCATTAATAACGGTGAGTCTCTTTTCCTTATTCTGAAGTTGTTGTGTTCAAATCTACTTGGTTCGTGTCATATTGACACGTCGCCACAAGAGCGGAATCGAGAAAGTCTCAGTTGTTTGGTATTTCGTCGCTTACAGTCCTTACAACTTGCAGTCGCCTCTCGAAAATGCTTCTTTATCCATGGGCGTCCGAAATTCCTGTCTCTAGATTCGAGAAAGCGGATTCAACGGGTTTTTATCAGGTAAATAATAAATTCGGAACGTAAGCTTAAATGAAAACAGCAAATGATGATGAAATTTTTCTTGCGGTTGCTATTTTCGCTCGTGACAACATCTCGGTGCTGCAGCTGAAACTCACACTGTTGTCAATATCAAAACCTAAATGGTTTTGTATTTAAATGGTTTTGTTCTCGAGAACACATTTTTTTTCGACCTTTTCTCGAGAGCACCGTTTCAACTGAGTATTTCTACACCCTTCCCGTTTGGAAATTGTTTTCGTGCGAAGTTCCAATAAGCACATGGCCTGCGCTCGATCGAAGGTATCAAATGTTTGCCATGCATAGACCACCATGGATAGTGGACGTAGAAACCGATTACATCCTCGGCATGTCTCGATTTCGCCGTATCGGCTACCTGTGTGGAGAACGCAATATTTATGTTAAATCTCTGGATTGTTGAGTTCAATTCTTTTTGTGGCAAGTGAATGCGTTGTTTATAAAAAGTCCCCCGTGTGGGAGGGCTTGTTTTGAAATCGCGACTCGTAATGATTAACTTTCAACGCGACTCGATCGATGTACAAGTTATGGCTCGGTAGTGTTAAACCAACCTGTGTGAACAAACTTCTTTTGAGTTGTTTTAGAATACGAACTACGGCTACTTGAGAAACACAACGCAAAACCCGTTACTCGAAAGCAGAAAATAAACTTCAAGCGTACGCTTCAAAACTTTGCCCTGAGGACAAATTTAACAAATCGCTTTTCATTCGCTCGTTTGCTAATAGTGGGTATTAGAGCAGATGTTGTCCAGAGTCGGAACTTTTGGCTGCGGTACAAGTTCGTAATCCTTTTGGAGTGTTTTTCTCGTTCTCCATCAAATTATACGCCTTAAGTGATCGCAAATAGTTTGCTTTTTGTCGGCGGTGTGTGTCGGCCTTTTTCTGCTCGGGCGCTCACTGAACTGACCCTCCCACTTTGCATAAGTTCAAACTTGCCTGCCAATACAATACACAATAAATGGAGGCATCAATTAGATTTCGGATTCTTTTCATTACTTCTTGCTGAGGTGCCAGTTGAGTGAAGATCGCACAAAGCGAAGCAAAACGGCGGAACGTGTTTATTTTGAACGTTCTATTTCAAAAATACTGCTCGCTGTGAGCCTCGTGGGTCGCACGGCGCCATTCGTAAGCCTAATGATGGCAAATATGTTAGAATACAAAACAATGTGTGTCCGCACACGGAATACCCAAATTATTTTGACAGTAGGCATCTCGGCGGGAGGGGGCCGCGAGATCGAAAAGGTTCAACCGTTGTTTAACACTACAAAACGACAAAAAGCATAGTTCAAATAGCGTACGTGAGGAATGATGCCCTAAAATGATTTGTTTTCGTTGCTGAAAACACCTTCGTTTGCCTTATTTACATATAAATGCCAGCGTTATATTACTCTTGGGCTGTCAGTTTTATTTGGAGAAAGACATTAATCGCTTTATTTTTACGACAAGACACGTATCTTCGTTGAATCAGATATTTCTCAAGTACTTAAACAAATTTGGCGCTGTAATTTGTCGCACCGAAGTGTCATTTTCAGGACAACATTCCAAAGGAAAACTATTTATAGGAAATTCCAATGTCAATAGTTTTATTAATTAAAATATTATTTCCGTGGATGGATTTCTTGACCCAAAGCGTAAATCAGATTCTCAGGTCTTCTACACCAAACTCGAAAACCACGATTACGAGGGGTTGACTTTTTTATTAATGTTTGGAAACCTAAAAGTTCTCGAGCAATTCGAAACAATTCTCTGCATTAAAAATGGTGCACAATATAAGCGAGACTCTTAACATTAGTGATTGCGTGTTTAACGTGTCTGGTTGCAAGACCGGAAACTGTTGATTCGTTCTTAAACACAGCTGGAATTCACTTTCCCATCGGAACGATCTTTTCATGTATTATAAATCCGACATGTTCGCACTGAGATGTGTACTGTACGGCTTTGACGATCGTTGTCAAGTTGAGTATTACCAGCTTTAATAGGAGTGGTGACGAACTATTTCCTCTGTACAAGTTCTACACTTCGCAAAAATACGGAAAATAAACAATTTGTTCCGAAGCACGCTCTGAATTAAATGAAAACAGGAAGGTGCAAAGGGGGTAACGGATGGTTAAATTTCGGAACCAAGCTGAAGGACAGAATTGAAGCAAATATGGTGTGATTTCTGCCTGACCGAAAGATGGTTAGCGCCTTCAATATCTCGCGGTTAATTTTATTAATTGTATTTTTATGTAACTAAGATTTAGCCATTGAATTGATAATAGATAATTCCTTGGCATTTTGTAGTTTTAAAGCTTGAAATCTTGTCGTAAAGACAGAAATCGTCATTGCGTGACCGACTGAGACGCGTTAAAACTTTACCTCTGTCAATCAGATTCGCGGGTGGTTCCATAGGAGTAATGGCTGCTTCACTTTTTTTTTTACTCAAAGCGATAATCTGTTCAATCCGGCCATCTACTTTTGAAACTTGCCTCTGATACTTCAATTCTATCGAGAGCCTTGTTTAATATCAAGAGGTTTTCAGGCAATAAGTTAACAAAGGTTGTTTTCTGAAACAAGCTGTGCTGATGAGTTTATTTTCTGCACGGAAATTCGCTGTTAGAACTGTGGAACTATATCGTAATTGTCTTAATTGTTTAGTTTTTCGTCTCGTTAAATAAGATAACGCACTTTTGGATCGCTCAATAATGAGTTAAGACGAGGGAAATGATATTTTAATGAGAAAGAATTTTAGAATTATAGTAAAGAACAAAAACCCGCTTTTTAGTCGAGTAGGTCGTGTCGCCCTCACGTGAGTTTCACACGTTTTAAAATCAGAAAAAAGGTTCTCACGGAAACCTTTCTCTTTTGCCTTTTTTCTACAATTTAAGGTCATAATTTGGAGAGTCAAGAAACAGTATCGTTGGCATGTGAAATAGCGCGGTTTTGTCAGCCAGCTCTTTTAACAGAACGATTCCTTCTGCTGGCAGGTGACAGCCATACGACTTTGTCGTCTCAGCTCTAATGTCTCTGACAGCCGAACGCTTCCCCAAACTTTCTTTCTGCGGCAAATTGACGCGTATCTACAACGATTTGAAAAACAAAAGTTGTGGTATCATTCCAGCCTTTTTACCTTAAAAAATCTAATATTTGGCGTGAACTATTACAAACTTTATTTACGCGCATTTCCGCAAGCCCTTTAAATGAGCTGGCTTACTGCACCTAAGAATTAACTGGCTTGTTGAAAACAAACGTCAACAATAATAATACTAAAACCGTCTTACTAAAATGTCTCAGTGGCTTTTTCAAGGAATCTGCCTAAACATGCTGAACATTAGGGAATTGTTATCGCGGAAATCTAGAATTTCCACCAGGCACCATCAGTTTGGACAATGATGATTGGCAGAGTGCCTGTGGAACTGAACAATAGCTCCATGCGCGCGGATCAATGATAACATTACGCCGAAGTGCGTTGGTCGAAAGTCGATGTGGCCAAAGAGCAAACAAAATGCGCTTTGGAAAGCTTGGACTTCTCCATGTTATTATTTTGTTATCGATCGCAACCCTATTTTCACCAACTGACGGCGTGGAAGCAAAAAATAAGGTTAGAGTCCGTTTATACAAAACGTGTACTTAGACGAAAACGTTTACTGTAAACACGGTTAAAGTTAGGTCAAAAAAATCCTAAGCGTTCAGTATCTCAACCTTTTTTCGGCGTCGCTTTCTTGGGAAAGTGTTAAAAGGTCGAGCACAATTAGTCTTCTCGGCAAAGAAAACTGATAGATCAACGAGAAACATGGCTATGTGCTCTGACGTTGTTTTAAGTCGTGTTGCGTAAGCCATACTTTTTCTACACCGGGTTTCTGACGAAAACTCAGTAGTTTTCGACTTTTGACAATATTGAATACGCTAAGCTCGAAGGGTTAAACTGAGTTAGCTAAGGTTATTTTGACGTGAATTTCACTCCGTAAAAATGTCTCTGGACAAAATGAAATATGCATTCTGTGCCAACGCGGAGACGAGAAGGAGAAAGACAATAGATCAAGTTTGATGCGTTTGTACATGCAATCAGAGGTATTGTCGTTGAAAGATTCGCGCATCGGTAAGAGAAACGATGGCGATAGCTCATCTTCATCAGCAGTTTGTGCTTGTGTTAAGGGCATAACTCTTCAGCAGGGAATTACGTTGGAAAGGTTTTGGAAAGGTTGCGTTTAATGTTGTTGTCCCGGGTTCTCCCTTTGAGGAAATTGACGTTTGGAGTGGTGATTATGTTATTGGTATTACCCTCTGTGTTGTTTTCTTTCTCATTGAGCTTTCTGGTGGTAAATTTTTTTATTACCCTGCCAATCATGACCTGAATTTTGCCGGAGATTTGCATAGAAAAGAGTTAAGATAGTTTTAATTATTCCTCACTTTGAAATGTTTTCGTGACGTGTCGTTGTTTTGCAAACTCAGCGTCTAGCCAAGCACTTGTGACGTACACGTTAGTACTTAATTTCGATGCGATTCGATTTCGATACGAAATTACAAAGGTAAATCGTTTTTGAACCAAACTCTTTTAGTTGATCAATCCGATAGTTCACTTGCTTTTACAACCTGTTTCCGTATTGCTGCGGATTTTTTTAACAGACGATAAAAATATTTCAAGTGTTGCGGAAATCACTTGAAAATCAGCGGACGCTCGCATTCTTTGTTTTGCGGTTTGTAATTATCCTCACGAGATCACGCTAACTGACTCATTTGCCTCGATCTGCAGTTCATATAAATCAAGCCATTCACTTCAAACTGATAGCTTTATCGCCCACTTTTAAGTCTGTTATTAACTAAGGTTACTCGATCGGAAACAAGGTTCTCTCTTTTTGCAAGACCGCCAAAATGATATTCCAAGCACGATATGTTTGCATAAATCCCTTTAATTGTATTCTCTCGTGACAACCAACTCGACATTACAGAATAATTGTCTGTACATACTAACATGGATTTCATTTTACATCAGCCCTATTAATAGAAAAGACAAACGTAGTTTCTATTCTTTGTAAACTCTATATCTGATTACCACTAGAAAGTACTGTAACTAAGTCATCTTTACCCACCGTGTCGAATATGACATCTAAATAAAGTTTCAGTTTTTTATCTGTTTATAAAGAAAAACATCCATTCTCGTTTGCACCTTGATTTAAGACCGGGTCCAATATCTCGTAGAGCAAAAGTCAGGCGGTATCGTAATGAAAATGCGGCTATTAAAGCCTATATTGAAGTCTGAACCCTAACCTTAAACATTTTGTCTCTTAGTGAGTAGTAAGTTTGATACCAGTGTAGTACAAACAAGTTAAGACTCGAGGAGTGTCTTCTTTCCAATGTAATATCTACCCGCAGTTCAACATTCGTCGTATTTTGACTCACTTAGCACACGTTTGTGCATGATTGTGCTAGTATTAAAGGATAATTCAGCCCATAATGTAAGCAAAAGTAGCGCGATTGACTTACAAGTGAAAATACCCTTCATTTTCTTGATATTACACTGCGTTTTAATTCTTACAAAATTCAATTCTCGTCATTGGGAAAGTAATTTATAGCTTAACTTTTGATATATATAAATTTTTTTGTTTATGATTTGTCTGTTTATTTCTCTTCACAGACAGTATATGCGTTGGGAATTAATTGTGTCCCAGGGACATTTATCACAAATACTGGATGCCAAAAATGTCCCAACGGGACATTTTCGGACAAAAACAATGCTACGAAATGTTCACCGTGCGACAGATGTATCGGTAGACACAATGAGATAGTCAAGTCTTGTACAAGCTCTTCCAACACGAAGTGTTCTTGTCAGCCCGGTTACTACTACGATACCCACCTAACGTTCTGTTTAAAATGTACCCCGTGTAAAAAAGGACGAGGAGTAGTTAGAAATTGTACGGCCACTAGCAATACCGAGTGCGAACTCTGTGTAAAGGTAAGAGATGAAGAATTCTTTTGTGTTAATAATAAACATGATATTTCTCCGCACTTTATCTATGCATTGTCAGGTACAGTGAGAATAAACGGAATCGACCTTGTGTTTGTGCAGGCACATCTCAACGCCAGTTTTTCATTACAAAATCAGATAAAGAAATGTTTCATTGTTCTGCCTTGAAAAATCAATTTTAGTATGCAATTTGACTAGGGTAGTTTTGGGCCGCACTTAAATTTTAAATTTCACTTCTTAATTTTTTTAGAAGGTTTAATATCGGAGAATATTCTTTGTATGGGAATTTAGTTTCCCCCAATTATTCTCCAGTCATGTACTTTTTGTAATTTGTGTGATTTATTTGCTTGTACTAGCATGACAAAGTATTATCAAACTTAAACTTTAAAATCAACTCGTAAGTTTCATCCTGACAGTGTTCACGCTTTAGCAATATTCTTCACTACTGCCACGTGGTTTAGCTAGTGATCTGACGGACATAGCTGGGAATATCATTTCCAAGTCTTGCTTGGTGAATCAAAGATGAAGACGGCGTTGGGCCTAGTGGTCCATACCTCTGGGATAATATCTCGATTTCCGTAGTATTATGCGACTTGGAATATTTCTACTTCCCCCTGGATGAGATTCCAGTCCATTGTATGGTTGCCCCTCAGCGTTTAATTCACCTATTTATATACCTGAGTGGAGTGAGGCGCTGTGAGAGTAAAGTTTCTTACCTTAGAACGCAATGCAGTGACTCAG
>Ga0126339_10002952_pt1 | contig 12290 bp, 7 predicted proteins | sample OrbTmetagenome_2_FD_92532 | JGI IMG/M metagenome (GOLD analysis project Ga0126339, IMG submission 92532) | Coral microbial communities from Petempiche,Puerto Morelos, Mexico - Orbicella T R C metagenome | ecosystem: Host-associated > Invertebrates > Cnidaria > Coral | place: Petempiche,Puerto... | reverse complement strand
TTTACTCTCACAGTGCCTCTCTCCACCCAGGTGTATAAATGGGTACCGGCGAACTTAATGCTGGGGGTAACCCTGCGATGGACTAGCATCCCATCCAGGGGGGAGTAGAAATACTCCTGGTCGTTTCATGCTACAGAAACCGGGATAAGCTCCGGCCTGATGGGCCACTTGGCTCGCATGCAGACTTTATTTTACCTATTGACACTCAACGCTACTATCGACTCAGGTGCTCAGTACCACAACCACCAAAACCTTACGGACTACCGAAACTGCTCAAACCTGGTATACCGATGAGACCTATAGTGTTATTCTGTGGGTCCCCTTCCTATCAACTGTCTAAGTACTTGACGACCATACTGCACTCCCTAACTGACAAATCAAGACGCAAACTACAATCTACGGAGAACTTTATTGACGCTGTTAAGACATTACAGATCCCTGACGACTACAAACTTGTGTCTTGTGATTTGAAATCACTGTTAACCAGTATTCCACTTCAACTTGCATTACAGTGTACCGAGACCGCTATAAGGCAATCTACTGTTAAACTACCGTTACCGACAGAAGACATCATGGACTTACTGAACTTTTGCCTCACATCGACTTACTTTCAGTACAACGGTAAATACTACAAACAGTTGCATGGAATAGCCATGGGGTCGCCTGTTTCTGTTGTCGCAGAAATTGTGATGTAACACGTGGAGGAACGCGCCCTTGCAACTTTCTGACAAACGATACCGCTTTGGTTACGCTACGTTGACGACACCTTTACCGCCGTTTACAAAGACGAAATTGACGATTTTCACGACCACCTAAACGAACAGAACACCGAAATCCAGTTTACTAAAGAGATCGAAGAAAATGGAAAACTTCCTTTTCTAGACTGTTGGGTGAGCCGCGACAACAACGAACTGCGAACGAGAGTGTACAGAAAACCGACGCACACCGACAGATTATTTGACGAATCCCGACTTCACACAAAGCCACGACTATAAAGACTGTGACGAGACGAGCGCAACTAGTTTGTGACGGACAGCTTACGTGACGAAAACAGATACCTAGAACGTGTTTTTCACAAAAACAACTACAACGCTGACTTTATTAGACAAAACATTTACCAACCTACTGAAGCTGACGCAACGAACAGGAACCCAACACCTGTACTACAGTGACTATACCTTACATTAAGGGCACTTCTGAGACCATCTCACGGATCCTACAGCCCTACAATATCCGTGTAGCCCACAAACCTACAACTACGTTACGACACTTACTGACCAAAGTTAAAGACGGGGACGCATCTAACAACAGACAGGGAGCAGTTTACAAGATCAAATGCTCCGACTGCCAGGCTTCCTACATTGGTGAGACTGGCAGAAACCTTAACTCGAGACTGACTGAACACAAACGAGCCAAGAGATATGGTGATGCCAACAATCACATTGCTGTACATCATCAACTGACAAACTACAACACTGACTAGGACTCTGCTCATTGTTTAACATACAGTGCAAACTATTTTCAACGACTGACTCTGGAAAACTGGTACACTAACCTAGAACAAACGCCTCTTAACAGATGTCAACAACTACCGGCGCCTAACAAACGACAAACGGACTGCTAACAGACCGACTTAATTTGACCATATATAGACAAACCGACCTATTTGACTAACAATAGACGGATCGAAACCGACCAATGACTGGTGACAAACGGGAAAAGTGGAAAAGGAAACGTCTAAGGATTGCACAGCTAAATGACTAGGATGTGGAAGTCTCCTTAATTACAGGGGACTGGAGCAGGACGGTCAAGGGCTGGAGTCGTGAGATGAAGATACGGGAAGTGGGAAACTCTAACCCCACTGTCCTCCCCCCCCGGCTCCCTTAATAAAGATCGAACCTTTCACCTTTATTCCCGAGAGATCTGTGAAAGCAAACAGTCTGAGTTTGTGCAGAGGCAAAGGAGAGCGGGAAACAAACTACCGGTTCTGTGAAATTTCCATCGAGCGATTGAGATTGAGAGGGGGTCTTTGATTTTGAGATTACCAGTTAGTATAAGTCATGACAATGATAAATTAAAGAGAAAATGCCTACATTCACAGGGATGGAAGAAGAGCGTCGCGAACCTTCTGGGCAAATACAAGTTGAACATTCGGAAAGGTCAGATTCCCAGATAGATGCTGTTGAAAGTAAGTTTCTTTGCATGTAGCTTTTCTTGTAGGCTCGATTATACTCTCGAGTCCGGTCTATGTTCCTCGGGTTAGGAAAAGAAGCGCAGGGTTCCTTTCCCGAACAGCGACTGGCGATTGAGCTTTTCCTGCATCTCTTCCAGTGTGGTATACACACGAACATTTACGCCTGTTTACGAATGTAAAGGATATTGCGTCACCTGCAAAAAACTCTGTGGTTAGGCTTCTCCTTCGCACGGGTTTTTGGAGAGGAACACCTTCCACTATTTTCCACAATCATCCTGGACGCATCAAAATGGTGGCCTTTGTACCTTTGTGAGAGAAAAAGAATTTCGTCCATCCTGTTGCCACGGGAAATCTTTTTTCTTTCAGCTGTTACTCGCATAGGTTTTGGGAAATCTTCAATGATTGATAAAAACTGTCCATTGCCTGGCTTACCAATGGAATGCGTTACCAATGGAATGGCTTACAAATGTTATTCCCTAGGTATTGTCCCAACACATTATGCCATTTGCTATCACTATAGGAGGGGTGCAAATGCAAAATGATTCCAGTTTTAGGCCTCTTTCAGGCTTGGCTAGTGGGCTATCATGTTTCTTGTGGTGGAATGAATTCACTTAATTACTAAACAACTCGATCTCGGTTTCTTTCAACCTTGATAGTTGGCTTAGTGGGTCACCCCTCGCCATAGTCGGCCTTTGGAAACCTGGAGCTCGAGGTCTACTTGTACACAGCAGCTTACTGTAACGATAATCTTTATAGTTCTCCACTAAATTTTCTCCGATTTTTATTGGTTTAAATTGATCACGTGACGCGATTGTGTTCATTTGCGGAGAGACACTATCAGCCTACAGTGCCCGTCCAAGGAAAATACCCAGATAGTTAGTACTGGTCCGTGAATTTTTTTCTGTAAACAAAATAAACGATTGAAACTGTACTGACTGGGTTTTTGTTTTCTTTTTCAAATTTTTTATTTGGCTTTCACAGCTTTCATCTAAAAAATAAATGTTTGAACTTGCGAGCGGAAGAAAATTTACTGGTGAACAATTACGACAAAAGAGTGTTTATGTCGCGAAACTATCGCTCTGATAGTTGCTAATGGGACATTTGATGTTCTTAAACTAGCATTTTTGCCCTCGAAGCTTCGCTTTTCGGGCAAATGTTTGTTATAAGAACATCAAATTTTCGCCGGGCAACTATCAGAAGTTGTATCTGTTCTGCATCGATGCGGACTACGTGTCAGATCCAACTGTGCCTCGCTTACCATTTCTGAAGTTAAAAGTGTTGTTTGGGCACGTGAGTTTTCGACGTTCCCTTTCGGAGCGGCGAATTGTTGTCTTCCCTCAGTGTGAGCGACTGATCGATAAAGTGAAAGAGGCGTGGCTTCGCCGTGTGCTAAAGAGGTTCTTTCCAGGGTGGAATTCCAGGTAAAATCTTAAATCATGTTGCCTTTTTTCCTTCGTGTTCAATTTACCCCTCAATTTTTTTTGTCGTACTTTTCACAATATACCTATGTTGCAAAATGACCCGGAAGAGGTTGAAGATGAAACTGAAATGATGGTTATTTGGGAAAGCAACGAGAACAAAGCTACCGGCCTTCGCTAAACTCAGCGCAGTGTTGTGTTAAAGCCATTTTGCCATTCTCTTTCTCAACATGCGAATCCATGCCTAATCTAGACCCTAGTAAAGTGAATTGTAACTGCTCTAAGCCTTCAAAGCAAGGGCAGTCCGGAGTTTCATTGTCAACAGAAGGAACTTTTGGTATTGAAAACTTGTCGCCGACGACAACTTTGTTGATGAATTTAATGTCGAGGACGAGGATGATGAGGTCTATGATTTACCAGCCAGTATTTCAACTGGAGAGAAAGAGTTAATAGCCCCTCAGAACCCGGCATGTCAGTGAAACAGAAAATTGTTATGCTGAAATCTTTACCTTTAAAGGCAGCTCCTATCTCGAAAATTTTAAAAAAACTCTGAAGGAATGCCAAGAGAGATCGGTAAACAAGAAACAATTACCACTAAAACTGAGCTACGAGCCTGTAAACATTCGAGATCAAAGTGCCACACTGGTACAAGCTTGCCCCAGAAATTCTTGGGAGCTAGTTGTTTACATACCAGGTGTGAAAGTCGGTAATTCAAAAGAGTGAAGTTATTTCAAGCATGAAGATCACATCAATAAGATATCAATATCTTTTCTCCATTAGTAGTTTTAAATACTTTGTGACGGTGTCCATCACCAAGAAGGGAAGATGGTTGAAGAACAAGGACTCTTACACATATAACGAATGATTCTAATATGTTTTACGAATTTGTGTCAAATATATCCAGAGTTAATATATGTTAGCAGGCGTTCACTGAAGTTGAAGATTTGTTCAATGGCGACGAACGCCTGCTAACAAGAGAAGCTTTTTGGAGTGCTCTTTGTATAGGAATTTAACAAATTCATCGCAACCGAAGCCGGAGTTCAATTGCAAAATCAGGCCTATCTTCTAACGAATAAAAGAAAATTGAAGTTCCTAAATAAAGAACGAAGTAAGCCTACATAGGCTGTGTGTGTTCTGAGAACAAATATCATATAGTTATTTAATGCATGCCTTTTTACTTATTGCAATAGTGCTCTGTTCACTTCGCACTCCACACTTTATTAATATTATCCCACTAATGCGCGGTAATTCGCTGGGTGGGACAAGCTAGCACTAGTGCAGTAACACTATTTCTTCTATTAACTAATGATTTTATATTTCTCACTAGAACTCAAGGCTGTTGAGTCTAAGTGCAAGGACGTAGAAAACCGTTTGAGGGAAAAACAGAAAGGTGAGGCTAGAATTATTTATATAAAATCGTTCTTGCAAGCATAACGATGCATGTGACCAAAATGCCTCGTACTGCTGTGCTCCGTTTGTAGACGTTTGTGAGGTATTTGTGGGAAGAAATAAGGCTTTGGGCCAAACTTGATCGAGCATAATAAAAACATATTCATATTGACACGGGTATTAAGCATAGACAGAATTTCGATAATAGCGAATGAAGTGATTTATTGACGTTTTTGTTTAACACTGTCGTGGTACTGTTCCTCCACAATTTACGAAAAATAGCAGGCCACCCTGAGGGGGTCCTTACGCCTGAGAGAATTATGTGCTTGTGAAGCCAATGACATCGCAGTGTTTATCAATAGTAGTGGCATATATATGTTTCTCTTAATAGTCATCAGTGACTGACTGGCTTAGTGGATGACGTGAATTTTAATTTAGTCTAGTGGATTGCTGATCTCTCAAATCTTCCGATAACTTGAACCACAATTCATTTTTGATGAAATATTTTTTTTCAGTTTAATTTTATCCCCGATATGTCGGCCAAACTAACGAATAAGTTTTCATTTTCCCTCGAGGTTTTTAGAGGTTCGAGAAAAGGGAATCCCTCTGTAGTAATATTTATACCAAGGGTCTGGCGGCAGTGTTTCATGGCATTTCTAAACATCGGGAACGATGTTGCAAATTAATACGACCCACAGCGAAGTATTTTTGATGCAGTTCTATAGATGCTTGAATGCGAGATGTAACATCGACTCGAGTGTTCGATAAATGTTCTTAACCGAAGCTAAAACTAAGGAGATCAAAGAACTCTTTGAGCCAACTCCTAAATGCAGCACCTGAATGAAACCATGGTTGATGTTCCATGCTGCAGAGAATTATGCCTTTGACCGCTATACTTTGAATAGAGAGAATGAAAAGTCATATAGTTAATCCCAAGTATACTCAAGTTAATCTGGACCAAGTTATTTTTAGATCACGGCTGGTCACGGAAATCCCAAGAAATTGTAGAAATTGTTGACTTTGTGACTGACGTGGACAGCCCAAGCGGGCTTACTAGCATTTTCACACTCCACGGAAACATTCAGACAGCTCTCTTGTCCTTAATCATGTCTTGAATTTGACTATGGATTTTCACGTTTCCCCTTAAGGAATGGTGCAATATTGCTTCTGCGCTGGAAACCCTTAAACCGGGAAAAATCAAATAGGCGTGTCTAGGTTAAGTATGCATAAGAGCCAAGTGGCTTTTCAGGTCGAAGCTTACTCCGGTTTTTCTAGTATGAGGCGACTATGAGTATTTCTACTTCCCCCTTGATGAGATGCCAGTCCATCGAAGTGTTACCCATTAGTATTAAATTCGCCGGTACCTATTTATACACGTGGGCGACAGAGGCACTGTAAGAGTTAAGTGTCTTGCTAGAGAACACAACAAAATATCCCGGCCAGGGCTCAAGCCCAGACCACTCGATCCGGAGACGAGAGCACTAACCATGAGTCGTCGCGCCTCCCAAAAGCGCGCCTAAGGTCAGGTAAAAGTGTTTGTGTCAATTTAATTAATGACCTTGGCAAGGTAAGGCAGAATTACAGAAATTAAAAAAGATAGTCGGATTTAAGAGCAAATGCACAGAAAAATCGAGCAAAAATGCAAGAATTGCGGCCACGGTCAAAATTGAGACCAATCTTAATTTTCAATATGTAACGAGGTACTAACGAGTTTTCAAAGGTTTCGGGATTTTTTTCTCAAAATAAGGCCGGGTTTTCGAATTATTTGAGAAAATTGATTTTCGCACTCTCGCTTGCGAAAAATTGCAGAATAATTAGCATAACTTAGCATTCTCGTAAATGTCTTTGCGTAAGTAGTAAAACCTCTATCATCGCGAAGAAAGAAACTAATTTAAAAGGAGGAGTATTTGACATTTTATGCCTACGTTTTGGTTCTAGATGATGTTTCTTGCTACGTTAAAACACATTCTTTGATAAGGTTTCACCACAGTCTCCGCAAATCGAGTTTCACCTCATACAATTACAAACCGACCATTCGATATGTGGCCATCGTTCAATCGGGCTTGCTTTTATGGTTGTCACGTGTCTAAATGCTATCCTTACACATCATAAAAAAAAAAAATTGGTCTGGTTTTTTAAGCGAGCGCTTTAAAACACGCCCTCGAAAATTGAGTAGTTTCACTAAAATTTGAACCAATTGGCATATTCCCGACACTTACACCTAAGCGCAAACACGCAGGTTTTAAATGAAATTATTGTGCTCAACTCTGCTTTACAGCTTAAAAAGGATGATTTACTTTTACATGCCATCCAGCTATTCTCCATGTTATACTGCGGTCCAGATCTTGTTAAGGAAAGTATAACTCAGTTCATTCGGTCAAGGGTCACGAGTTAGAGTCACGGTAACGTCAGTCCGTGACGCTTCTTCATAAGCGGCACACCGGTGGAAATGAAATTTTCAAGATCAGGAAATGCATCCAAGTACGACAACAAATTTATTTCATCTATCCTTACAATTGTGTCCACTCTATGGCGGCAATTACAATGTGTGGAAGTAAGTTATTACAGGATCATAATCTTTTGGCAGGTTCATAATCTCTTGGTTATTGTCGTTCAGTTGGGAGGGAAGGGTTTTAATATAACCGGAACATTATTTCCTTCGCATTAAAATGGGCCTTCATCCGGGAGCTTTTTTTTTTTTTCAAGGGCGAACGGGAGCGAAGCTTGTCAATGGCAGTTTACCGTACCTTTCTACGTTATTTGCATTTTGCAGTCCCAGAATGACCGGGTCATCATTATGCTTTAAATAGATAAATCCCAAAATTCTTCACATGATACAATTATCACATTACAAAGCGAGAAAGTATTTTATGGTGGAGAGCGGCTACAATTTTTCAAAAAGTGTTCAATTCGACTCAGGTAGACCTGTTTCTTGAAATATCTCGATTACAGCTAAGCAAAGGAACCATTCTACTGACTCCGGTAGTGATCGATATCCGCAATGGTCGCCAACAATGGTAAGAAATGAACACGCCTTGCTCTCCAACGCTTCTTCAATTACGGCAAAGATAGGTCCCTTGATAAAGAGTTGCTGATTCCACTTCTCTTTTTCCATGCCAGGAGCGTCAAGCATTGTAATGACAGCGCGTGACTAATTCACTAGACTAGAAAGTCTGGAAATAGCATTCTTTTCAGATTCAGGAAATTGGTATCAGTCTAATACTTAGGAAAATATTCAACACATATAACTACTATGATCTGTTGCCTTTCTGAGCAAGATCGCTATTAAGAGGCGCCCTCTGTAAATATCAACTATGGTCATTTGGACCAGAAAAAATCAAATCCCTCAAACTTTCTCAGATGAATGGTCTAGATAAGTGATTCACAAAAATATAACTTTCGGTTCAATTCGATTCGTATTTTAGCGCTGGGGCCATCATCTTGGTTTTGCCCCTGTGAGAGGGCTTTCAGCGGCCATTTTAGGGCACATTTTTAACAATTTGCCATATAAAGAAAACGATATAAATCCGGGTAAAAACCCTTTATTCGATACAAGCAAATGTTTCTTGTTACGTTGAGAGGCTGTTTTGGCAATTTGATCATCATCTGATTTTTTTTACAGAATTTTAAATTTCTTCCCTTTCGGACTACTCACGAAGGGCTATAAAAAAGGCGAAATTTAAAGGAAAATATCGCCAAAAGTACATCACTTGAGATCTCAAAACTACTCTCCACTTAAAGAGCAATGTCTCACCTGTAAAAATATGCAATAAAATTTTGAGGCAGTTAAAACTGTAAAATGTTAGGGGAAGAAGTTTAAGCTGTGCTTTTGTCAACAAAGACCGCCGTCCTAATTAACATAATAACGTGAAAATAACGATGCACAGAGAAAATAATGATATATTAAACTTACCTCGCGACATGTCGACAACTGGATGTTCCACGATACCTCATGTTATATTGTCAGTAGGTTTCAGCCCCATTTTCCGTGATTAGTGTACGAAATTACTCTGAGACATCACAACGATTAAGCAGATTTCAACTCTCCGTTGAAAAATTGTCGGTAAGCATTTTTTTTCAATGACCTCTTTCTTGTGTTATCACCCACAAGCTCAAATCGGTATTCAGTTTTGAGACAGTCGTCTGTGAAATGCTCGTTGGACACATACACATTTTCGCGTTTTTTTGCATGAATCTCTCATCCGATCCCGACATAGCTGTTCGAACCACTTCTTTGGCAATTTTTTGTTCTTTGCAGGCAAATTAAGGAAGGTCACTCCTCTTTCCCTGTAATTTTCGGTTCGGGTTTTACAGCCCGGGGCCGAACATTTTAGCTCACAGCTGAAAAACGAATTTAGGACAGAAGGAAGAGCTTCAGCCTTTTGAGCTTCGCGCCAATTCGGACGGAATGACGTCACGGATGTGCAGCCTGGCCTGCAAGACCCTTTCAAAATGGCGGCTCCCGGTGCCAAACTTTTCACTTCTTTTTCATTGGGATCGCGTCCACTTCAGAAGCTAAAACAACGGTGAGTAACTCAACTCAATGTGAACTTTTTATTGGTGATGGAAAAAAATACACGGTTTTTGGAGTGACCAACATAAAACAAATTAACTTAAAAAAGTTCTAAAAAACAAGTTGGCTTTTAACGAATGTTGTCTCTTCGTAACTTTGCGAATTGGATGCCTGGATCGGAGTGAGTTAATTTCTTCCTCGATTGATATATTCTCCGTTATTTGGATATTTATTTTGTCAAACATGCACCCCTGCTCGTGGTATTTAAACTCCGTTTTTGTTGTTTGAGAATTTGGTAAAACACGTTTATTCGTTCGTACTCTTGATATATTGCACAACATGTTGTGACGATAGATTTTTCGCTCGGAACTGTATAATTTAGGCTAACGGACACAAACTGAAAACTTTGGGAATCCTACTCAGGGTAGTGCTGCTTTGCCTGCGGGAACAGAAAGTCGTCCTGATTTCCTGGTACACGAGGATCTACTCCAATGGTATTCTCTACGGACGTCAAGGAAGAGACATAAAAGTGGTGAAACAGAAGTTTATTCTGTACTTGTTAATGTCGAGGATGTAATTATCGACGTAATCAAAAAACGTTTACGATGTAGCTTGCTAATATGAGGTACCTAGGTACAAAGCACAGGTTATGTTGCTAGCCAAGTAGATACACTCACGTGTGGAAGCAAAAGATGCTTAAATTATTCTTTTCAAAGTTCGTGAATCTAACTTAAAAATTATGTATAATATCGTGATTAAGTTGCTTATTCTCATCAAATTCATGAGATGACGCGACAAACCAGTCACGGCGACTGAAAGAATGAAAGCACAGACTCCGCGCCGGACACGAAATCCGCAGAACAAAGCGACGACAAACATTTCAGGCTAAGAAAGTTTTAAGAAAGGAAAGGAAAAGGTTATCGGTGAAAGGCAAAAAGAATATTAATTGACTCAAAAGTATTCTGACGGGGAAATGCAAGGATTCGTAGGTGGAATCGGTCATCACGAAAGTAAAAGGCTGGACGAAAAGTTTGCAAGTAGTCCAAAGTTCATGTGCTTGGCGAAGTGATTCAACGCAATGTTTAACGATAACTTTCCAAAGTTTTGCGAACGGAATAAAGGTTAGTTACAGAACACTGCTTCCTAAATTTAATCAGAATTTATTTACCTAAGCTGAAGACTATAAGTCCGTATTTCTCTGTATTTTGCTAAATGAAAACTATTGCTTGAAAGCTAAGCTTATGGAAACCAAATTCCTTTATCGTGTTATGCATGCATGCATTGAATTTAAACTCAAAATGTCTGATAGAAAGAAGTATTTTCCCCGCTTTTTTGACATGCCAAATTGATCAGTCAACCCCTCTGACTCCATCCTCCACATACCGTGGAAAGCACCGAAAAAAGGGTTTTAAACTTCCTTAATTTTAATCTCAAGCGTAACCGGAGTCTGCGTAAACTTTTTGCCGTGGAAAAAACAGATAAACTTTTATTTGACGACCAACTTCTGGTCCTTTCTTCCTTGAAAAATTTCTATGTTGAATGAAAAGATATTCGTGTTATTGATATCTCAGCCAGTGAAAGGCAAAACTGTTTATTAAAGAGTTCCGAGTTCTCTAGTTCCCGCGTAGAGCTGCCATAAATCGGGAACAGTGGTTTACCGACACAATAGAACACTGGCAACTGTATTGACCAATCAGAGCGTGCCTAGTATCTCAGTTATTTTATAAAGTTCAGAAGTTCAGCGTGGCAGTTAAGCCAATATCGAACAAAGAAATCAAGAAGGGCAGCTTGGACAAAGGTGCAAGGTTCAATCTGAGATGAGTATCAAGCAAAGGGAAGTATTGAAGCGCACTAAAGCAAAATTCGAAAAGTAAAAAGTTCGGTTTTAATACAATCTGAGTGAGAGCAAGAAACTTCCACTACGTTGTACGGTAAAATACTACTCTGGTTTCTAGAAAAGGTTTCAAAATCTTAAAATATGGTTTAACGAGGAATGGCTGAAAAATGTTAAATCCTCTCGTAACAATGTGGCTTGCCTTTGTCACCAGAATTGTTGGCTGCTGAGGCTGCGAGCAAGGAAGTAAAAAATCAGCTGCAGCAATATCAGGACGGTAAGGCTAGAAGTATTTACTTATTCAAAATGGTTCTTCTCCAAACTAAGCCATCATAACGATGCATGTGACGAACATGCCTCGTACTGCTGTGTTCAATTTATAGACGTTTGTGAGGTATCTGTGGAAAGAAATAACGTTTTTAGTCCAGCCGAATCGAGCCCAATGAAAAACATATTCATTAGATATATAATATTTATTTTCATTTTCTAAAATTTTCAAAACTTCAAGGTGCATAGTTCTGAATCCGCCGCTCTCACTATGCTTTTCAAACTTGGCAAAAGTCAACTCTTGCTTATCAAAATTCAATAACAAAACAATTGTGGTTCTCGGAATCCTTTCTGAGTTACGACTATATTATTATTGAGTTTGAGAAGTTCTCCGTTATAGAACAGCTAGAACGTAAATGAAGAAACTTATAATTTGAGATTGCAAGTAAACAAATTGAATTCGATTAATTCGAGTTTACCACCCATGGAGAAAAAAATAAAATGCCTGACAGCTGAGTTGCAACAAGAACAAGATGCGAACACTCACTTTTCACTGTGCTGTTTAAATAGAGGGGGGTGGGGGTGGGGGGGGGGGGGGGGGGAAAGGGGGGGGTCGGTCCCGGCGCGCCGGGCCTTTTTTTCCCCAAAACAGATGAGCCCCCTGGGTTTTCCTTT
>Ga0126339_10002951_pt1 | contig 12290 bp, 9 predicted proteins | sample OrbTmetagenome_2_FD_92532 | JGI IMG/M metagenome (GOLD analysis project Ga0126339, IMG submission 92532) | Coral microbial communities from Petempiche,Puerto Morelos, Mexico - Orbicella T R C metagenome | ecosystem: Host-associated > Invertebrates > Cnidaria > Coral | place: Petempiche,Puerto... | reverse complement strand
TGTAGGTTAGTTAAGGTTCTCACAGGTCTTGAATACCCCTTGAAAAATTGCCTTGTCCTTGAATGAAAAGACCTTGAAATGACATATATACGGTAGGTTTCGTTTTTGAAACGTCGTTAAGTTTTTACCAATAAGTCCTTGACTTTTGTTGACAAGTCCTTCAATGCTCAAGAGATTATTGATAGATTATATTAGTTGTGTTTTTCCCTGCCTAAACACATTTTATGCTTGATTCTGGCGAAAAATGCCATTGATAAAATCCTTGAAAAGTCTTAAACACGGTTCTAAAATATCACACAATTATTGCTAGGCTTTCTTTGATCTGCAGGTAAGAAGACTGACATTCAATCAAATCTCACCTCCAACGCCTTGACGATGTGCTCTTTGGCACCATCTTGATTGCCAGCAAATCTATCAGCGGCAGCATATACAGCAGATGCGTAACCCCGGATGGCACGGTCATTCATACAGCTGTAGTACGAAGACAAGCGGCAGGCTCGTTTGGCAAGGTTGACTGCCTGCTCGAGTCTGTGTTGGATTAAACAAGCTACACCTTCCTACAAAGAGATGTTCAAAAGCACATTCTTTAACGCTTCCATTACTCTAGTTACCTCCCTGTCGGGTACTTGTCCCGAGGGGAACTTCTTCTTGAAAAGGACAGGGGTCCTCGTCGTACCTTTAAGGGGTCAAGAAAGTGGTATTGGTATCTCTTAGGGTCTTCAGCCTCAAATGTTCCACAGCGGGAGCTTTTGCGGTACCTTTCAGGGTATAGTATAGATTTAGCCAAGCCTAAAAGCTGATTGCAATAACTAACCATAAAGGAAAAAGAGTATTTGTTTTTCTTGGATCAGAGACTCAAAAAATAATACATTTTGAGCATGTAATGGTCCAGCGTGTGGTTTCGCTATTTTTCCAGTTACATTTTAACAAACTATACTCCGGCGAGGGCTAGACTCCGGACAGGGCTCGACTTCGGTGAGGGCTTGATCCTGGTGAGGGCTTAACTCTGGCGAGGGCTCGATCTTGGCAAGGGCTTGACTCTGGCGAGGGCTCGATCCTGGTGAGGGCTCGACCCTGGACAGGGCTCATCGCCGGCAAGGGGTCAACCCCGGCGAGGGGTCGATTCCCGCCGAGGGCTCAATCCCAGCCAGGACTTGACTCTGGCAAGGGCTCAATTCCTGCAAGGGCTCGACCCTGGACAGGGCTCAACTTCAGCAAAAGCACGATCCCGGCAAGAGCTTGACTCCAGTGAGGGCTCCATCCCGGCCGGGGCTTGACTCCAGCAAGGGCTGAATCCTGGCCAGGGTTTGACTGGTGAGGGCTCGATCCCGGCCACGGCTCGACTTTAGTGAGGGCGCGACCTACGCCGGTAGGGGCCCAAACCTGGCCAGGGCTCAACTCTGGTGAGGGCTCCACCCCAGTCAGGGCTCATTCCCGCTCATCAAGAGCACCGCGTCTACAACAAGGTAAAACATTTATTTCCCCTTAAAATCAGTAGCTATGGCTGCTGCTTAATAATAGTTTATTATCCGTGATATTCTTTCAAATCGGTTCGAAAAGAAGAACCATTTTGGGCTCACCTCGAGCAGTGTCATGGCGACTAGATCTTGATATTGTGGCCTGGTTTTGGCCCACCTTTCCAGTAGCTTTCTGTGCCGTCGATAAAGCGAAAATTGCCCTGCATGAGTGAAAAAAAACCTTGGCATTAATCAATTTCTATCCTTTAACACAAAATTCTTATTATAACCCTTCCAAGGCAACATAACACAGGGGCCTAATGTACCAACGAGCTCCAAAATGTAGCACTGAAATGAATGCATAATGGTTCCAAGCAATCTGTCAGTTGGGCAAAGGTGCTCAGAACCGCGAGAGAAAAACAAACCAAGAATAGAAACATGCTGTCATTATTAAATTCAGGGTGCTCTAGCGATTTCAAACCTGTGTCATAACTTATCACTGGTAGTCAAACAGAAATGTATGGGCATCAAGAGAAATGTGCTCTTGTTATAATGTACTTATTTTGTGAGCACTGTTGTTCCCATCAGAAAAATGGACATGGGTTGGGAATTTCCAGTATTTCGGAAGCTCCGTTGAGGGGATTCCTTTGATTAAATAGTTAAGCCCCAACTTTGGGCATTTGCAACATTTTCCTCACAAAAGAGAAATACCCAAGGGATTGGGATGTGCGAAGTTGGAAGTTGGAGTCATAATGTAGTGTGACATTTTAAGCTGACCTGTAGTAGTCTTCATTAGGCTACATTTTATACTGCGCTCACCATTTTCTGCCAGATCCTCGAAATGCATAATCGTATTCCAAGTAAAGGGGTACTTCATCACTCCTATTTACCAAAGTAGGAAATAATGTAATGAAAAAACATCCGCCTGTGACTAAAGAAACTCAATTCCTTTCTATTTTTTTTGTGACTACCAAACATGGGAGTTCATCAGTGAACCTTACCGCCGTACGTGCCCAGTGTGGGAAAGTGTTCAGCCGGTGACAAGCCCGGGAAAATATATAAATGACAGATGGCAAGCGCGAGAAAATCTCCTCAGGTAAATTGCTGTTGGTTTTTGTCTTTAACCTGAATAGACTATCACTAAGAAGACAACGGCTCCAAGTGAATTGTTTAAGCCTTTGTTTTCAAAATTTGAGAGCTTGCGAAACAGAAGAGCAAAGGAAAAAAATAATTGCTTTCCAGACATGAGAGGCATTTCCAGGCATCAGAAAACCGCTATAATGATTATGGTGGTGCTAAGGTCGAGCTGTTTAGACCAGGCCAACCCAAAACAACATGGAGGAAAATGATTAAGAAGAAAAGCACGCAGTTGGGTGTCAGTCATGGGCGACTATCGGAGCTCTAGCAGCAAATCGAAGTGGAAGGAGAATGACAAAGTCTTATGTGCCTTATTAAATGGAGAGATACAGGTATCTGGGGCGGATCTAGGGGAAGGCGGGGCGGGTCTGTGCCTCGAACCCCTTCTCTAAAATCCTGTATCCGCCCCACTGGGCATACGTAAGTAATGCTAATAATTGTAAAACCACTGACCTGTAAGTTTTATTTTAGGAAGAGGATAATCGATATAGAGTACATTCCCATTTTGGTAATATCGAGAAAAGCCTCCTCCCGGGAGATTAGTTTTAATGCTGAAGAGAATTTCATCACACACAACACTATGATCCTCTAGCTCCTTGACTAGCCGTAGGGTTGCATTGTAAATCATAGGAACGTTGACAGGGACCAGGAGAGTAAATAAACGAGCATGCGATGGAAGCTGGTTCCCCATGCTGTCTAGTGAAGAGTTACCAATGACAACGCCTCTGGGAGGATATACATGCAAAATCATCCTGTATACGCCATTATTCTGTTACAAGATCAGAAGTGCAAAAGTGAGATTGCATCAAGACCTTCCGTCATAATTAAGATTTGAAAAGGACATCAGCTGTAGCCTGCAAAAAATTATTCAAATCCCTTCTAGGACTGGTGCAAGGTCTGGAGCCGAAAGTTCATAGCGTCTGGGACGGCGGAGTGAATTCGGAATTCTCCGGCGGGGCATCTGGCCGCACACCAAGCTTAAGGTGACACTTGCTTGGTTTCCCTTGAGCTTTGAGCAATTTCCGAAAATTTCTCGGTTCCAGACTCACCCAATGACTGTACATTTAGAATTTGGAAAGGCCACCAAGAAGGAAGTGTGCGTGGATCTTTTAATTGTCCATGTGAGGAGCCCCTGTGGTGTGCAACCAGAGGCTTATCACACAAGCGTCTGGCACAACAAAATCAGTAAAAACAGGCCATAGGAATCCATAGGGAATTAAGCCAAATGGCCAGTTCCCTCTAAGAGACATACCTGCGCGGAGTCGCGGTAGTTGTAGCCATCATCACAGATACCCAGTCCAAGATGATGAATACAACTACGGCCTGATTCACTGCAGGCAAATCTCATAGAGGGAATTGGCCATTATCAGCGAGCAACGAACTTTCAATTATCAGCAATGTACTAAGCAGAAAAGAGTCTATTTACCACAATAACTTCATCTGGACAAGAAGATGTCATATCACAAAGCCATATCTCCTCGGTACGTATTGAGCAAAGCACGATCAGAAAACCAAAAACAACTTCCGTTTGTGACAAGTCTTCTCTTCTGTACTGTTGCCATGGTGTGGCTATCGTGTTTCCACCGCCAGGTTTATGCTCTGTCTGGTTAATCACGCTCATTGCAACATCCCCAGCAGGGAATTTGTCTGTCGTTGGTATGTTGCCTAAAAATGTATAACCTGAGTAAGGAAGTCTTCTGACTTAGTTTAACCTTGACTGTAGTTTCTAACGGTGTCCACAGGTCCCTTATTTCACTGTGTCTTTTGATCGGATAGATTTATATATATAAAGAGCTGGAATGAAGACTGAATCGACGTTCAGTCGGACCTCTTTTAAAATACGGACACTAGCGCCAAACGAATTCAAACTGCATGTACTTGCTTGTAATTGTTCGCAAAAATAATTCTTTTCTTTCTGAATAAAACGTGCGAAACAGGAACCAAAGATGTCTGAGAGCGACGTAAAAATAAACATCAACAGATTTGCATATGAAGCTGACATTGTTGATATCCTTCGATATCCTTCGATATCCTTCGATATCCTTCGATATCCTTCGATATCCTTCTAGTATCGATTATATTATAGCGCCGTCGTTGTCACTGATTTAGAAGCCCTGTCCAACAGGAATCACAACACAAATTCACTTTTCTTTCGCCCGTTTATATGACTTCCGTCTTCTGACCCGACTGATAAGATGAACACAAACACGCTAAAAAATATAGATAATCCACATTTAAATAACGTCTATTATCATCCAAGCATATTCTTACAAGTAACTATGTACTGATCTGAAGTTTCCAAATCTAGAAACTTAGAAAAAGCTGTTTCAAAGTCTCTTACCTGCAGTGTTATTCATGTTTACATGAAGTCTGTTCTTTGGCCGAAAACAAAATCGAAACTGACACGATACGCTGGTATACTGACAGCTATCGAAACTGAAATACTGTAGGAGACTATTTTTAGCTATGACCTTCCCTCTTTCTTGGTAGAATTTTCCATCGAAATGTGTTTGAAAGCCAAAATTACTTTTTCAGTGAAAGTGCTGAACACAGCAACGTGGAAATCACATGACTCAAGAGACGACTATCTAGAACATTCGTTGCACGTCTCTTGCATGACTACTGGAATGAATAATTTATATCAATCATCAATTCTTGGAACCACAGCCAACTGCGTGACACAAATCCTTGAGCGATGTTCGTCTGAATCGTGCGCGTGACCCCAGGAAATGTTATAGCCATCTCCTAGCACTTAGGCTGCTTGCAAGCTGTTTTCACCCTCAAAAATCAGGAAGGCAGAAGGAGCGAGGGACAAATGATGTTGTCCAAAGTGGGCCCCACTGCTCCCAGTTTCCCATCGCGTTCGAAGGAATAGACACTCGTCGGACCTTTGCCAGAACCCTAAGAGAAATAAACAATCTATGTGGCACTAAGGAACGTGCTATTGGATTTTTTAAGGGGAAGAGGAATTGTTCAATTGATTGGTTCTTGCGAATTACAAAAATATATATTTTTTTCGAATTTGGATGGTGGTAAGATGCCAGAATTAAAGTCGTAAAGAATGGCAAGCAAAACAAAACCGACCCCCCCCCCCCCCCCGCCCCAACATCCCCTTTAGCTCAAGGTCTCGACCTGCCACTGAGATTAAGCTTAATTTGTAGGTGTTCCTCTAAGCAGTACCTCGATATATCAAGAAGGGATATATGAGAGGAAAAGTAAAGATTAATTTTTCTTTTCCTTTTTCTCGATATATAGGTTGTCTGAGAATTGCAATTTACATGTAAGTCTATCATAAGGATTACACCTAGATATTTAATCACATTTTCGTGCTTTAGTGATTGATTCAGTTGATTTTAAGGTTAATTCAAAAGTTAACACTTTTAGATGGGCACAATAATGATGATGATGATGATGATGATGATATTTTTAATACTGAGGGACAGAGTTAATTGGCACAAAGCCAGGTATATACCTTTTGTAGTTCTTTAGTAACAAATGTTTTCAGTTTTAAACTCTTGTTGGCATAGAAAAGATTAGAGCTATCGGCCAACAATTGGAAATCAGGTTAAATAGAAGAATTATTAAAATGATTAAAATAAAGTAGAAAAAGGAAAGGTCCAAGTACTGATCCTTCATTGTGGAATTGTCATGAAATAGGCCATATTCGTATTCTCGGTATTGGACTGGGACTAGCTTGCAACTGCGGCTAATGCGGGGAGCTTTTACAATGTAAATGACATTTGTCGCTTTTTAATGATATTCCCCCGCGTGAGCCTCTATTGCAAGCTAGTTCCAGTCCAATACCGAGAATACGAATATGACCTATTTAAACAATAGAGTGTTTCTGTCGAGGAACTATCTGCTGATAGTTGCCCCGCGGAAATTTGATGTTCTTAAAACAGGTATTTGCCTGAGAAGCGAAGCTTCGAAGGCAAATATGCTAGTTTCTAGAACATCAAATTTCCAAGGGGCAACTATCAAACCGATAGTTCCGAGACATAAGCACTCTGTTGTCTTTATTGTTCACCCCTAAATTTTCTCTCGCGCACCAGTTCAAAAATCATATTGAATTATTTTCAACTTTTTTAGATGAAAGCCATGAAAGGCAAATGTAAAATTTGAAAAACGAAACCAACAAAACCCTCTTAATACAATTTTAACTGTTTATTTCCTATAGGCCCGCTTGTTTACAGAAATATTTTCACGAACGAGTACTATCCATCCGGGTATTTTCCTCGGAAAGGCACTATGGGCTGATAGTGTCTCTCCGCGGATGAACACTATCGCGTCACGTGATCAATTTAAACCAATGAGAACCGAAGAAAATTTGATGGTGAACTACAATTGTTTATAGTTTGACAAGATCGATATTGCCAATAGACACAAATTGTTTTCGTTCTTTAAGGTAGGAACAGGACCAGGTCAAATGTAAAACTTACAATGGAAGATTGAGTTCCTTGGCAGATACATTACTTTAAACTAAGGATTAATCATATGGGGATTTGCATGTACTGGGTGACATGCTGAGTAGGACTCCTTGTATAATCCTGTAGGACTACGAGATATATGCATGTAGTTCATTAAATACACAAGTTGGATACTTTTTCAATGCTTTATTCCCCTGTCTTTGTAATTTATCCCTTATAACAGCTACGCATGTCTGAATTATGCGGTCCTGAGATATGATCGTGGGACGGGGTTGCCTGGTAAATGGTCTACCGCTGGGCTTAAGGCTTGTCAGGCAATCGGACTTTATGGCGAACTTGGTGGCTTGATCAGGTCTGCAAAAGAAAGCAGTGTTTTCGTAAACTTAGTTTCCATTTTTATGCCCAGAATAATCTGTCTGATAACTCAGGATCCCGTTTTAAGTTAATGTTCCTCCCAATCAATAATTTAGTGAATAGGCCATTCTGATGGATTGTGGACGGACAAACTTAGAAACATTTTGTTAAAATGTTATAAGAAAATTTCAAATAACAATTACTTAATTCAATTGTCAGCAACAAAACTTGCCGGAAACTCGAGAAAACAATTGTTAACGTTTGACAATGTTGCTTTGCGATTGAAGGTGCAGTAATTAGGGCCAATGAGTAAAAAAGATATCATTTCAAATGACGTAAACCGAACTTGCTACCGGAGGTAGAACCGAAGGACGAGGACGACTGGAACGAGGACGATTTGTACGAGAACGGAGAGGTTCGTTTTCCTTGTCAACTAGCTCTTCCGGGAATGTTGGCGGATGTGATGGCTTAAAGTGCTCAAAGCATTTTTTGATACACCTTTTCTACAAAATAAAAGAAAACAAAGGCGCAACCCCCGTGGTTTTCATGAACTTAGTTTCCTTCTTGGTGGCCGGATGAATCTGTCTGATAACTAGGGCGCCACTTTGAATTAATGTTCCTCCCATAAGTTAATGAGTAAAGCATTCTGACAGAGTGTAAACGGAAAAATTTAAAAACAAGAAGCTTAATAATCTCCACTGTCAAAATAAAAACCTTCCTGGAAACTCAAGACGACAAATCGCACTGTTTAACGTTGCTCGAATGCGGATTTCTCTAAGATGGCATGACACAGCTATTTGGGGCGCGTGGTTAGAATATTAAATAGTCATGAGTCAAACTAGACTTACAAAGAGAGGCTTAACAGAAGGATGAGGACTTACACGACTTGGACGAGGAGGACGAGGACTTACACCACTTGGACGAGGAGGACGAGGACTTACACCACTTGGACGAGGAGGACGAGGACTTACACCACTTGGACGAGGAGGACGAGGACTTACACCACTTGGACGAGGACGACGTGGATCACTTTCCTCGTCAGCTTCCTTGCCCGGCTTTGTTGGCAGTATTGATGGCTTGTATTTCTCGTGGCAGGCTTTTATACAGTTTTTCTGCAGAGAAAGCATAATAATAATGTAGCCCTCATTGTTATCACGAACTTAGTTTCCATTTTGATGCCTGGAGAAATCAGTCGGTCTGATAATCAGGAATCCAGTTTGTAGGTGACTGATTTAGATTTGAGAACTACATTGATAAGTTAATTGGTAAGGTATTCTGATAGATTTTAAGACGAGCAAAATTTAGAAACATTGGTGAACGTTGCCAAAGACAATAAATTCATCTCATAACAGTAAAACCTTCCTAAAAACTAAAAAAGAACAGTTGTTTGTCTACGTAATTATCTTGAGGATTTATTTTACTTTACAAAATGTAACAAGTTAATTGTTTTGGGGGGAATCCCATGGAGAAAAGTCGGGAATGTCATGGGAAAATGTGAGTTACACATGCAACAGGAGACCAATCGGGGCGCGGCTCGACCGCTAAAAGATACCATATTTAAATGAACATGCCAGCGTTTTTTTTCATTCCTTTGATCGAGAGTAAACCTAAAAGATGTCTCGATAGCTAAAAATAGTGCTGTTTTGTTCCTGAACCACTAGCGAGACAAAAATCCGTGATATAAACCCCTAAGTGAGATCACGAGCATCTAATTGAGGTCACGCCCATGTGACCTTTTCACATGGGCGTCTCTCCCAATCGGGCAATTTGGGGCGAGTGAGTAAGAACACTAAATGGTTATGGAGCAAACTAGTCTTACGAAGAGAGGCTCATGTGAAGGACGAGGACTTACACCACTTGGACGAGGAGTACGAGGGCTCGCACCACTTGGACGATGAGGTCGAGGACTTAGACCGCTTGGACGAGGACGACGTGGATCGTTTTCCTCGTCGGCTAGCTCACCCGGTCTTGTTGGCCGCTTTGACGGCTTGTGCTCCTCGAGACATTTTTTGATACACTTTTCCTGCAAAAGAAGGCATAATAATAATAATAATGCAACCCTGAATATTATAATGGGTTTAGTTTCCATCTTGATACATGCCACGGACGAATAGGCCAATTCCGATATATTAAAATTCTAATTTGGCTCTGAGGCTTAGGGTAATAAAAGAAAAGAAATCGCATCGAGGATAAGGGATGAATAATTAATTTCTTTCGTTTTTTTTTTTCCTAAGCCTCGGAACCAAGTTAGAATTTTGATATATCGGAATTGGCCTATCTGCCCGTTAACTGAGGCTCCCGAGGAACTGCATCTAAGAAAATTACCAAACTCCATCATCTGACAGATTATATAAACGGTTGAATTTAGAAATTAAAAAAATTAAAATTGGGACATTTCAAAGACTGAAGGCTCTTCTAAAAGACTATTAACCATCGACAAACTCAATTGAGGCCATCAAAATATACCTGGAAACTCAAGAAAACAGTTTTCTGCATCACATTCAGTCTGTTCAATAAAATTTTATCTGGATCTGGGACTAACATAAAGCAAACTAATCAAGAGCTTACCAGGAGTGGGTTAGGCGTTTTATGGTGTGGATCATTTTGTTCGTCATGATCAGCTATCTCGGCGAAGACGACGGTAGCTCCAAGAAACAGGAACAGTAGTAGAGAGTTCATCTTGAGAACTTTCTTTGCTGATTAGCAAAGCAATGTGAGTACTCGGCTCATGCCTGCCCTTTTATAAGACTGTGAGAGCGGGATTGCATATGAACTGACAAAAGCAAGGACAAAGAAGTCAGTCACCAACAACAGTTCTTTTCAGAACTACACTCACCCGGACGATCACACTATACGAACTAAAGAAGTCTTTATTAAGGCATTGTTCGTTTTCTATGTCAGGTGTAAAAGATAAACAGGTTTCTCAGCTGATATCAATAGTGAGGGTGTATTTACTTACTGTACGCACGTTTTCTCGCGTTGCTGAACTTAAGTTGACTTTTCTGTTCAAAAGGACTCGTATTTGACAATTTCGTGGAGTATTTCCAGATTTTCCAATGTTTTTATGAAGAACGAAGTCATATGTCACGTTTCTCGCCTTGGTCACGTGTTGTAGATGTAGAGAGCTCAGAACAAATGTGTTGTCAAAATTCAAAGACCAGCTGGCTATAGTGTACTGGGTTATGTGAACAGTTTTTGTTTATTTTATGCACTATTTGTTTTGTTGACCTCAAACGTAGACTACCATGATGAAATTGTTTAACATCCCGTGGGCCACTGCAAACAAAGGTATCTTTACAAAACGGTATATCTTGTTTGTGTACGTGGAGGGAAACACAAGTTTCCTTTGTTATTTGCCAGCTGGGAGGTCCGTATAATGAAAAAATTCACTTTGACCGAGGTCTTGAAAATATTTCCCGAGGCCACCGGCCGAGGGCAGCATTTTCAAGTCCAAGGTCACAGTTTTTCGCTATTCGAACCGACCCTATATAAGCTGGTAAATGGCTTATTTATTTTTTTTCCCTCTCTGTCTCTCTCACATCACTTTTATTATCGTTGAACATTTCCACGCACACATCGCGAACGCGTTACGTACTGTGACCGTGGGCAGAGATAGGAAAATCCGGACCGCCCTAAGGACCAATAAGATTGCAGGACTCGTTACCTTGCCCTCAGGGAAAAAAATAAAAAAAAAGACAAACGTATTCACAGCAGTATTTGAACAAAGCTCATGAAAATAGATACCTGATATTATTCACATAGATTGTTGACAGAGATCGGATTATATTCTGGGCCGGGAGCTCTAACTCTCATAGCTCATCCCTGGTACGTAGTCAAACAAAATTTTGGGCACAAAGTGTAATGGTCTCTTGTTGAAATATATTTTTTGTGTGAAAAATTATTGTTTTGATCATCAATCAGAAAAATGGATTTTGACCTTGTCCCATGAGTCGGGGATTTGCGGAGAACTAGTATGAACTTTGCTCATTTGGCTAGCCTTCAATGTATAGAATTGGTAGCCAGACCCGTTCCGAGAGCACTCGATATCTTTAAGTTCAAGTGAGATGAGCGTGTAAGGCATGATTCTTTCCAAAGTCTTTTTCTTCACTTCATTGTGTTGTTCGCGAGGAGCGAATTCTGTCACAATTCTCATTCTCAGTTTCCACGCTCGCCGCTAGGAACGCCTGTCTCTATAAGCCTCCATTTGTCGGCCAAGAATAACAGCCTACTTTAACTTTCTGACTAGCTAGACTTCTTTACGGAAGCTCAGGTAAACAAACAAATGCCAGGGGAGCGGGAATAAGCGGGCTTATTAAATACTGTAATATTATGCTGAAGATAATTTCCTCGTACACAACATTATAATACTCTATCTCCTTAACAGGATGTCGTGTTGCTTTGTAAATCATATGAAAGTTGACAGGGATCGGGAAGGCGAATAAACGAACATGCGATGGAAGTTCCCCATGGCCATACTGTCTAGTGAGGAGTTACATGTAACAATGACAAAGCCTCTGTGAGAATATACATGCAAATTCATTCTGTATTCTCCATTGCTCTGTTATAATAACAGTAGAAAAGTAATTTCTGTCTTCATCATCCTCTGAGCTAAATTTCGTAGCCTGGATGAACGGGCATATAACTTGCCTGAAAACTAACACTGGGATCTCAATGGCGAGAAACTGCATAATAAGAGGACCAAACTCATCCTGGTCTTATTCACTCCACATACATTTATTTTTCAAAGTGAAGTATTCGTCTTAGCTTCATGGTTTGTTGTTAAGCCAGTAGATTGAACACATATATGGTTCATTTGTTATCTCATGAGAACTAGTAATATATAGATTTCAGTAGCCAAGCCTCAAATCGGGGCTCCTGGGTCGGGTTGTTCAAAGCCCGATTAAACTAACCAAAG
>Ga0126339_10002948_pt1 | contig 12298 bp, 7 predicted proteins | sample OrbTmetagenome_2_FD_92532 | JGI IMG/M metagenome (GOLD analysis project Ga0126339, IMG submission 92532) | Coral microbial communities from Petempiche,Puerto Morelos, Mexico - Orbicella T R C metagenome | ecosystem: Host-associated > Invertebrates > Cnidaria > Coral | place: Petempiche,Puerto... | reverse complement strand
GTAATTTTCACTTCTGCTGCGCATTCATTTTTTGTCAGCCAATGAAAAAATTCGAATTTTTGGGTGCATCCAGAGCTACTCGTCAACGACATTTTAAGACGAGTAGCACTGGGGACGAGAATGAGATGGACAGCAATTTAAAAGTAAGCCGCGAGCGTACTTCATTTGCATAATGTTTACAACCCATCGAGCGAGCGACACATTTCCCCATAACTCACGATAACTCGTGTTGCGCACGCGCAATTTACGAGTTAAAAATGATGTATCAGTCCAGTCAAAATACCACGAACATCATTTTCTGAGATTTATGCGGTGCATATGGACTTGGGTAATTATTACAACTATATGGAGAGGAGTGTTGTACTGAACAAGATCACTGATTGTGTATATACTAATGGCTGATATTTCATGATGGCTAAGCCAATGAAAACTCTTGAATTGCATGATCCAATGATCCAGGTTTCTGTAATTGTTTTTATTTAATTCTAAACCTGGGATAACGCATTTCTAGCTTTCTGATTGGTTCACTGAATCTCGATCACCAGCCATTATATCTGTGTTTGACCATATATTCAAATGAGTGCGGCAAGTGTCGCTTAGTTTAATATTTTATTCACTGGTAATGGAACGTTCTGTCAGAAAAAAAAGGAATAAAAACAGTCCATTTGGTAAGCTTTCTGCTGCGAAAATACAGGAAATAATAGGCAATGCTATCCTGGAAACTACAAAAAGACACACAATGTTACTTTTAAGGTTACTGTAGGGCCGATTTCGTCCAAAATATTTTTCTCACGCAAAATTTAAGACTACTACTTAATCTGAATTTTCTTAAAAGCATAATTTTAAAAAACGATCCACAAACTGTGATAAGCCAATTAGAATGCGTCAACCACTGAGTTGAGCAACGACAATTTTCGAGGCAGTCTCATCCACGGACTAATATTTCGCTTTTATTTTTTATCTCTTGCGTCTTGCAATTTCTCAAGCAGAAATGTTCGCTTTTGTCGATTGTGTTCGTCTCTTAAGCGAGAGACGAAAATCGAAAGACAACGGCACATGCGCAAATTTCACGAGCCGTAGGAGTCATGTGACCTGTCAACCCCATTTTTACGCTGATGTGCTTTTTCTCTTAACGGGCTCCGTACTATCTCGTGCGAGATATGCCAGCACTCAACACACTTCCAGCTACAGAAAGCAAAATATACGCACTCAACTTAATGCATCAGGCCCCCTTAAAAGGGGGTTTTGCAAAAAGAAACACATATCCAAATCATAGTTTAAACATTGAGTACTTAGATAACTAAAAACTGCAGTCAAAGAAAATACAAAATAACAAATTTGAGCTTCAGACAAATGAGGATCGAATAGAGCATCACGCCATTAGTTAGCTGTGATAGCCGAACCGCCTCAAGGGTACACACCGACAGAGGTTGGGCCATGCCGGGCCATGCCGCACAATGTCTAACATTCTCACATATGTACGGGTTGGACGAGCAACTACATGCGTACAGAAACTATGGTCTTGCCTGCCAAACAATGGCATATACAACACGCAAAACAAGCAGCAGACGCACGCGTAAACAGCTACATTTGAATCGTGTAGTACCAGAGCGAACAAAGAAGGTATAAGCCTAAACATCGAGCTCGAGAGACAAAAGCTCGATCAAATTGATGCAAGAAACATAAGAACGTCTCTAGACAAACGAATAGCTTGCTCGAAGAAAAGCTATATATATGAAACATATCATATATACTAAGATATATTTGATATCCGGTGATAAGAAACAACACCCCGGGGTGTACTCCCGGAAAAATTCCTAAAACTCTTACCCCATTTAAGACCAAAATTTGCATTTTTCCTACCCTATGTATGACATGATCAATGAATTCGATACCCTATTTAATACCTGAACCTTAAATCATGTAGTCCCATCTTCTACGAAACATACCCAGTTCAAGACTAGAGTGCAAAAACCATACCCTAGTTGGGACCAAAATGGCCAAAATCGATACCCTGACCAAAACATCTAAAAAGCCATACCCTTTGGGGCCGCACGTATCTATATACCCCTCCCCCCACGGAAGCAACATACTATACTTGCAAACAATTCTAGTCAAACAACTGCACCCGGCGTCACAAACTACCTGAGAATATGGAATGCAAGTAAGCAGCATGTTCACGAATTACAAGTGAGCATATGAAAGATCATATGTCTGAACTACGGGGAAAGAAGTGAAGACATGATCATCGCAGTAATGTATATTCACTTGTATTTTTACCATCTACGGTTACGAATACGGTATGTTACGAACTTACAATGTGACCAGCACCCAACTGGCTTGATAGCCCAGTTGGTAGAGCACTGCACTTTAGTATCGTAGAGGTCATGGTTTCGAATCTCGTTCAAGCCTTAATTTTTTTTTCAGGCTTTTGAAATTTCACAACTGCTTAAGTTGTGTGTATAACTGCGATGATCATGTCTTTACATTATATATGTTCACGGAATATTTCAAACTTTGTTCCTCCGAGGCAAACGCTAAGGGAGCCTAAAAAATATCTTGTAATAGATATGTGCTAAACTGAAGTATCTGCCTCCTCCCCAGGGTCTCCCGGAAACAAGAAAACAACTGCTGTTGAGGTTTAGGCCGTTTTAAAACGATTTCCGCGAGTTTTAGCCTCACTACGGCTTTCGTGAAGTTAGGAACCCAGAAGGCTCGATCTATAGTTCAGCGCGCTAACCATTAGGCCACTGCACCTCCCCTCTATTCTGTTATATTTCATTCCAATTTAATAATGGAAGCTTACCGTTCTGTTTATCATTGCATAACTAATCTGAATACATCATTTTTTTCAAACAGTTCCCCAAAGTGAATTCGATTTGAAAGAAATATTTCGCTGATTCAATAAGATTCCTTTCCAGCTGACTGAATTCTCCTAATTTTATACACCTTATACTACTTTAACTACTTACACTGTACTTCCAATTCCACTTCATCGGAAATAGCAGCTAACTTGCTGGTGGTAAGTATAAACTTGTAACCTCCATGGTCGGATCTTTGAACTGAAAGAATTGTCAACTGTGAAAAAGTGTTTGATATATCAACCCTGAATCGTTCTTGGTAATCGGATGCCACATTCACGTCTCCATCTCCAAACTTGGCCGCAATTACTACATCATCTGTCGCATTGAAAAACTGTGCTTGCCCTATTGATCCATCAATGGTGTAGTTCCACTTGAGAGTGATGTTGTCCCACTCTCTTGCAAATGATGGGTCTGAAGGCTTCAGAGAACCAAAAGCAGTTACAGCAGGTTCTGAAAAAAAAAATAATTAATACATTATTTTAATATTGTAAATAATTTACTCCGCCTTTACTTAGGGAGCTCATGAAGACTAGAGGTTTTGAAAGAATTCGCTTTCCTCTACGCTCCGCACAAAAATTTAATCCCTTCTTTGCTCCTTGCTTTCCATTCACTAGCAAACTGTAAAACGAAATTTAATAACTTGTAGATTCGTTCATCCAATACAATATTTAAAGCATGTAAAGTTTTATTGGGAATGCAATGTGTATGTAACAATATATGTCTAAAATAATGGAAAAATTGAAAAAGAAAAGAAAAGAAAACGAAAAGAGAATGATTCCACAAGGGGAAAACGCGAACGGGACGAGATAGAGTACCCATGCGAAGCTCTTTCCAAAATAATATATATAATTAGATGAGCTATTTACAAGACATAATTAGTGAATGAATTCATTAATTAGTGCGCTATTTGAAGAAAATCTTATCTGTTCATCATACGATTTGTGATTATTTTTTCTTTGGTTACTCGTTCGATTGCTATTTCTCTGTATAAAATAACTGACATACTACGCGCACTCTGATTGGTCAACAGGGTTGCCAAAGCTATGTTCTATTGTGCCAGTAAACGCACGGCTCCCGATTTGGCAACTCTGTACGGGAACTGGAGAAATCAGAACGCTAGCGATAACAAAAGTAAAATACAGTTTCAGCTTTCAGTTGCTAAGATATCAATAAAGTGAATATTTTTCCACTCAACATATACATGGAAAGTTTGCAATAAATGACAGGACCAGGATTTGCTCTTTTTACGATCTTTAGGATCTTTTTTCCTTTCTTTTTACGCCTTTGTTAAGAATTAAGGAACTATTAAGCGCTTTTCATTTATTCCCACGGTCCCTGGAGGACGAAGTTCTGAATGCATTTGAGTTGGACTGATCAATTTGGGTTGTTCAAAAAAACAGGGAAAAGATTTCTTTCGAGTTAACACAAAGCTTTTCAGTAGTTTTTAGTTTAAACTCAATGCATGTATGCATAACACGATAAATTTCTTTTTGGTTGCCACTAAGCTAAGCTTTTAAGCGATATATAGTTTTTATTTAGCAAAATACAGAGAAACACGGGCTTGCCTCAACCTAAGTTAAAGTGCCACTAACCCCCAAAATTTTTTCCTTTAACAAAATCTACTAGTTTCCCTGATTACTTCAGCGAAAAAAATATCTCGATTGATAAAATCCCTGCGTTTCTGTAGGCGTTTAAACAAGTGATTTCTATGTTCACGACCGCCGAAAGTGGGATCTGGGTCCGGCTACTAGTGACGTCACCTCGGAAACCGGGCTAAAACACTCAAGAGACTTTTGACTGAGCTTCGAGGGCAGTCAAAACATTTTCGGGTTATTTGTGATTTATATTTTATCAAAACTGGACAAGAACTTTAGGTGAAAGAACTGTATCATCTAGCATTACAATTCGGAGTCTAGCTACGATTTGAACGGCTACGATGTGCATATATTTTTTTTTCCATTTCGAAGTGTGGGTCGCCAGTCAAGATCGCCGCTTTGTATAATTATATTTAGGCCGGGATCGACAATTTGCCGGTCCATTTGGGTTATAAAGGTACAAATATGACTGAAGAGTTAGCTTACAGCTCTTAAGAGTTATAAAGATGTCAATGAACACGAAGAGTTGGTAATCTGACTTTACGGAACGTGCAAATTTCGTAGTGTCAAAACATTTTTACATTCAAACATTAATTTCCCCCGAAACACAAGTTAAAATGCGATGCAGTCGTACTCCACTCCTGCCTACTTCTCCAGATCAATGATTGAAAATAGTTTTGACATAAGAGATAAGCAGAGATGTCAGCAAACAATATTTGAAGGTGAGGTAACTTTTCGCTTCGTTATTGTCGGCCGACCGTAGTATAAGCATAGTCTATTACTGTGTACGAACATAAGCTACGCAAATTTGCATCTTTCGTACTAGTGGAATCATGGAAAGTCCTTCGACAAGATCTTGAAAAGAGGTTCAGTATACTATCAGTAAAATGAATACATTTCTACTTCATAGTTATTTTGAATGAAATGTCCATTTTACGCACGCTAATAACCTGGGAGTCCTCGACTTATGAGTTTGCGTTTCGGTTGACTAACAAGCGCATTCTTCTTTCAGCACGACAATCTCCGTCGGTAGTTATAGAGTGGAATCTTAATCTTAAAGAGGAATACTCTATTCTACGCATCCTGTATTGCTACAGCTTCCAACAACATATCTTCTTGCATTCTGCAACGATTTTGACACACACTATCACATGTTCGCATACATTCTTCTCGGAAACAAAATATTGTTATTCCCGAAGTGACGTCAGAAGCCAACTCGTCCCATTCTCCGCTATTCCTCGGTCGTGAACATGGAAAAGGGCAAATTTACAAGCTTTAGAAATTCATAGAAAATTAACGATTAATTAATAGCTACAATGATAATTTTTTCGTAGTGGTGATCAGGAGAAAAAGGAAATTTATATTAGCGAAAAAAAATTTGGGGGGTTAGTGGCACTTTAATACATTTAGAATAAATATAGTAAAAACAGACTTTGGAACTAACCTTTCCATTCTCGAAGCTGTTTTAAAATTATCGTTATATCACTTCGCTAAGCTAAGTTTTGTGACTTTTCGTACAGTCTTTTACTTTAGTGATGTTTTACTGATTCAGTCATTAGAAATCCCTACATCTTCCCGTCAAAGTCATTTTGAATTAATTAATACACTTTCTGTCTTTCATCGATAGACTTTTCCTTTCCTTCCCTCAAACTGTTCAGTAGCACTAAAAGTTGTCATCGCTTTACCCGTGGAGCTTTTCAGCCACAGTGGTTGATTTGATACGTCATCTCATGAATCATAGTAACCATCCTCGTAGACCCTGGGTCAGTAAGGGGGGGAGGGGGGACGAGAGAAAGTGATATATAGATTTAGCCAAGCCTAAAAGCGGAGCTCCTGTATTGCAGTATAATTTTTTTTTTCTTGGAGCAGAAACTCAACAACTGATCAATTTTGAGCATGTAATTCGTTGGCGTGAGGTGTGGTTTCACTATCTTTTTTCCAGTTAAAACCTTAACGGGGAATTTTACCTGAAATATGCCTTTTTTTCCACAGTTGTCACAACCCTGCCCTGACAACCTATGTATCACTGAAAAGCTAATTGCTTGCAAATTACAAAACTGGATATTTCAATGCTGTGTGAGTTAGTTTAACATGACACCGGGCTTTCAAAGTATCACATACTCTGCAAGACCCCTATGCACTTGAGAAAAGATTATTATGTGCAAATTACAGCAAAAATATGTCTTTTTACTTGTATTCTAAACTAAACAAATGTCCAGCTTTAATGAATGAGGGATTTTGCGAATTTTCAAAATGCAGAGTTCTGATCATGACAACCATCTAACATTGCGCAATCTAAACTGTGAAACATTTATCTTGATAACTTCTATCCGAGGTATATATTCTATGGCAAATTCTCTTATTCATAACAATTACTTAAGTGATACTTAGCAATACTGAAAATTGGAGGTCAGGGCTTAAATCCTTCTTGAGATATCTTTTCTCAAAGGCAAAAATAACTCGTTTTTAGAAAACGAGCTTTGAACTTAGAGGGAGAAATGCTTCCCAAAATAAAACTTCAATACCGTAAGATTCAAATTCCGGTAAAAACAAAAGTTCCAAATTTTTACAGAATTTCAGGTAGAGTGCCCAACAAAACCCAGTTTTTCCAAGATTTTAGAAATTAGGTACGCAATATATTGGTGCCTTTCCAAGAGAACATTGTGCAAGGAATATCTGGAAAGAAAAGTCAGCAAAGCGCCAGGGGTTAATTCGCATAGAAATCTTGCCTTTTTACGTATCCTCTTCTCTTCCCCCAGACTCTCCCAGAGTAAAAATTTGGCTTGATCCTTGGATCTAATCGAAAACCAGTAGCTGGGCAGCAGTCAACGTCGAAAAAACACGCAACCTCAGGATGAACTCTAAGCCTGAGCACGCGATAATCGACACAGAACGGCAAACCTACAGATGTCATAAACCGTGGGAGTCGTGTATGCTTGTCAACCCCATTTTACCAACACTCAACTAACGTCAAGAAGCATAAAGCAAAAAAAAAAATACGCACTCAGAACATGTGCGTTTATATCAAAATAGCTTCACACTGCAGATTAGCCATCGAGTGCCTAGAAATCTAGAAAAAATGCCGCCAAAGAAACACAAAATAACGAGGTCGAGCTTCAAACAAATAAGGATCGAAAAGTACATTACGCCATTGGCTAACTCTATCTTAGCCAATAGTAGTCGTGTTTGGCCTGTCAACCATTTCTATCATCGTTGTTTACGAAGAGCGAGCTCACGACAAAGCATGCTGACGCATTCTCATCCCCAGTTTCCACGCACTACGCTAGGAACGCCTGGGACAATAACCCCCATACGACACAACAACACGACGACGAAGAACTGCTTAGACTATGGATTAGACTATGGAAACAAGATGGTTATTGTAATATTCAGTTCCGGTTTCGCAGTGTTAGCAGTTCCGGTCACATGACCGAAGGTGTGATGAGTCCGTTTGTATAAGTTATCCTCATGCTTGTCTGTATTTGCATATTATACTAGTTCCTCGAGTCTTCACGACATGATGTTCTAAAACATACCTCTTGCTGGTTTATTGGTTCATTGCTACGACAGTTATATTTTATTGCTTGAAATTTGGATGAAATTAGTAGAATTATTTGTTCAAGTCATTGACGAGGTCTCTCAGCGATCAGTTGCAAAGCTGTTATTTGGAATATACTTTTTACGCTTTTCAGTAACTACGTTTTTCGCTTCAGTTTGAATATGAACACTAACCTTTCTTATTTCTCCAAATGTACACATGTATTTTAGATATCCAAAAGTAAAATGAATTTAAATTCCCAAATTAGAGACGGTTGACTCACATTTTTTACTGAGTAATCACAATCACATTGTTCAAACAGTAAGCTTGCTATATTTTGGGGATTTAGACAATGGTTATACCATGCTCTACAATGATGGTCAGAGTTAGCAAAATCTTGGGGGGGTCTTTTTGTTTAACTTTATTTTAGTCTTCTATATTTTGTGGGCACTTTTAATAAAACAATTATTCCACTCGCACTAGTTGGAGATGGCAGCTCTACGCGGGAACTAGACAACTCGGAACTCTAGCACCAACAAATGTAATATACAGTTTTGCCTTTCACTGGCGGATATATCAATAACACGAATATCTTTTCATTCAACATATACAAGGAAATTTGCAAGGAGAAAAAGGGCCAAAACTTGGTCGTCATATAAAGCTTGATCTTTTTTACGCCGATTCCGCTTACGCTGGAGAATAAAATTAAGGAAGTTTCAAACCCTTTTTTCGGTGCTTTCCACGGACTGTGGAGGACAAAGTCAGCTGGACTTGACTGCTCAATTTGTGTTGTCGAAAAAGCAGGGAAAAGATTTCTGTCTATCAGACATTTTGAGTTTAAACTCAATGCATCCATGCATGACACGATAAATGAATTTGATTTCCCGGCATGCTTTCAAGCAATAGTTTTCATCTAGCAAAATACAGAGAAATACGGACTTCATAACCTTCAGCACAAAATTCTGAATAAATTTCGGAAGCAGCGTTTCTGTAACTAACCTTTCTTCCATTCGCAAAACTTTGGAAAGTTATCTTTTAACACTGCGTTGAATCACTTCGCCAGGCACATGACGTTTGCACCACTTGCACACTTTTCGTACAGCCTTTTACTTTCGGGATGATCGATTACACCTACGAATCCCTGCATTTCCCCGTCAGAATACTTTTGAGTTAATTAATACACTTTTTCCCTTGCACCAATAACCTTTTCCCTACCTTTTTTTTTTTTAAACTTTCTTACCGTAAAATGTTTTCGTCGCTTTTCTCTGCGGATTTCGGGTCCAGCGCCGAGTCTTTGCTTTCATTCTTTTAGTAACTGTGATTGGTCATCTCATGAATTTGATGAGAATAAGCAACTTGGTTTTCTACAGCACAACATGACTGACTCTAAGATATCGCCGTTTATTTATTTATTTATTTATTTTTTTACAACTCGAAGATTTTTTACAACTCGTTAGTAGACGGCGCGCAAGCCGATTCAATGACAACCTTGCGTAACCAAACCCAATTTACTGCGGGTAAAAAATAAACATGTTATTTGCCGGCTTAGGGTCGGTCCGTATTGTGAAAAACTGTGACCTCTGGCTTGAAATGAAGAATTTTCAAGACCTCCGTCACAGTTTTTCACTATACGGACTTCCCAGCTGGCAAATAACGTATATATATTTGTACTCGTTTCGCGCGTTATTTGGACGATATTCGTTGCAGTTGGATATAAGAGACTGGATTATAGCCACCTCGGTGCTATGAGCCTCGTTGGCTATTTATTTGGAATAACTGGAAATTATTTGCAGGCAATTTGTAGCTATTGTGATCCGGCTTTAATATAGTAAACTTGTTACTTATGGTCAGAATGAAGCTAAAATATTATTGATTGACTGACCGACCGACTGACTGACTGACTGACGGACGGACTGACGGACTGACGGACTAACGAACTGAGAGACTGACGGACTGACTGTTTGACTGACTGACTGACGGACGGACTGACGGACTGACGGACTGACTGACTGACGGACGGACGGACTGACGGACTGACGGACTAACGGACTGAGAGACTAACGGACTGACTGTTTGGCTGACTGACGGACGGGCTGACGGACTGACGGACTGACGGACTAACGAACTGAGAGACTGACGGACTGACTGTTTGACTGACTGACTGACGGACGGACTGACGGACTGACGGACTGACGGACTGACTGACTGACTGACTGACTGACTGATGGACGGACTGACGGACTGACTGACTGACTGACTGACGGACGGACTGACGGACTGACAGACTCACTGACTGACTGACTGACTGACGGACTGACTGATGGACTGGCAGACTGACGGACTGACTGACGGACGGACTGACGGACTGGGGGACTAACGGACTGAAAGACTGACGGACTGACTGTTTGACTGACTGACTAACGGACGGACTGACGGACTGACTACTGACTGACTGACGGATGAATGGATGGATGGATTGATTGATGAATGGGTTGATTGTGTATAATACAATGACTCAGTTAATCTCTTGCAGGTTTTCTGCTTTTGCTGACTTTCATAAATAATGCGCAATGGTGAAGAAAAATTCATTCTTGTATTTAAGGTTGGTTTGGGATACATTAATCAAGGCAAGTTAGTCTTAAGATGCAAATATTCGAACACATTTAAAATACAACAGCATCTCATTTACTAGACCTTAACTACTAGTAGGATAAAGGTAAATAAATCGAAGCCCACATAGGAACAGATTGTGAGCCTATGTTTTTAATGAGCAACCCATTCTCTAAATAAAACACTTCATATTGCGATCTTCTAGTATCTCTAGCCTATATGTTAAGTTCTCGATTTCCTCCGCTCGCTCGAGTCCGGGTTGCGTTCCTTCCCGAGAAGTGCGGGCTATTTTCTCGAAAACCGGCTGACATTCGAGCCTAAGATAATTCTTGAGTTGAAAGGGTTATTTTTTTATATCTACTACAAAACATTTATCAGCGCTTGTTTTAACCTGAAAAATTTAGTGTTTTCCACTTTTTTGTCATGATAATTCATTTTCATCCTAATTACAAGTTTAACTTGAAAGCTACAGATGTACGCAGTGCGGACCTGTTTCTATTGTTGGCTGATCGGATCTTTCCAGATCCTACCTACACCAGCAGCATTTTCGTTTGCTGTCCCTTGCCACATTTCTACCTGAGAAAGTCTAGGTCGTGAAGAATTAGGGCACTTTGCGAGTCACGATTTTAACCCGTTTGATTCGGAGTCCGAGTTAAGCAGGCATAACAAACAGGCCACGCTGTTTCTTTAAAAGAAAAAAAAAAGTAATAATAAGTTGCCAAATTTATGAGGAGTGGAGAGAGAAACCGCCTCATGTCGAAATAAACACATGTGTACAGTAAAATTCCAGATTTATGGACGTTGTATGAATCTCTTCTTTTATATGCATATGGCCTTTTTTGTCTGAACGAAGGAAGGCGACATAGCAGGGTGCCATGATAGCGGAACACCATAACCATAGGAACAAAAGCACATGCATGCATAGAAATAGAAACCATGCATCTCTTTTTTCATGAACAGCATGGGTAGCGGTATGGATTGCGGGCGCCGGCGGCCTACGACGACGACGACGACGTCACGCAACAAGGCGGCCATACTCCAACCTTAAAGATCAACCAAGGAATGCAGCTTCGGTTTACACACAGGTCACCCAAGCGTAATACGCATGTATAAGAGTTTGTATGGAGATTAGGAGATGACATTGAAGTCGATCAATGTATGGGTAATTCACTGAATAAAGACACTCGAACATTGAATGGTGTCATTTCTTCTCATCCTGGGTGTTTAAAAACAATATTTGAGCGAATTTTGATAATTTGTCCTACGGTGTTATTTACTACAAGAGACAACGTAGGAAACTTTGGCGAGTTTAGCATTTGCTCACAATATTACTCGCTGAACTCAGAGTAAGGCCTGCAGTTTCTCTTTGTGCAATCCAATTAATACACATTCGTGGACGACGACAGCTAGACGACGACGGCAAGCCCGACAGGGTTCCTCATTATGTAATGGAGCACGTCGGAATTTCTAAGTTTATGCGTTGCATGACATTAAAATGGCGGCTCGATAAGGCTGTCGAGTAAGTCAAAAGATGAGTTATTACTCACGTTTTTACTAACTAAACAGTTCTTGCTCTAGACGAAGTATTAATTTCAATGTATCGGAGCTCTAGAGTAATAACGTTTCGTTTCAATGGCAAAACTCAATGACAGATGTTTCTGTTACTTTACGGCCGCCATGTTTGTGTCCCT
>Ga0126339_10002947_pt1 | contig 12300 bp, 2 predicted proteins | sample OrbTmetagenome_2_FD_92532 | JGI IMG/M metagenome (GOLD analysis project Ga0126339, IMG submission 92532) | Coral microbial communities from Petempiche,Puerto Morelos, Mexico - Orbicella T R C metagenome | ecosystem: Host-associated > Invertebrates > Cnidaria > Coral | place: Petempiche,Puerto... | reverse complement strand
GCCTGAAACACCCCTTTAATGGTTTTTCCTGACGGAATTCCGGTGTAAAACGACAGTTGTAAAGTGATATTTAAAGGCGACTGGCAGCTAATACTCTGTGTTATCACGGACTTGATCGGGAATCCTTCGCCTGTGTATACGGTTTTGATCTAAAAAGGAGAGAGAGAGAGAGAGAGAGAGAGAGAGAGAGAGAGAGAGAGAGAGAGAGAGAGAGAGGACAACGTATTACAGGTGAATAGCTACTGTTTTGGGTGCGCGGAGGTGAGGGGAGGGGGTGGAAGGCACATTTACGTCAATTAACCCTTTTTACAATCATAGTAATGCCCTTTCTGGAATTGGAAATCCTCATTGTTTTTCAGACTTAAGTTTCCGTACCCTATATTTGGTGAGCAAAAAACTAAGCTAGCCATTTTTCAGACACGAGGAGGTCGTAGAATCCCTGATATTCGTCAGACTGCACTTGATTTCAGAACTGAGATCTCTCATATCCTCTCTGAAAACTAAAGAACTGAGCTAGCCCAGATTTCATGCCTGAGGAATATTTCCAGTTGTTACACTTAACTACTGATTTCAGGAAAGCCCGGGGAAGGGGTACTCCCATATATAAGCAGCGGCGGATCCAGACCTTGAGCTAAGAAGGCAGGGGGGCGGGGAGGTCCCGGTTTTATTTGCTTGCCATGTCGGGTTTTCTTCCTTCTGCGATTTTTTTTTCCCAGAATAAAGGGGAGGTTGCATGGGCTCTCCGTGCTCCTCCCCTAATCCGCCACTGATAAGCTATATGAGTAGGTGCTGCTTTGAAAGGTATGGTTTAAAGGCAGGTTAGTCTCTCACAGTGTTTAGAAAGTAGACAGCTTTGGTATAGTAATTTAGTAATTAGTCTTAAGTAATTAGTGTAAAACGGGATTCTTTAATTACCCGGGGTTCCATAATAGATAGGGTAGCAACATTAAGTTGTTCATGGTCAAGTATAGGGTAAAGGCTTCAGTGACCCAGCGGTACACCCTTACACATAGATTTAAGTGAAATATAATAGTAATTAATGACAAATGTTTAATTCTATGCTACACCCATTTCCAGACGTAATTGTGCAAAACTCGCTCTCTTTGAGACCAAAATGTTTAATTGAATGTTTAAAAACGGTAATAACGTGCGAGGATTCCATGTTGTTGTGTTGGATCTATTGAAGTACGGTTTTGCTTTTACTCACGTCGGTCTGCAAGCTGACGTTTAAGGCCATCAATCTGTCTCCACTGCAATCAATTGTAACTCTTAATATCAGAATTACTATTGAACCTGAATTAGGAAAGAAAGAAATTATAATTATACAAAAATCAAAACAACAATTTTAATTCACCCAGAAAAAGCTTTTGCCCTTGCAGGACTAATTAGGTTGTCTAATTTGCTTATTATTCAATAAAAATTTAACTCTACACTTGTATGTGGTGTCCGCTTTATCGAGAGTCAAAACCGAATAAGACTGTCATTTTGGTAGCACAAAAGTGTCCGTAATTCCGTAATAGCAAGATTTCGCAACAGGGGAAGTTATTTTCAGTCAAACCTCCATAGCTTTCGCCGAGGATCTGGATTTTGTCCCTAATGGCGAGCGTCCGTAATAGCGGAGTGTCCGCAAGGCGAGAGTTGACTGTATATGGTGATTAAGCATCCAGGAATATTAATTTTCGTGCAGTGACTTCTCGGTTAAACCTGTGTCGTTGTCCTTTACTTTGTATTTAAATTTAGTTTACTCCAATGAACATTCCTCATTCTCAAAGCAGAGGGCAATTCCAAAGAAAATCGTCAGAGTGAGATACCCCTAAACGAGCCATTGTGCACAGTAGTTTATCTTCTCTCTAAAATCCCTCATCATCTTACAGGGGAAGATTATTCGAAGAGCCTTAATTCCTGTCCCCCAAAACCTGCACTTCCCTGAATGAAACAATCGCGAAGGAGGATTAAATGTCGTCCATAATCCTCTACTTCTCTAGGAAGGATATTTGGAGAGGAAGTTTAAATCTCATCCATAATCTTCCGCTCGCCTTTAAAGTACAAAAGGGGTTGTAATATAAGTTAAACTTCCTTCCAAAGTACTTTTCTCCGAGAGGGTAGGGGTTAAGAAGCCTCGGTAAGTCTAGACTACACTGTGGGCATAAATATGAAGTCTAGTCTTCAAGCCAGGTCTTTAACCTTAACCATCTTTAAGAAAATATTACTTTGGGAGGGTTTTACTTATAGTATTAACTCTTCTGAATTTTAAAAAAAGACGGTGAGAGATTATGGTTGACTTACGCTACCCCCAAATCTCCCCCTAGGAAGGTAGAGGATTATGGGAGAAATTTATTCCTGACGCGTGATTGCTTCATTTAGGGAAGAGGAGGTTTCAAGAACAGGAATTAATGCTCTCCGAACAATTTTTCCCCGCAAGACGATGGGGAATTTTAGGCGGAAGATAAATCACTGTGCAGAAGGGATCGTGTAGGGGTATCTCACTCTGACGATTTTCTTGTGGCATTGCCCTCTGCTTTAGGAATGAGGAATGTTCATCGGATTAAACTAATTTTAAAAGCAAAGTAAGGGACAACAAAAGAGCTTCAACCGCATTCACCTCCGCTAAAAGAAAAGGCCGAGCTCTACTTTGTTTGAACACAAGATTTGATTGACTAAAATATTCAATGAAACCGTATATCACTGTTAATAAAATAAAACAAAAACATTTACACCTTATTCATTACGATTTTTGGAATCATTAACTCAGTTGAATATATCAATAAATTAACCCTGGGATGGTGGGAGGGAGGGTAATCTTACTCCCTCCAACCTCCTCTCCGGAGGAGTGGAGGATGGTGGGAGGAACAGTAATCTTGCTCTCTCGAACCTCCTCTCCGGAGGAGTGGAGGATGTTGGGAGAAAGAGTAATCTTACTCCCTCCAACCTCTTCTCCAGAGGAGTGGAGGATTGTGGGAGGAAGAGTAATCTTACTCCTTCCAACCTCTTCTCCAGAGGAGTGGAGGATCGTGGGAGAAAGAGTAATCTTACTCCTTCCAACCTCTTCTCCAGAGGAGTGGAGGATCGTGGGAGAAAGAGTAATCTTACTCCTTCCAACCTCTTGTCCAGAGGAGTGGAGGATTGTGGGAGGAAGAGTAATCTTACTCCTTCCAACCTCTTCTCCAGAGGAGTGGAGGATTGTGGGAGAAAGAGTAATCTTACTCCTTCCAACCTCTTCTCCAGAAGAGTGGAGGATTGTGGGAGGAAGAGTAATCTTACTCCTTCCAACCTCTTCTCCAGAGGAGTGGAGGATTGTGGGAGGAAGAGTAATCTTACTCCCTCTAACCTCCTCTCTGGAGGAGTGGAGGATGGTGGAGAGTAGTACAACAGTGAATTGGAAGAGATGGAAGGCTTCCTCTAGTCTTTGCGCTAAGGTTTTCTTTTTAGAAGAAATCGGTATCCTTCAAACCTTATCTGTACCTTAACCTTAACCTTAAACTTATCTGTACCCGAAACGTGGGCGCTTGCACGCTTGAAGCCGAAAGAAAACTGAGAGGGAGAGAGGGAGGTCAGCGCCTCCGCTGATGAAGCAGCTTTAAAGCTTTAGTGATCAAACTCTAAGGTTTTTCCTAAAATTTTTTTGTCATCAGTCTGTTGTCCCAATTGTTTGGTAACTTGACATTTCTGCGGTAACCATATTTCAAAAGTTTGTTTTACCGAAAATTGACGTCATTAGCTATCGACTTTAAACAAGATCTTGGATTTCATAAGGATCTTAATACAAAAAATTCTCTCTTCTTTCTGACTTTTTCGAATTCAATTTGGCGCTGTTCTAGTCAGGATTGGAAGTTAGGCACACTATGAGATTGTCTTGAGTCTCGCACCTGAATATAGGAAAAGGCTGGTTAACGAAAGTTTCCTCTGTCCATTTTAAGGGAGGGAGAGAGAGAGGCATCTTAACAGTTCTACCACAAACCGATTTGCACTTTTCCACCTTTTCCACTGAATGAGTTTGCTATAAAGAATCTTAAAACGATCGGAAACGAGCATTACCTGGCTTTTTGTTGTCAGGACCGGCACTTGAAACGGCTATCGTTGTGGTAGTTGTTGAAGAAGAAATTCCACCACTGCCTACTGTTGTTGTGACTGTTCCTCCACCTCCTCCAACGCTCATTGCTGTTGTGACATTTCCTCCTAGTACTACTGTAGAGTTTGCTCCTCCAACACCCCCTCCAGCTGCTGTTGTGAAGGTTGCTCCACCTCCAGCCCCGCCTGATGCTGTTGCGGTGGTCGCTCCACCACCACCTCCGCCAGCTGCTGTTGTAATAGTTCCAGCACCACCTCCTCCCATTGCTGTTGTGACGGTCGCTCCACCACCACCTCCGCCAGCTGCTGTTGTGACAGTTCCACCACCACCTCCTCCCATTGCTGTTGTGACGGTCGCTCCACCACCACCTCCGCCAGCTGCTGTTGTAACAGTTCCACCACCACCACCACCTCCCATCGCTGTTGTGACGGTTGCTCCACCACCTCCGCCTGCTGCTGTTGTAACAGTTCCACCGCCACCACCACCCCCCATCGCAGTTGTGACGGTTGTTCCACCTCCACCTCCGCCAGCTGCGGTTGTAACAGTTCCACCACCACCACCTCCCATTGCTGTTGTGGCGGTTGCTCCACCACCTCCGCCTGCTGCTGTTGTGTCAGTTCCTCCCAAAGTTGTAGTGGCTTCTCCAGTTGTAACTAGTGTATTACTTCCAGTTACTGAAGGAGAGCTCATTAAAGAGGTTGATGTCTCACCTAAAATTACAAGTAAATTAGTATGGCTAGTTAGACTTCTAAAAGTAACAACAAAAATTCCCCTCAAAATTCACGGCACTCAGTGACATTTACACATCTGTAATTAACCGATTCCTTCTCAACTCTGTCTATCTTTACAATTTGTTCCGTTCAGTTGATTCTGTTTCTCAAAATATCCTCAATGTCAAGTGTCTAACAAAATGTCAAGGCATCTAGCCTCATATATAAGAGACGGCATAGACGTTCCAGTTTCGTTGTTTAATGCATCTTCTCTCGGCTGTACAAACGTATAGCTGTCTTCAACTGAGAAATCGTGCGAGTGGTAACATATCCGATATAACTATTAGTTATGCAACGCTCTTTCGTGGTATACCGTGGAATATTCCACGAGTCACTTATATTTTCTCGGTACACATACGAGCCTTTAGGCGAGTGTGTATACAATCATGAATGCGACATACGCGCGGCGCGTGATTAGAAGATTGGATGCAATACCCTCGAATATACAACGGCTTTCCTGTATTCTGATTGTCTTGGTCGCGTGTACAGGACTCACCGCGTTCGGTCTGTACTCACGACCTCGGTCAAGATTCTCCCACACAGACCTCTTGCTCTATTCATAAGAGCTAAATCTTGACTGAAAAAGTGGGATGCTCTGCGAACGTGCTCGGACTTCCAACGAAAGTTCTAGATCAACGGTCTGTGAAAATGTGAAAAGAAGCTAAAACAAACGTTGATCTATAATTCATCTTGACTCTTACGCGCAACCAGTGGGTGAATACTGACAAGGAAAGAACAAGAACTTCAATTTCAACATCGCTATATTGTGGTCATGAAATTGTGAGTGATCAAGTGACTTTCCTGTTGAACTGGCAGCTTGAAATGTAAAGTTTCCCTTTTCCAGCTGCTTACCAGGTTTTTTTTTTTTTTTTTTTTTCAATTTTCTACTCCAATATTTGTTTGTTATTCTCCATCCTCTACTGATGAATTAGAAGAGAACATGCAAGCCATTGGATAATGAAATATCCAATAAGGAAGAGTGGTACTTTGGGATAGCGCACATTTATATCACTGATATCGGTGCAAAATATGTCGAACAATTGATTTGAGAAACTATAAGTCAACAATAAAGGTTTGAAGAGTTGCTTTATTTAGCCGTCTAGTACACAGGGTAATGCTAAATTGCACTCGAAGAACAACTGCCCTCACGTAGTGAAACCTGTCTACCAATTCTTTTTGATACAACACGTCGTGACTAAAAAAAATAATAACGACGCAAGAATATACGACTTTTCAAAGGCATGTTGACTACACTTTTAGCAGAGCTCCGGCAACCCGAAGGGCGCTAAGCGGAGCACCATAACCATAGAAACAGAACGAAATGCATGCATAGAAATAGAAAACCTTGCATCTCTTTTTCCATGGTCAACATGGCTAGCGGCGTGGATCGCGGGCGCGTGCTCCCTATGATAAAGTCTTCGCGCAACATGACGGCCACATGTCAGCTAATAGATCGACAGAGGCATGCAGCCTTGGTTTACAGCGTTCGTTTTTGATATTGGACATCCATGCTATGGTCAATTGACACCTGTCAAAACGAGGTATTCGCTGACCAGTTCACGTGACCATATCACAGGCTCAGGCTTAGAGTTCATGTTTTTTAAAGTTGACGCTCCAGCCGAGTTATTTCTGTGGAGGAAAAGGAGTTATACCTACAAAGGCAAAATGTCAGCGCGTATTAACGCCTGGCGCGTTGTTGACTCGTCAAATATATTGCGTGAAATTGTTACAAGCAAGTAAGATATACGGAAGGATGCGAGCTGAATACTTTATTGTTTAAGTGTGACTGGAAAAATAATAGTGAAACCACACGCCGAATATTTAAATGCTCACAGTCGATCAGTTGTTGAGTTTCTGGCCCATGCAAGTAAAACAACTGCTTGAAATACTTTGGCAAGAATTGAGTATGACTGTTGTTAAGGTCGCGCAGGATCTTTGCTCATCACGGCATTGATAAACTCACTAGCGACACGTGTATTCTCCTTATTCGCCTTCATTTATTTCTCGTGCACCAGTAATGAGAATCTGTTTTTAAGGAGAAGGTCACTCCAATATGCTTACTTTTTTTGTCTTCGCCTATAGCGAGTAAATATTCCGCTTTTCCACTCACCGATGTTTCAGTCTCGTTATCCTGAAGAAATTCGTCTGAAAACTCTGTGTCGATTTGTTGGTTGCAAATCCTCGAGCAGTAGCTAAAATTACCCGTTTTATCGGGTAACGAAGTCGAATTTTGCCGATGAAGAATGCTACATTATTTCTGCCGTCTCCAAAATATAGGAGACTTTCGTTCACAAAGAATTCGGCAGCCGTATGGAGCACAAACTTTTCGACGGTTAGCACATGCACGTGTTAAATGTCATGTACCGAATCGAAGTGAAATCATAAGCATAAGCATAAGAATAACCCCGGTCCCATAAGAAGCTTCTGCGCTGGTGGCGAGGGCCGCGAGATAAGCATAAGCGTTGAAGAGATTGAAAAGGTGAAAACTAGACTTTAAAGCGTTCAATCTTCCTACAATCGCAATTGTTATGAGTTGCGCTTTTACTTTTACAAGGTCCGAACAACGCAATTATTGAAAAAACATTGTTAATATTCCGTGTATTCAGTGTCTGCATCGGTCTTAACGATTTGTTATTTAAAATTGAGAATGAAGTCAAGATGTTCTAGAGAAGTTGTTTATCCCCGCTAATTTTTATTATTCGTTGCTCATCAAAATGTTTTTCGCGTATAGCACGTGAGTAGCAGCTATATATGCAAATTTTTTGCCACAAAAGAAATTATTTGCATGAAAAAACACGGCCGGCGCTTCATCGTTTCGGAACACCAATATGGTTGCCGTGACGTCATCAGAAAGCGCTCTATTAGGGATATTTCATTACCAGTGAATACAATCAGCGTCAATGAACATTCTCCGCAGCGCGTGAAAATGAGGCGTGTAAAAGATTTTGCCGTGCCCCGACAGGCGCTGTTATACCTATGGTCAATGACCAATCAGATTTGAGAATCTTGCTCTAGGTTTCTTTAATGTACTTGTTTAACGACACTTATATTTTAGATTGTTACCGTGTGAGATTAACATTCCCTCTCTGCTCGGTGATTCATAGCCGTTAGATTTCCTATTTCTCTTGATGAACGTGAGCAGTTTGCTTTGTCATGCGAAACGTTTACGCATGCTTGCTACAGAGAAACGAACTGTTCTGGAATAATTAAAAACTTAATAACGTGTCTTTGAACACGCACGGCAATAGTAGTTGCTGGAACTCTGTAAAAAGTAAAAATCAAAGATCGCCAGTTATTCATCGGCCAAATATTTGAATTTTAATGGGTTACGAAGCCATTTTAGCCATGCAACGTTGCCAATTTCAATTTTGTAACTAATAAGAAGGCAGCGGATTTTATCGACAGTCTCGCAAACAAAAATTGAATCCTTTCTGTCATGCGCATCGTTAAAACCGGTTAAACCTTGTCAGAAGCCAGTATTTTTAATTTAGTCGTTTTTGATTGTGGACTGCGGCTCAAACGATCGACCGGATACGAGCAGAGGTTCCTCTCGTCTCTTGAGGAGCAGAAAGAAAAGGGAATCTCTGTATTCGGTACGGTATTAGATTGCAAAAATTCACCTAAAAAGGCTCCTATATGATAAACTTAACAGACCTTGAGGCTATGTTGTTGTTGTTGCTTTGTTCTTGTGTGAATAAATAACGTATTGTCTCTTTTGTAAACCGAAGGAGCGCGTTCAGTTGAAAAAGGCATTTTGTTAATTTTTCCTTAGTTACCGCGTGTAAACCAAAGTAAACATTGAGTTTTCTCTAGTTGTTATGGAAACAGTCTTTCCATTTCGACAAGGGAATCTGCGACTCTTTATTTTGCAATGTTTCGTAAGCCAGCTTGACAGTGAAGATGATAAAATTTCGTCAGATCAATTAGGTATTGTTCGACATTCTTCAACAAAACACTAATATAAAAAATCAGGTCATAAAATTTTGTTTGTGATTTTTCGGAACATATTAATCGGGCACGATTTTCGTGGACCATACAAAATATCGATTTCCGATATAATTAGACTGCAGAAATACAGAGAGCACTTTCAAGGAACAGATTTATAGTCGTCGACTTTAATTTTGTCCTATCGATGATACGACCAAGAAAATCAAGCGTCTGTTTTACAAAGCTGTAACTTTGATGCGAGCAGAATGGGCAACTGCTTCGATTTTGGTTAGCGAGATTGCTTGATTAGATGTTGCACGCTTGCTCGAAATGATCCGATTGCTATATTGTATGTTTCCTGGGCCAAATAGACGACTATCGTACACCTGTATGTGGCCTGCTACGTTTTGTACAACTTACACAATGTTGATAACTGCTGTAGTAAATATTGTTTGGTATCATGGTGTGTCAGCCATTCAAGAAAGGAATGGCAAATCAAAGAAAACTAAGCCCGCATGTGTACTTGTCTCAGTACTGCAGAATGCTAAAGTTAGTCTTAAACTAGCAGAATGGTGTCATTGTTTTCACCTGCTGTCCTTTCGCTGAGCGTTTCGGTTTCGTCATGGTTTAATCTTGAGTGTTTTTTTCCCAAATTTTCACGCCCATTTTCTTACCAATGGATTTTCAAAATTAAACCATAAAAATCACTACTAAAACGTTCCACTTACCATACAAGAAAAATCCTTGTAGAATCATTAATGTCGCGATGAAATAAACTTTGGCCATTGCTGCGTGTTTGAATAAACCTTCCAACAGCTTTAGCTCGATGTACTATTAAACTTATTAAGCCAGAAAATAGATGGATAGAAAATGCTAACTTCAAAAATGAAAACTGCTTAGGATATGTCAGAAAAAAGTATATTATACGATGTTGCCGTTTCCGCTCACGAACACACTCCGATGCGAAGAGGTGATATATACGAGTAAAGATGATTCTTCTGCCTTGCAATTTTGTCTACCACGTCAGAATAACCATAGCAACCGCTTCTAAACACCACGTTTCCTTTTCATCACCTAGTTACATTATGTGAAACGTGAGACCCATGCAAATCAAAATAAAACGAAATGTTCCGCGTTAAGTTACCCATAGAATTTAACTTACTGTCCAGTTAATCTTACACACAAAGTCCCATGAAATTACTTTTTCACAGCGGAAGACACCAGACTAGCCGATATATACTGAGATACAAGTAAATACACTTGAGAACTGAGAATCTAATTTATAAATACTACTTTAATTAGAATAAATATTGTCGCATGTCAATTTAGAGAATACTCCTGTTTGTACCCCACGATTTGTGAACAAATGATTCGACTCATGGAAAAAAGTGCTTCATCCCCATTCACATCCGGCTAACTTGGACTAGTGAGTGTGTTTTTATGGTGAAAACGCAATCATTTTGGCAAACTATTCATATCAATTACTGAGCCAATTTATTCAAAATATTACTTTACGACGCGAACCGCTGATGACAGTATTTGTTTTCAGTAGATCTTAGTTCCATTGTAAGTCTTTCCCTTCATGAAAAGCTCATGATTATAATTTATAAAACCTTTTTACGACGTTGTTTCAAACGAGGGGCTTCAATCGGGATTACTACATTCAAATACATGTAAGCTAGCTTTTGAGTTTTGCGTCACGTTCATATTAATATTCTCGATAGCAAACCAAAAACGATAAATCTACCAAATTCCAGTTTGGAATTGAACAAGGCAGATTCCCCATACTAATGCACTGACTTGAGAAGCGAGCAAGGCTAACCGTGGAAGCCATTAAACACCTTTCGTGTCGGTTTGACATACTATTTTTCAACGGCACGCAAACTTACTAGCCCGGTGTTCACGTTCACTTACTCTGAAATCAAAAACTTATTATAAATTCTCTTATTCCTCCTTTTAAGACTGATATTTATGATAGTAAAATTCATGACTTTTCAATACAGAAATCTATACATGGAAAAGATCTTACTCAACCGTTTTAGAAAACGTGTAGTAAACGAGTCACTGCACACTGAATATGCTAATCTCAAATTGGTTATCCTTCTTTTGTAATCTTTGGTAGCTAAAAAGCCTCTAAGTAGAGTATTACAAATTCATTGTTAATCGTGTTTTAAAACATGCCATTTAATTATTGATCGCGTATGTCTCTGGGACTTAGCAATTGTCCGGTCAATATCAATAATTTGGACTGAGCTCAAAGAGGCTAGGACGTCTTCTAATAAATGAAGACACATATAGGATTCATACTGGGGAATGACGAGTGGTCGCTTGCAATTAAATCAGAGCAGAATTTCTGTTCAGCGATCGCTTAAGTCGACGGTTTCTAAAACTTGTCTTACTTGTGAGTACAGTGAAGCAAATGAGTAAGGGGGTACATTTTATACAAGCAGACCCGAACAGGGACAAATATAATGTTACCAGAATCTTAGAAATGAACGTGTTTCCATTCTGAGGATTGAAAGACTGACTTTACAATCTGGATGCACGGAAGTGAGTGATGCAAGGGCAGTTCACAGACTTTATTACTTCGCGTTCTCGTTTGAACACACAACGATAAGACTAATTCAATAAGGTAGCTGTTGATTTGTGTATTTTCTTTAAGAGGCACTGCTTTCTCATTAGCCTGCTCTTGTGTCAGAGAATTCCTTGGAATTTTTTCTTCTTTTCATCCTTTTTCACCAATGCAATCCGTTTTAAGTTCAGTAGAACTAGGGACAAACTGCTTGCACAACGCTTCATTAAGTATGACGTAATCCTCTGTCGTGCCGGTAAAATTGAACGGAACTTCGTCACGTGGAATAAGGAAAATGAAAATGACTTGAAAAATCAACAGACGCTGCTTTTGTTTCGTCATAACTGTTTGAAACTCCGTCGTCTGCAAGGAAACCGCTACAAAAATGATCAGAAATCACAGATGTTTGGCCAGGAGAAAAGGTTTTGTTAGCACGAAAAAAATTGTCCTCTTGACAATGTTTCATGCAGTTCATGTTGTTGACATGGAAACAATGCTATGGTTATATAACTGTTGGGAAGCGAGCACACAATCTACACGTTTGGTCTTGACCTTACACGTTTTGCCCTTTATCGTCATGTACTTTTTTGTTCTGAGTTCTGTGGGATATGCATGGTTAATCAACCCAAGGCAACAGGTCTACGTTATGCAACAACATAGTGCTACACTGATATAGGAACGAGTCGTAAAAGAACGAAGGCGTTTTCTTAGGTGCAAAAAAATTAATAGGCGAGCTGCGTTTTTAACTTAGCTTATTCATTGCATTCATTCTTACAGGAGGGTTTGTTAGCAACTGATGTGGAAACCGAAGTCCTAAAGGCATCAGCCGGCTAAGCAGCTCTTGGCATTCTTTGCTCGATGTCATTCAAACAGTGAGCACGGGGCAGTGCACAAACGGAGCTCGGGGAATCGGGCCATCATACAACTCGTGTACTGTCTAAACTTTAAAGCCTGTCGCATCG
>Ga0126339_10002943_pt1 | contig 12305 bp, 5 predicted proteins | sample OrbTmetagenome_2_FD_92532 | JGI IMG/M metagenome (GOLD analysis project Ga0126339, IMG submission 92532) | Coral microbial communities from Petempiche,Puerto Morelos, Mexico - Orbicella T R C metagenome | ecosystem: Host-associated > Invertebrates > Cnidaria > Coral | place: Petempiche,Puerto... | reverse complement strand
TGAGCTATTCCAAGTACGCCTTCCTGGTCTCCTTCCCCCTTCCCCCCCCCCCCCCCCCCCCCCCCCCCCCCCCACCCCCCCCCCCCCCCCCCCCCCCCCCCCGTCGCCCTCGTCTCCCCGTACTAAGAAGCTTTTGGTCCCGCAAACAATTTCGCTTTCTATGGTATTTAACATAGCAAACAGCATGAACCAGATAAAGTCTGCATTCGAGCCCAGTGACATCACTATGCCCCTGTACGATTCAGTCTCACCAAACCAGGATTAAATGAAGGGCAACAAAAAAATGAGTTTAACTCATTCTACGTAATAACCTACCCTGTCCAACTCTCTCAGTTTTGGAAAAAAGTTTTTCCATTCCGTTTCCAGATTGAACCGCTTCGCTGAAATAAATTAATAACTGCATCATTACTACTGAATCTTATTGCGCAGGTGACTGACCAATTGAGCGACCCTCACCACCCGTACTTCCTGGATTTTCATTTCTTAAAAACGCTATCTGAAAATCACTCGAATAAAACAGCATTAATTAATTAATTAGTCCCCTAAGATCACAACCCTTTGTCGCTCCATACATACTCCCAGTTAAAACTCGGCATATAGATTCTATGATCCATTTTCCCATACCTTTGTAGGAGTCTGCCTGCTGCTCAATCGACTCACGAACCATTTTCCAGAAGCAGTGTGACACAGCGAAACTCAGGTTCTGTGTGGTCATCTGACTGGCTTTGAAAACTCCAGACCTTGGAGGTAAATATTCAAAGAAATCGTCGTAAGTTATACGACAATTCAGCAGTGGGGACTGTCACTGGTTGATACATAATTAATTTTAATTCTTTGGCGATTTTCTGAAACCTGTAATCTAAATGTACTGCATTGTACTTACTTAAAAAGTCTTGAGTTTCTGAAAAATTCTTCCTCGTAGCCACGGATGGTATCAATACCTTCACTGGTATTACCTTATAATGTAAAGGACACAGAGTGCATTAGAGTAAAATATTAGTCATTTGAAAGTAACGTAAAAAAATAATAATCTGATGGAAGAAAGCACGCTTCAGAGAAAAGAAAAATTTCTATTTAACTACATACTCAACTTCAGTTGCACCCTGACCGACAGAACAACAGAGTGAAGAACAATAGCACTAACAGACCCACCTACTTGGAGACTGTTAAAATAAAACTGTCAAGTTGACTTGCCTGTTCCAGTCACCACAGCAAAGTATCCCAAAGCTTTCATCGGGAACAGCTTGCCTTCTAGTATTTGCTTGATCTGAAGGTGAAATACCATGTCATATTTACACACAGTAAAATGATGGAGTGATGTTAAATAAAACTAACTATACAGAGATTTTTCAAGATGAAATGAAGAATTGAAAAGCAATCATACCCGGCTTGGGTTTGCATCATTTTGTTCCGCTAAGTCAACTTTAGTTAGCACAAAAATAGTCCTCTTTCCTGAAAACCAATAAATAGCATAAGTCACAGTGTGATCAGCTCCCATTTGGCTTTGATAGCTAAGTTGGTAGAACACTGCACTGGTATTGCAAAGGTCATGGGTTCAAATCCCATTCAAGCCTGAATTATTTTCAGGCTTTAATTTCACAGCAGCTTCTAATTGCTAAAACTTACGGTGTAAAAGTTGAGTATATAACTCCAATGGTCATTGATGTCTTCATATCTTTTTCCACAGTTCAAATATATGACCTTTCGTACATTCACTTACAAACAGTATAACTAATGCAAGAAATGCACAAAATAAGAAACATGTAACACCACTAATCTAGTCCAGGTCTGGTCCTGTTTGCAACACAATGCTACATTCTCTGTGAAAGACAGGAGAGGTGGCTGACGAGGAGAAATGTTCCTCAGTTCATTTTTGCCTAACTACCTAAGTCCGCTTGTTTGTGCTTGGCACTCAAAATACTAATCAATTCCACAAGATCGCTTGACTATAAAATGTTTTAACACAGGATTCTCTGAGTCAAATTAGTTTTGAGTCATACAAACCTGCTGGGTCCATACTGCTCACTAAATCAGTGACATTGCTTCTCTCAGCATCAATGGAGCCATCTGTGCAACAATTTAAATAGTCATGCTTGTCACTTATTCAAAGCATTACATTTAGTTTTTTAAAAGCAGAAAATGGGACAATGGACAGAAAATACGGTAAATAAACAAATGAATGAGTGCTTAACTACATGTAGGTGTTGACCTGGATTATTTAAAAAACTAAAACACAAAGACAAATTAGACACTAAACTTAATTTCACTCTCACCTTGAATACATAAGATGATCGCATTTGGATTCTGCATGTATTTCCTAAAAGAAATTTCAAACTACATTTGGTCTTCACTCTTGACTAAACAGATACTATTTTTACTTCCTGGTAGTATCTTGGCCCAAAGTCCAAATGGAGTTACGCTTCAGGACAGAAACTACATGTACAAACTAGTTTTGCAGTTTGCTTACGTGGTGGGCAGTATTGCACAGCAACAGTAAAATATTAATGTTTTTCAAACTTCATTTTGTGTCTTAATTATTATATTTTTGTTGAGAACACTCAGTAGTCACCTGCTCATTTCAACAATGTCATCTTTGGTGTTTTCTGCCATTCCAGTTGTAATCGTCTGTAAAATGAAACAAGATTTGTTCAAATAACTCCTAAATTTCCAACAGTGATCAACCTGTACTTTCTCATTACCAATTCAATACATTATCAAGTGGAGAGGTGATGAGAATAAAGAAAATCATCAGTTAAGGAATACCTAGTAATTAACCACAGAATGTCCAACATACCCCGATAATTCCTGGAAGGTCGACCAATACCATCCGATGAAGTCCTGGGCCTTTGACACTTAGAGATATCACCTGAGAATGAAACAGCAAATAAAATACATTAAAGCAATTAAAAAGAAAAAAGGTTGTCAAGAGCAATTTAATACAACAAGGATAGCTACAAATGGTACTAGTCATATTATACATTGTACAATCAAACTTCTGCCAATGAACACTCCCAGTTAGACAGTTCATAGTCCTGGTCCAGCTAAAAATTTGACATTTTTGATCTCTCGTAATCAGCCACTCCACTAACTGCACTGTCTGGACACCTTCCTTGTCCTTCAGGCTTCCCTTTAAAGGAGGTTTGACTGTATTTGTGAGACTCAAATATGGTGACCTAATGGTCAGATTATCAGGCTTGGAACGCAGTGTTCACGGGATGTATCTCTGGTTGTTCATCTTGTGTTGTGTTCTTTCCAATGGAGGTGACAGTTAAACCCCTGCCTGGACATGTCCTTAAGTCGCTGCTACATACATCTACACGATACATCAGCAAACAATGTAGTAGACATACAAGTACGTGAACACTTATTACCTCAGGGCTAACTGTTTGTCCATGTTTCACACTGTTCTTCATACGAATTTCAATCTCTTGTCTCAGACCTTTAAGCTGTAAATTCAACAAAAAAATACCCTCATTCATTAAAATTAACAATCTCTTGCCATCTACATGTACATAGCATGAGTGCAGAGAAATGAAAGATATTACCGACATTTATTAAAATCAAGTCAACTTAAGTGGCCCAAACCTGAACATTTCCATTTCTTGGAAAATGTTTGAGAACTTTCTTATTAATGTCATGACACAGAACGCAACTCAACATCAATTTGGAGTAAGAACATCCTACGAATGAAAATTCCTTTTCCACACCATGCTGCTCAGAGAAGAATCGAACAGTCTTGTGAGTGAAATATTTCTATTTAAAGCTACAGTGTACATATTAATACAAACCTCATCTTCTTGTGTTAGGTCATACTGATGATTACTTCCCTTGAACTGTGCCATGTGGTTTGGCCCTTCACTCAACGTCACCTGACAAAAATAAAATAAAAATAACTTAATAAGAACTGGACGGCAGACAGGTGTTCTATCAAAAATATCTGAGTGTCTACCAGTAGTTCCTTGATCACAATAGAAACATTAATTAGAGTGGACCTGTTCATTCTCAGTACATAATGTTTTCATTATTAAGTAGCAGTCATCTAACTAGCACTTCTCACCATGACTGGGGCCCTTGTCATCATCTGTCCAGAACCTCTGAAACACAATTCAAAATTGAAACGTCATGCAGTGTGAAGAAGTCTTGAAACATCTAGGTTTAAAATTTTAAGGAGCAGTGCAAATCCCTGGGAGGAACTCCCATTTAAAAAGGACAGGAGTGCTCATCGGAAATTTTGAAAAGAACCCCTCAGAGGTATCATGATCCTGTTTTGTAGGCGTGGCTTGAAATGTTTTTCACCCCTAAGAGGTACTGCTTGAACAGTCTAAAACAACACATTATCTCCTGTCATATTTCTTTTGGCCTGATACCTTATTTAAAAAGGTGCTGCAATAGCTCCTGCTGGGGACCTTTTGAGGCTCAACACCCTAAAAGGTACAATGATCACCCCTGTCCTCTATATATGGGATTCCCCCCCCCCCCAACCAGGTGCAAATCGTAGGAGTCCTGTTTTCCAACATTTGTGTGGCAATTGTTTTTGACTGTTTATCTCTGATAGCCAAGTGGGAAGGCTACAAGTGTCGTCGTTGCTGGGGTACAGTGGACTGCAAAGCCTTAACATTGAGACAGATATTTTATAGGTGGTTTGAAGGAAAAAGAGCAGAGGAAGTTAATTCCTTGGCATTAACAGGTAATTGGGCCCACTAACCTGGGAAAAATTCTGGCTTGTGCAATCATCTCCAGCACACTTGTTTTGCCAGCACTTTGATCACCAACTACTACAACCTACAAATCAGGAAAATACTACAATGAGAGGGAACATACTAAAAAAACAGGAAGACTACATAAGCCAGTGAACAGTGACTAACAGGTCTCTACAGCTGTATGTAAATTGATCAGAACAAGACTGTAAAATCAGTTTAGAGCTTGAAGCCAGATATTTGTGCCTTCTACCCATGACCAGGCATATCATTTTACAAGAAATCCTGTTGCAGTGTTCACTGTTTTCTATAGGCTTAGCTTTAAGACAGGCACATATTGTGCAGAGGTATCAATGTACTGCCGATACCCAACCTGTAAGGTTGCAACTTCTGGCCAACAGGAGTGTGTAAATAAAAGAACAACAGAAAAAAGAGATTCAGTGGAGTCATTAGCAAGTTGGAAACAATGTAATTATAAGGAGCAACATACCCGTGGTAGATGATCAGTTGTGTTGTAGCTCACATCGTATTCTGACAGGAGATCCAGAACATCAGAATACATGTCAATCAAAGATTTCTGAGAAAGAATGATCAACATAAAAAGTCACATCACAACCCATTAGTCAAGAATGTTTTGCATTTATTTAGCTACACACGTACAACAACAATAATGAAACTTATAATTACGTGTAAGTACTTTGCAGGATAATCTGTGACTCACAAAATAGAGTGATTTGTGCATTTTTGTAGGTTAGCTGTGATTTTGAAGTAAACATTTCCAGTCACCTTAATCTTTCTTGGGGTCGGCATGCTGTCACCCTTAAGAATAATGACTTGCTTTCTCAACTCTCGGTTGTCACGTTCAAGCTTGTCTATTTCTCGTTGGTATCGTTGCTGCAAGAAAATCAAAAAAGTACAGGTGAAACTGATAGTAAGAGTATTTATAAAAGTATAATTCAGCCAAGCAGTTGATGAGAAGGAACAACTTATAATGGACCTTTTTACAGATGCCATGCAATACAAACAATAACTGTTTTGGGGATTTCTCATTTTAACAAAAAACTACCTGTTAAGTTCAATTTATCATGCATTTAGAAAACATGCATTCACGCATTTAGAAAACATACAAAGTTTAATAACAATCCGTAGCAAGTTCGTGAAAATATGGAACCTCAAAGTTGCCAATTTTTACAAAGAAACGTATGCCAGGGGGAAAGCCCCAGTGAATGAAAAAATCAGAAAAGTGTGACATTGGTAAATTAATAAAAAGGTCCCTTATCAACACATGATGGCAGCAGATTTACATGTGGTCCATGTAAAAGCAAATGAATCTTACTTGCATCTCAAGCAGTTCTTCTTGAGACTTCTCCAGCCTCTCTTGCATCTAAAGACAATACATATCATCAATTGAAGAATCACAGGTTTCCTCGCTCTCAATCCACATTCTAATACACATACTCTAATTATGAGACTGGCCCAGGTATAAGGGATGAATAAACTGAATAAGTGACAAAGGTAAACAGTCACCTTTTCCATGGCTGTTTTCTTAGGAACTGATGCCTTCTCACCACTTTCCTGTCTGATAGCAGCAGACACTACAGGAGGGCTGACTTCTGACGCAAAAGAGCACAAAGGTTGTTACCACAAGGAGGATGTGACAATTATATACCCAAACTAGTTTCTGACCAACTGGGCAATGGAAAAAAGTGATCAGTTGTTTGAAGTCATCTTTACAGGTGTAAGTTCTCTAGACCAGTTACTACAGGTCTTGTAATTACTTGAAAACAAATTATTAAATGCAGCTTCGAAAGGAACAAAATTTTGTGGAAATTCAAAGTCAGTTGTAATCCACGGTTTTATGGCAAATTTACTCTCAGCTTGATAAATCCTATTACTGAAATGATCCCATATATAGCGAATTGTTTGAAGCCACACAACAACAGTCTGTGAAGTTTCAGATGCAAGGTATTGTAGATCACATCACAGCTACAATACCTGAAGACCAAAACTCATCCACAAAATCTTTGAAACTGTCAACAAGGCTGCGAGTGGCTTCTGAGCCTAAAGTTTAGCAAAATAAATAAAAATAAAAAATAAAAATAGAATAGAATAGAATAGAATAGAATAGAATAAAATAAAATAAAATAAAAGAGCATATTTATGTAATTATATGTAAAATCCTTGAGATGAAATCCAATAAGAAATTGAGCAATTTCTGTTTTAAGTGGACAAAACTCCCGTACCAGAGTAACCAGAGTAATGTTGAGTATATTACAGTCCTTTTTGCACTTTCTAAGAGCTCAAGATATAAATACCTACCTGAAATAACACCAAAAACAATTACCCATAGGAACTCAAGGAAATCAATTTAAAAGTTCAGAGAAATTGTGCCAATGCAGGTTAAATTTCATCATCAGTTTTATTTCACCAGTACTTTCAAATTGTTTTGGACTTTCATATGTACAAAAAACCATGTATTTGCTCTGAAAGCCTTCTATTGTCCCATCATAGCAATTGCCTGTTTATATATAGCCAATTAGATCATGGATTTCCAAAGAGTCAGCTACTGGGTTATGCTAACGGCGTGAAGATAAATTGACAGATATTTACGGTACCTCCTGCAAATGTGTTGGACAAATCAGGCAAGCTGTCTTTGAGTTCCCTCAACCAGCCAAATTCAGGTAAAGATTCTTGAAATCTCAACCACTTGTCATTCCATGAATCATAAGTCTGACAGGAAAGTACAAGAAATAACAAAACCTCACAGTGATCATGCTCAGTATAAGTTTAATGTACATGTACGTGTACAGGTGTGCATATACATGTACAATGATTATCAGGGTATAATAACATTTACTACTTTACCACAACCACCAGGATAAAAACATGAAGAAATATGTTTTTGACTGGACAAGAGCTATAAAATGGGGATGAAGGGTGAGGGGGTGAGGGGTGAGGGGTGAGAGGTGAGGGGTGAGAGGGCGAGGGGTGAGGGGTGAGGGGTGAGGGGTGAGATGTGGGAAGAGGGAGGGATGAGGGGTGAGGGGGAGAGGTGGGGAGAGGGGTTAGAGGGGAATTGTTAGGGGGTTAGCTTGCCTAACTGGTACACCTAGACTTCGAGAAAGGGTTCCTAAGAGTGAAGTGCCTTGTCTACGAACATGACACAACAATAATTGCAGCCATGCTCGGATCTTTTCATCCATAGTCATACACACATATATCGCATTATGCAGGGACAAACCAGCTGAAGGTCTACTTTCTCAATTCCTTGCCCCATTCCTTGCCAGGAGAAGAGGATACAAGTCAACTTGCTCTCAACTCACCATTTTAGCTGCAATACCTCCTGCACCAGCAGTACCAAGAAGAATATACCTAACTCTAGCCACTCGCATTACAGCTCTAATAATTTGGGTGGTGAACATTCGTTCACCCTTGATACTCCTGTTAACAAGAACCCTGGTGACGTGAGGGAACATTCCATGCGGAGTCCTGATAAATGTTCTAAGATTTCTCTGTCGTAGAATTAGCAAAGTGTGAATGTAACATTTCTGATGATTAATGTTGTATCCTGGTAATTGAGGTGTGACATGTCTAGATCTGGAAAGAAATCTTCCGGCCTTTTCTGCAGTATTTCTTTTTAGACACTGTTCACAGTGTTGGCTGGAAGTTAAACAAAAATCTAGATCAGACAAGAAGAATGTTCAGCTCAGATGTGCTTTATCTTATGTGATCATTTTCTAGAACAAAAGTCTAGCATTTTAATCATACATGTAGGTGGGCAAAGTAAATAGGATATATAAGATAAAATTGTACACTGTAAATCCTTGAATTAGCGCCCGGGGTGCTTATTTCAAATTTAGGAGAAGACATGGGGTGCTTATTTGAGGGGGGTGCTTAATCGAGGGGGGTGCTTAATCGAGGGGGGTGCTTACTTGATTTTTCCCAAATCTTGGCCGGACATGATCACTAATTTTTTTTCATACGTCATCAGTGTTTATCAACATGAAAAGCTGATCCTAAACTTTAAATTGCAGCAACGCTAGAATATATATATATTTTTTCCAACCTTAACGTGTTCACAAACTAAAACAATGTACAAATCTGATACTACACGATGAAAACTACACATCCTTTGTTGTCTCATTACTCGTCCACAAAATGGGGGGAGGGGAGGGGGTGCTTATTTTAAATTTTGGCTGATAGGAGGGGGAGGGGGGCGCTAATTCAAGGATTTACCGTATTTGTACAATTGTTGGTTTTGATTTGCACTCCAAATTGTTATGTACAAATTATAGCGGAAAATTTACATTTGAGATTAACAGCCCATCAAGCTGTCACATCTTTGTAAAAAACCCCTCTACAATTCACTTTCCAATGAAGGAATCATTGTTTATTTGTTGTAAACATACAACACAGGAAATATTTGTCCTCAGAGTACATGATTATTGTATTAAAATCATCTACAAATAAACTATTATTTTATAGTGATGTGATACATATTTGTCGTTCTATCAGCGAATTCACAAAAGAGGAATTAAAGTTCTACTAAAATATCAAACCCAATATTGGTAATATAAGCCTAAGCAAATAAAGTGACATGTATCAGCTTGTTTTCATACCATTGTGTATCATTTTATAACTTTTATTTCTCATTCACTGGTTTTCGTTATCAATGGAGCAAAACATTTATCATATTGATAAAGCCTACTGTTTGGTACGTCTCCTGGATCAAACAATAATAAACATCTGTAGACCCACCCCGCTAAAATCACGGTCTAAAGATCACAATCATAAATTGAACTTGAGTGAGTCACAAACTTTGGTGAATTTTTCTAATTCACTGACCTGAAAGCGCCTATAGCTCTCAACATCATGAGCATTTGGTTAGTCTAGAAAACAATCCTGGTATTTTGAACACATCAGCATATTGCATCAGCTGAGGGAAGGCTGGAAATTCCAAGATATTAACCTTCCGACCACAGCCGCCATGTTTAAAAGTTAAAGCGAATCCAAGTGCATGATGGGAGCTTCGCAATTTGTCACCAGTCTTCGCCGGAAAGAAATCTCAACGCAATAATATTATCGAAATTGTGAAAATTATGCTGGCTTTAGAACATTTTTGCTCGCTTCATGCGTAAATTTGAACGTGGGAAATTCTTCTGAGATGTCTGTAGATACAAGAACTCCTCTCCTAACAGATCGAGAGAACATGTACTCCGTTGGTGACCAAGATCATGAAAGGCTGCGAAAAGACAGCACGGACTCGCAACTTACAGCTCTTGCCGATCAACTTGGCTTGCAACCAGACGCTTTCAGCGGAACTAGCTCGGAAAGAGAAAATAACAATCCCTCAAAAAGGGGAAGAAACGGGCCTGTAAACGATTCTGTGGTCACCATAAGTCACGAACAACTTGACGAGCTTCTAACAGCTCTAGAGACAACAAGTGATTTGATCAAACAAGTCGGAATGAACTCTGTGGAGTTAGAAAATTTAACCAGGCGACGACGGTGAGTTTGAGATGTTACAATTTTAATGTTTTCATTTCTTTGACTGTTCAGCATTAAATTTGTTGGATCAACAAATTGTAAGCAACGAATTCAGCTGTACACGAAGGGGTAGAGGGGTGCAGGAGGGTGGGGTTTGTACTGCGGAAAGGGGATCGGATGGAGGCCGGGGGATGGAGCTTGGTTATAGACAGTTATTGTAAAAAATCTTATTGCTATACCCCCCAACTCAAATCCTTTTTCTGACTGGAGGAGAATTTGTCACATGTCATGGGTCAAAACTCACCAACTCCCAAGGCAAACAAAACCTACTAACTCCTTCAAGAAACAACAACTTCAACATTGGGTGATTCCAGAAAAATCCATACCATACCATGGGCGGCATCTTGGAATTCTGAGGGAGAGGTGCGGGTTTCTTGGACTGGAATTCTGAAGACATTGTGAAATTTACTTTGTGAAATGCACTGTAGCAGTGTTTTATTTATCTCCTCTGGTAACAGCAAGCTGATACAAATCAGTGATAACAGATTTTATTTACAGGAATCACAGGATACCAAAATGTGTTACGAACAATCTTTTGCTGCTGACAGTTTTCTGGCAGGTATGAAGTTTGCTGTACATGTTTACTTGTTGTTTTGTATATAATGATTTGATGTCCCTTACAGGCCTATTAAAATGAAGCACAGCTAATAAAAATATGTTCGTTGTTGCCATCTCTATACCATGTGATAAGTTAAATAAAGATATCTAATTGAAAGAAATTATGAGCATTACTCTGGCAAGATCGGCTTCCTCAAGAAACACATTTAACATGATACACGTGATTTAATCTGCAGATTCTGAACATTGCTGCTGTGAGTATTGCTGAGGCTTTTGCAAAACAGTCCAAGGGTGATGACAAAAGAGAGGAAAACACCATATATTTAGTGGTAATAGTTTAATATATCTTTTGCTTTTGACAACACTGTCAGTAGCATTAATACAGTTTGCAAAGTTGCCTCTCAATCTGTTTGGTACTGTACATGATTGTGCGGAAATTATCAAGTTGACATCTGCTTTCGGAACATCAGCTGAGTTAACACAGCCGAGTTAACACAGCCTCTGACAAATGTAACATCATAATATAATACATATTTTCAATTTAGTAATAATCTGTGATCTTCCTCCAAAATTTTAATTGAAGTGACACTTCAAAGCTAAATATAATTATTGGAACAAAAATTATTAGTGATTTAATACTGTTTTTTCTGTCAGCTACATGTTCTGGAATTGGCAGGACATATCCTGAAAAGCTTCCTATACAGCTATTTAATTAAGAATGGGTTCATGCTTAGCGTGTGTATATGGAGTCATGGATGCACACAGGAAGTTTGGAGAGCATGAAAGAAGAATAAGAGTTGCTCGAGGCGACAGCCAAGAGCAACTCTAGCTTCTTGAGTGCTCTCCAAACTTCCCAAGTGCATCCAAACTCGATATACACACAGCTAATAGCATGAACCAATTCTTTTATAACATGGTGACAACAACTTGGACGCTAAAGCATGTTTTTTTTGTGATTGTCTACAAAGTTCTCATAATGCACGTTGAAAAGAAACAAAGGTCATTAGCATCCTAACACACCACAATCAGTTCAGCAACGGTTGACCGAAAATGCTTAACCTGGTTTCTAAAATTGTCAATGAAAAATTCACTTCTTCAAATTAATTATAATGAAAATGTAGTCAGACAAAGTCAAAAATACTCAATGAAAATGTAGACAAACAAAGTCCAAATACTCATGTTTTAGTAAACATCTTAGCTTGGCAAAAGTCAAAGGCTCGAAGTAGAGTTTGGATTGTTCAGAATAATCTTCACATTGCCAAAACTTAAACAAAAGGAACTTGCACTAAACTCGATGGAAATTTTGCAGCTAAATTGAAACTGCACACTTCATCTTATATACGCACAGTCGTGCGTACATAGAGATTTCGTTCACGATGGCTCAATAGGAATTAGATAGGACTAGCGCGTGCTATGTTATTAATTTAAATTACAAATCACTTTTAATATCGTTTTTTTTTTTTTTTTTTTTTTTTAAATAATTTTTTTTTTTTTTTTTTTTTT
>Ga0126339_10002940_pt1 | contig 12308 bp, 6 predicted proteins | sample OrbTmetagenome_2_FD_92532 | JGI IMG/M metagenome (GOLD analysis project Ga0126339, IMG submission 92532) | Coral microbial communities from Petempiche,Puerto Morelos, Mexico - Orbicella T R C metagenome | ecosystem: Host-associated > Invertebrates > Cnidaria > Coral | place: Petempiche,Puerto... | reverse complement strand
TGTGCTAAAGAACTCAAAGTAATCCATCGGCCGTGAAATATTGCAATTGGGAGATACGTGTAAAAGAGAAGCGAAATTCCCGCTTTGTTTACACTGATACGTATGCGGCGATAAAGCAAACCCCGCTGCGGATCACAATTTTCAAAGATACATTTTGTCTACCACAAGAACCCTCACTTATTAGTTTCATAAAAAGATGCCCTCTGTTGGCAAAGATGTACTGGACTCAAAGCTTGTGGACCGTTAATAACTTCGTGATTGTGCGGATGGCTGATGCGCTAACGGCTTTTAATGCAGTAAAGTTGCCGAGGATATATTCGAACCTTGTTAACAGACCTTAGATAAACGTGAGAATCCAAATTTCAGAACCAGGCTGAAAACAGACGACGAAATATCGTGTTTAGGCTTCAGGACTTGATATAAAAGTTGCCACACTCGTCTTCGAAATCTCCAGTCGAGTACTCAAGATGTTCGAAAAGTATACTGAGCTGTTCTAATCTGTAGCATTTATTTTGGTGAATCTACACTCTTTGGCGCCCTCGAACGTTTATGATGTGTATTTCCTGTCAAGGCTGGACAGAAATTACAAGGTAGAAACCAGTAGGTATCGACAATATGAAGAATAAACTTGAATAAATCAAGTGAAAACAAGAGAGAATCTATAGCGCTTCTTGCGTGAATACAACCAGTGACATCACAAGGTCCTTAAACTCGGTTCCAGAGCCCGGACACAGTTTTGCTCCAAAAGGTCGATTTCAGCAGCTAAAAAAAGCACTTTCCGTTAGGATTTGACAGAAATAAAACTCACCATTATTTTAAGCACGTTTGAAACTATAAATTGGGCTAATAAAAGAGAGTACGAAAATTTCGTTTCAGTGGCACTTTATATCAAAGTAGGAACAGTAGCGTCCACCTTGCTTGCCTCAGCATCATTCATTAATGGCGTGGTTGTTGCTTAAGTTCTCTTATTTACACTGTTTAGTTGTGGCTAACAGGCGACCCTTTCCACGCTCTCAATCCCAAAATCCTCATGAAGACACATCTTGAAAGATACATTATTCATGAAGTTTCTCAGAGATTTTTCCCGCGAGAAGATTTCACGCTGAGCAACAAACAATGTCGAATATCAAATATTATTAAGCATCCTTAAGCGGGACCTGTTTCTGAATGGGCCATGAATTTTTTTTTTCACCATGCAAGGTGACACATGTAGCTAGAGAGGTTGCTTACATGGATATAACAGAGGGGATCCGCCGTCGTAAGCGATATTTATTCAAACGAAATTAATCAAAACTATCTTCTTCCTGAATGCCGCAGCTTGTGGGTCAGCTTTGAGAGTTTCAATTCATAGTCTAAACACAGATTTTGAAAAACAGTGACATCAGTTTTTCATGCGTCTGTCCTGTTATTGATCATGATCGTCATAACATTGTCAAAGTAGTCATGAAAAACTGACTTCGATTTGTTAAATGCATCCTTCCTCGTACTTATGTTTCCATACAAAGGATTTTTCATATGAATGTGAGGCCTAGGATGTATCAGTATTGTTATTCAAATATCGGCGCCATTTATGCAAAGGGTCTATTGCTGTTACGCAATATCCAGGGACAGTTGTACTGGAGTGAAGAATGAACAGCTCGATTTCTGATAAAGTTAAGTTCTGAGTTTTGTGGATTGGGCTTTTAACAGGGTGATCCAGGCCGCAATGGTAATTACGGAAGTCAAGGAAAGCAAGGAGTTGACGTAAGTTGTTTTTATTTTATTTTATTCTTTTGATATAGACATAAGTAATTTGCTAGAAAATACACCCCTCGTAAAGTTCATTCGAAACTACATCCGGTCCTGAGGCGCGTTTCTCAAAGGTCCCGAAAAGTTTTCGCACCTGGGAAGCCATAGCAAACTCTCAAACTATGTGATTACACAGCTGTTTTATCAGTTCACATGTTCTTAACATAAACAGAGGTTCCATTCCGCACAAGGAGTTTCAGGCGTATACACCTGTTTTTAGATACAGGTTATCTAAAAATGGCTTTGCGGGCCCGGAAATTTCCGGGGCTTTTGAGAAACGGGCCCCTGGGCCGAGCGGCGTATTCTCCATATCGTTGATGACGTCATTTCCCGCTTTTTAACAGTTGTTTGCGCAAACAGTCAGTTGGTCGGTATAATAAAAAGAAAATTACACGGTGGCTTGTAATTACAGTGGAACCCCGGTAATACGACAACCTTCGGGTCATGAAAAATTGGTCGCATTAACGGGATGGTCGTATTAAAGGAGTTCTTTAAATAAGAAAAAGACTGACTGAGCTTTTTTTTGGGCCAGAATAAAGTGGCCGTTAATACGAGGTGGTCGTATTAACGGGTTGGTCGTAAGGCGGGGTTCCACTGTACACGAGAAAATAAAATTAATATGTTCACGCCGCCTTGTATTATCCTCCATGTATTTTGATTTGCATGTTAGGTTTTCTAAAAAGGATTAAAAATGCTTCCGCTCTCAGAAAAAGAAAAACAAGACAGCTAATTGTTGAAGACACAAGCTAATTTTAGTGTGTGGAATAAGTGGACTAACGAACGACCACTCATTTGTATTTTGAACGTGGTAAAAAAGAGGATACTGCCTGTTATCCTGAGACCAGAATGCTTATGCTAAGCATGGTGAGTTCTAAACTGTAAAAAATGGTGATACACTCTGGCAACACAAAATGTTCATGTAGCATTAGTTCTAAGGCATTTAGATATTAAATTTTTTCCAGTAATACATGAGTTTATAATCCATCAAATATTTTCGCTCGTGCGCGATTGGTCTAAACACGTCACGTGACCGAATATTCCCCAGCTAAAACTGGGGAATATCCGAGAATATTCCCCAATTTTCAAAACTGCGCGCGTTGCGAAAAAGATTTGAAGAATAATTAACACGATAGCCTCCATTTGGCGCGAAAATATGCTGGGATATTTGTCCTTGGACATTATCTGTTCCTCGAAGCTCACAGTTTTCCTCGAGTTACGCTCTTGGAAAACTGTTCGCTTCTCGGAACATATAATGTCTGCGGACAAATATCCCAGCATATTTTCGCGCCAAATGGAGGCTATTGTTTATATATCACCAGAGGTTTTTTTCATTGTTTTACAATGTTTGTGTTGTTTCTTATTTATCCGTGTAACACCAGGGTCCAGCTGGTTTCCAGGGAGAGGTAGGAGAGGGCGGAGACGTTGGACCAAAGGTAAGTTTACTTTGACTCACGAGTACTGCGTTTCAATTTTTTTAGGGTTCAGACAACGAATTTTGTTTCCTGACTTTTGTTTCCTGTGCGAGTCATCTCTCCCCATCCAGGTGTATAAAAGGCTACCGGCGAAGTTAATGAAACGTAAAATTTAGGAAACAAATTTTTGACAATTTGGGTGTACTTCGCGAGGTTGTTGTCCTTTCCGAATGGTCCGGCAAGCGTTCGATTCGCTACCTGAAATTCAAAATGGAAATTCAAACAGGAATTTTTGGTTGAATGGAAAGCGCCCATTGAGTGGCAGATCTTCAAACACGACTGACGACAACAAAGGTTTTATTTATTTCCACCAGACATCAGTTCTGGTGATCGTTTTATTTTAAATTTTTTTTTATACTTTATTTGTGTCGAAATTGTTTCAGCCGAGGGATAACCCTCTACCAATAGAGGACACCTACCTAAAAAGAAATTACAAAACCTAAGAATAATTTAAAATTTAGTCTATTTGCAAGTTTCATGAAAATAAAAGCATTTTTTGAAAAAAAAAAAAAAGTAATAATTATTGTTATTTTCATTTCTCAGGGTGACTTTGGATATACTGGAGAACCAGGAAAGCCGGGTGAGCCAGGAATTGAGGTAACTTCATAACTTGATATTGAATTTGTCTTTACGATATTTAAGCAATAGAGCACTCTTTCTGTGTTTACGTAGCCTCATCTAAACACCAGGGGAGTTCGGAGAATTCCAGACAGTTATGCGAACCCGTGACGTCACAACTGACGTCACAACTGTGTTTACATACTCTCATCTAAAGACACCTGGCGACCAACAAGCGGGCACGTAGTATCTCACGTATTTTAAAACAACAGGTAGCCACGAAGACAGGTTGTGGAGATTTGACAAAATCATCAACCAGAGGATTGCCCTGTCGTATAAACAAATGATCAGAAATTGCATTACAAGAATGTAGAGTTCGTAAGTTTTTGACCTCGGCATTTATTGAGAGGTTAAATGCCTGTTGAAAAAAGGAAAAGAGACTCTTCACACTGCTAGACAAGGCTGGCGAAGGAGGCGGCTGAAAGTGCAGCTTGCCAAAAGGTCTGCAAACAAGGCTTTGCTTCTGTTTCCTTAAGATGATTCAAAATCAGTTTTGAAAGCGAAGCAACACCATCTGGAATTCCTCGATGGATTTGGAATGGTCTCATTCTAGGATTTCAGCCACATCAGCTGGCGTTTTTCATCATGATAAACACTTCAAGATGAAAGTGTTTCTCATGAGCTTCCCTTCACGCTAGAGTTTCATCCAAAGGGCCACCATTGCACAATATCACAAACTACTACGTATGGTTATTAATCAAGCGTGGGGTCAAGATGGCTGGAAATTGGATAAGTTCTTTTTTTACGTGTTTGTGGGCTGAGACGGAGTCGAGGCCCATAAACACGCGACAAAAAGAACGAGGCCAATATCCAGCCATCTTGACCATACAAGCTTGGACAATAGAGGATTTATTATATGGCTTTCGAGGGAATTTTTCTTGTGGGGCACAGCGGGTAGTCCCGAGCAGGCAAGATAGCGCCATCTTGTTCGCTCAGGTAGCCAATCACAGTGCAGGATTGGATTCATCTTGCCTTCTAGCAAGGAGTTAGCCATATAATAAAAGAAATTAGTGTTTGATTCCTTTCGTTTCATTGGGCACAGTCTTAGGGGATCAACAGTTTGTCGGTAAAGATAGTAAGCGTGACAATACTCTTAGTTTCAGTAGCTTGTGGCCTTTCCTCCAAAAAAACTGCACTTTTGTATTATTTTTTCAGGGTGAATTGGGTGATCTCGGAAGAAATGGAACAGAAGGCCCACAAGGACCAAAGGTTTAACACTTTACTTGTTATTGACTTCAGTGTTTTATTGCGTTCGAGAGTAACGTGAACGCATACTTATTTCGTCTTGTTCTCCCTGTGTCTCATCCAAGCGAGAAGAATCGAGATTTTCATGAGTGGTTCACATTTTACCCCACCCCCCGAAGATATTTTGTAGGAGCCTTAACACACGTGCGCCATGCAAGTGACGCGAGCGATTATTTTCCGAAAGCAAGTATCGTTGAGTTGTGGTTTTATCTATGATCCCGCTTTTGGAATACCATGTAAAATACGTCAACACATTTAACTTATTTTTGTTTTGTTTTGTTAGGGTGGCACGGGATCTCCTGGCTCTCCAGGTGAACAGGGAGGGCCTGGACCAGAGGTAAGTAATGACTTAAAAAATTATAAAAAAAAAAAAAAAACAGGAAACACTGCCATTTTTTAGACGATGTCCAGTCACTGCACAACAATGGCTTTTAGTATAAATCTATTAGCTTTCTATTATGCCATTCTCTTATTGGCTACGCTACTCACTTCCTATTCTATGGCAGATAGCTAGTAGCCTAGCAGTGTGTGCCCGCTACTTTGTGTTTTCGTAATGTCTGTGAAGAACATTTGAATAATTTACCAGTCGAGTTTTGGACTCGATTTATACTAAAGCGATTGGATTATTCGCTCTCGATTTCAACGCGGAATAGTTGACGAGGGCGCAGCAGCGATGAGAAATCTCGAACTCATGATCTAGTTGTTAATAGCGTATGAGTAGCTCAGCTAATTAAATAGCATCATTTAGATTAGGTCACTAGTAGAATTCTACTAATAATATATATTTGTTATTTTTTTAGGGACGAACTGGCCCTGCAGGTCAACCTGGACTTCAGGTTTGAATACTTGTATTAAAAAATATTTAGTTGATGATGATGGCAATAGTACGTCTGACAAGATCGTAAAATGGTGCAGTTTATTGACCACACTAAAACGCTGGTGCTATAACTGGCAACTGAAGTTTGTGTTAAATTTGTTTTCTTCGGTGTTAAACGGAACAAGTTTTGTAAATGTAAATGAGTGTGTTGAAAGTAATGCAAATGAGGTTTTCCCGATCAAAATGAAGTGGTCTTTACAACTGTGAAAGAGGTTGCAAACGGGTAAAACGCCTCGTTAGTGTTCGGCCGTTGTGATGTTGGTGCTCCTGAACTACAAAACAGCCAGCAGCGGGCCATTGGTGAGGTTCTGTTCGTAGTTTCAATTTCTCTCTCACATCGTTAAATCGTGTCTGTCTCAGCGTGGCAGAGAATTTAACAAACAACTGAGAAACTTAATCAAACCCGAAAAATGTTTATATGAATTAAACACTTGAAAGACCGCTGAACTGTTGTGAAGTTAAAGAACTACAGCCACATGCACGGGTCCTGTACCTATTTTATTTAGTTCCTATTAAATATGACATTTATTTTTCGTTTGTTTCAGGGTGAACGTGGACGACCGGTGAGTTTTTAATTACTTTAACCTTCTTAAGACCAAATAGTAAACATCTTTTAGAACGTTCAACAGTGGGTTAATTAATTCTCCTTGTTCAAAGACACAAGGCTGAGTTTCGTTGATAATGCTATGTTCTTTCAATCTGCGAGCGTGAAATTCTGACCATATTTTGATGCAAACTTAGTTAAGCTATATTTATGTTGTTTAGTTCAATGTCCATTTGAATTTTGTGCACTTTTCACCTGTTGTAGGTTTTGGTTTGCTCAGTTTTCCAGTTTTAAACGTCACAATTTTGAGGCGATTTTTAAGGCAAATCTGCCTCGAAGGAAATCTGAAACAGTGTGATATTACCATTTTATATTAACTGGTTGGTGTAATTGGTTCATCGCTGGCCTAAAGACAAACAATTTCAGCTTTTTGAATAACTCACAAGTGCAAATTAACTCCAAACTGAACTAGAAAAACGGTATGATAACTTATTAATAATATAAAGGTGAAAAAATTCGCGTGGAGGAAGTGCCGGAAGATCTTTCTTGAAGCCATTTTTTCCATTCGAGAAAACATTTTTCAAAGTTTCCGCACAAAATTTTGGTCATCATTTTACGTGATATCATTGGCTTAGAAAATTTCCTGTTGTCTTTCAGCCAATCATAATCCAGAATTACGATTGTTATTTGAACTGGTGTTACACTTGAACTGCATTGCTCTCAGCCAATCAGAATCGAGTAATTTTTTTCGTGTCTATTATTGCAAACGTAATTTGGACGAAAAATTTTCAAGTTTATCGTTTTTAGCTAAGATTTTTATTAATTACCATTATACGCCGAGATTACGAGCGACAGCGTGAATGTAACTGTAACGTCTTTTTCTTTCCTCCCTGGTTTAGGGTAACGATGGAGATGCGGTAAGTCTTCTACTCTTGGTTTTTTTTCCACCATTATTAAGTGTGAGACACCACTGGGATCAGGTTAGGACTGAAACGAAAAAAAACTTACGAAACGTAGTGTGTTCGTTGGCAAGTTAGAGTAGTGCTCCTTTCCTATTTTATTCTCTGGCTTCACTCAGCCGAGTAGAAAACATTTCTTTTATAAGTAAAGGACACAAATAATACGACAAATAGTGGAGGGAGCTGCCAGGAATAGGGGCTATTCACAAGAAATTGACACACGCTAAATACGGGTTATAAGTGACGGAGAAGAAAACTTAACCAAACCGTAGCAAGCTAGAGAATATACTTAAGAATGCTAGACGCTCTTTTATATAACGATAATTATAGTAAGAGAAAATAAACTCGAGAAAACTGGTCGTTTTTCACAATGAGTGGTTTATAAATGTTTCATTATTCCAGTGGGAAATAATACAATACAACCTAATTTAACATCTAAAAGAAATGTATTATTTTTACAACAATGTCTTGGTACTTCAGTGTTGTTTATCAAGTGTTTATGTTGTAAAACATGGTTAGTAGAGGTCAACGTTAGTTTGGATCGAGTTTTAATGTTCTGATTTTGTTTCGAATCTTAGGGAGATCCGGGTCCCCCCGGTATGCCAGGACCTCAGGTGAGGAGTCTTCAGTTGTTGATGTTGAATGTTGAGTCGGGGGAGGGGGGGGGGGGGTAGGGGTGGGACGCATTGCCCCCATGGGGGTTAGGATGGCATTTGTCACGAATGGCGCAAGTACTTTGTTCATGTTCTTTTAGTGAAATTGAAAGAAAAATGTTAAATTCTGAAAATGTAATATGCGCCCAAATGTTTGAAATGTACGTTAAAAGCTGTCATACAAACGAAGTGTGGCGTTCTATGAAAATTGTATCTCACTTCTGACTTATTCCAAATAAAGTGTCGTCGTTCAGGAAGCCTTTGAACTTTTTCCATTTAACCAGTGAATGAGTACCCGTAATGTGTATATTTCAAAAAAACTTGTTCGATTAAGCGTTCTCTTAATCGAGTCGTTTTTACGTATTAGCGTATAGCTCACTTTGAGGATTCCCAAAGGTGCAAAAGCCACTTCCCACCAGATAATTTACTTGTGATATATTTTAAATCTTATTTAGGGACCACCAGGACAGAATCTCCAACAAGCGGTAAGTTTTATCACCGATTTATTTATGATTTATAGATCCCGTAAGTTGTGACACCGTGTTCCAAAGCATTCATGGACGTGTTTTTCTTTTTACTCTTTGTATAACAAACAAATACTTCTTTTAAACACGTAGGTTTTCGTTAAAAAAGCACTGAGCGTTTTAATTGTACGTGGTCGTCTTCGTGCCTTTCTCCCAAATCAGAGGCAGATTCCGTCTAGGGCATTGGGTGTGCTATTGTCAATGTATCAGGCGAGGTTATTCTTCCAGTATGGTCTCAAAGAAGCTTAGTTTATAGCAGATTTATTACGCGACCGAAAAAAACTGGACTTCAACTTCAAGTGCACAATTCTTAATGAGAGTCGAGGTAGCGTTTAATCGTCAGACGTTTTCCAGAATAATTGTTTCACTTTTCGATTCTCTGGCTAGATTAAGTGCAACACTTGAATTACTTTTATTGGCTTTCAATGTTTTTAATATTCTTTTTTCCTTTCCCTCGTATTTTTAAAGCTCTCCGAACTCGGCTCTGGCGACAAAGGACCTGTGCAAGAACGATACCGATTGTACTCTAGCAAGGTAAAACCGTATAAAACTATGGCCACTCGTACCCTTCTACTGTTAATGAAACTTGCCCCGCATGCTTTTACGACTCGGGGAGGCGCGGTCTTCTGAACTGCGGATCGAGCGGTCCAGGTTGGAGTCCTGGCTGGGGACATTGTGTTGTGTGCAAGACACTTAACTCTCACAGTGCCTCTGTCCACCCAGGCGTATAAATAGACACCGGGGAATTTAATGCTGGGGTAACCCAGCAGTGGTCTGGCATTCTATCAGGGGGAGTAGAAATAATCCTAGTCGCTTCATGTGACGGAAGTTGGAGATGAGCCCCAGCCTGATTGCTTGATAGGTTTGAACGCGGACTTAACCTTAGTGCTTTTGGTAGCCTTGGCGGCCGATATTTACGAACGGAGGCCACGTAAATGGTGCTTAGGTATATTAAGTAAATCGCTTTTGTTTGGCGTGCATTTTATGCCTCTTCTAACAATCTTTTTTTTTTTTTTAGCGATCCTCAAGCAAAGTACAGGAGTCGGAGAATAATGCAAAATCCCAGCTATTTATGGTATGTTATTTAATTCTGTATAATTTGCCCTTCTTTTCTCATTAATCGCGTTCGGTTGAAGAATACCTAGTTATGCTAAAGTGCAATTATTATACGATATGGTGCTTCTGGAAATGGACATCTCAAACACTGGCTGAGCCCGCGGTTCTTCTTTAGTCAGTATCTTATAGAAAACGAAGTCTCGTGTAGAGGGTAATTAAGCTTCATTTCCAGTTCCTGTTTTGACTTGTTAAAGTCTTTCAGTACCATGTTTCTGAGAAAAGACCTACCCTTCAACGGACGTATTTGCGTAATTTTTGGCTTAAAGGGTGGTGGTTGGAAAACTGGAAGAGATAGGTTAACTGGGTAAAGATTGTAGACCACACTGAGTCGTGTTTACGTCGACGCAATCATTATGCGACTTTTCGAATGGTTCTCGACTCGTAAGTTAATGGGGAAATAAACTTGCATTTCGTGCGTTTTCCTCGACATACCACTAACGATTACTCGGTACTGGAATATTACAACGATACAAAAATGGCATTATCAGCGTCATTTCTTTGTCTAAGGAAAAGCCGAAGGTTTCATTTGTTAAGGTTTTAGTTTCATGTCAAGTATCTCTCATTTCTTGCTTGTTCAGAGGGACGATATCGATTTCACGTTGAAACTGGTGGACAGGAAAATAAGCAACTTCAGAGCTCAGAATGGCACCAAAGAACACCCTGCTAGATCGTGTAGGGAAATTAAGCTGGATCATCCCAATTTCGAAAGCGGTTTGTATTGCTTTTCATTTGTCACGCTGTTAGTGTTGTTCACGTGTCGTTGCAAAATCACGCAATTTGTGACAACGCAGAAACGTCTACACAAATGTATGAAACAACCTGTAACTAGATTTTCAGCTCTGTTGTCAGCCTGCATAGTTAACACAGTGAAATGGTTAGGAAACCTGGCAAAGTTCTTTGTTGTATGGCTTTGTCGGCCATTTTGGGGGTTGACCCTGCACATAAACCTAGCAAAACACAAAAAGTGGTTATGTGTGTTCATACATGTACAACTAACTAATAGAAGCATTGCGATTACGTAATTCATGCATAATCTATGAACGTAAAACAAAAGATGTGCAAGGTCAAGGACCTTCCAATATAAATCTTAGCCTGTTTGTTTGCTTCTTTGTTTTTACCGGCCTTCCTAACCATTTCACTTTATTAACTCTGCAGCCACGAACACTGATTATCGTTATATGTAGGACTCGTAAAATCTATATTTAGAGAGACACTCTCTGCTTGCTCTTTTCGCTGAGTGTGTTCCCTAACCATGTCATTCGTTCATGTGTTCATTGTTTTTTTTTCTTTTTTCCCCATTAGGTAAATACACAATCGATCCAAATGAGGGATGCATTAGTGATGCTGTCGAAGTCTACTGTGATTTTGAGAAGCAAGCCACCTGCGTCAACCCAAAAAAGAGCAAGGTACGAGATCTTGTAAGCCTAGTGTAAAGTATTGTACTAAAATACCAAGGTGTGAGTGTTAAACACTTTCCTTGATGTTCTTCATTGTTGATGTGAATGTTTTCTGAACTCACGAGAACTCTACTCTTGATTTCATTAGACTGTTATCGCCGCCAACGAAACCGGACCTGGACAATGGACAAACGAGGACGGACCGGTAAATCCTGTTTGTTAAAACCTGTTAAGAATGTTTGGTCTTTCATCAGTGTCAACAGTGTTTCCCCTCCAAAACTGAAATTGAAAATACCTTCAATGAAGTGATATTAGATTTCTGATAGTTGCAGCCGAATTAGCAATTAAGAACCTCTTTTAGAGATGGCTAATGTCTGGCGTGAAATGCAGAGGAACCTCAGTAATGACAGATAATTGGTTTAACAAAAAGTCGACGGAGAAGTCGTCGGATAGTCATTTTACATTTCTTGGCGTTCCGCTTTCTACTCTTGACCACGATAGAAGGGTACTAGCTGATACATTGTATGTACCAGTTTGAATTTTTTAATTCCGTTTTGGTAAATCTGAGGTGAACATTGTAATTTTACACTTGTCTGCAGATTGAATACAAGCTGAACTCGGTGCAGATGAAATTCCTTCGTCTTCTTAGTAAGAGCGCCTTCCAAGAGATGACCTACAGCTGCACCGACCTCAACAAAGGTTGCATGGTGGACCTCAAAGGAGAAAATGAAATGGTCGTCAACAACTCAGACAAGATCAGCCTTGATGTTACTGAGGTAGGAACATAGCTGATCAGCGGTTATAAAGAATACTCAACCGTTTGTTGTTAATATATTTACTTTGAGTCTGGGAGATTATCAAGATATCGAAGGTTGAATGGTACAGCGTTTCATATTATGATATCGCTTTGGGATTATTCTGCCGAACAAGAGCTAGGGACAAATAAAGCTACTTTACATGAGCTTTTTCAGTTGTTATGGTGAAATGGAATACTCCTTTTCGTGCAACTTGGATTGGTTCTTCACAATTCTGAGCAATTGATAGATAATATGCGTTTTGGTCAATCAATCAATCAATCAATCAATCAATCAATCAATCAATCAATCAATCAATCA
>Ga0126339_10002939_pt1 | contig 12309 bp, 4 predicted proteins | sample OrbTmetagenome_2_FD_92532 | JGI IMG/M metagenome (GOLD analysis project Ga0126339, IMG submission 92532) | Coral microbial communities from Petempiche,Puerto Morelos, Mexico - Orbicella T R C metagenome | ecosystem: Host-associated > Invertebrates > Cnidaria > Coral | place: Petempiche,Puerto... | reverse complement strand
TTGTTCGTTTCTCGAATTTTGTCATAGTTTTGATTAATTGGTAACAGGACATCGTGTCGTCCAATTCAGTCTGTAATCATACTCGTGATTAACAAATCGGACTCCCGCTTCGCGGTCGTCCGAGTTTGTTAATCACTCGTATGATTACACACCGAATTGGACTCCACTCAGTCCTATTACCATTATTGATCGAAAAAATATTTAGGAATTTCGAATCCAGGCCATCGCAACGAGAATTTAAACGAAATGTTTTTTTTAGTTTTTGATATACAGTGTTCAAAGATTGTGTAAATACAACTGTTACTGTTAATTTCTTTTTTGGTCGTTATTTTATACTAGGCGAATAAAAGTGATGTTGCTTGATATGACAGGATGCTAAACTTCTGAGACGAACAAAGTAAGTTCATAAACTACCATTCGTCTCCTCTACTCGAGAATTGTGTGCAAAAAATTGTTTAAAGAGCGCTAAAACTTGTTAGAGTTGTTATGTTATACCGCATTGAGAAAAGGCCATTTTCGAATTACTTTTACCCTCTTTCTCAAAGGGAGTCTCGGTGCTCATCCTTTCATATGAAAATGAGATTTCATTCAATGCAAATTTAACTCATTTTCATATGAATGGTTGTGCACCTGGCCTCGCTTTAATTTGATAGAGAGGCTTGGGTCAACTCGGAAATGGGCTAATTTTAACTGCTGGTTTTCAGCGTAGGTTTCCATGTAATAACACGTTCCTTTTCTAACCACTTAGGTCTACAATACAGCGGTGTTCACTAGAATGTCGAAAGAAATAAGCACTTTTTGGTTGTACTCTATCACGCTACCAAATAAAAAACTCGCGTGACTTTGCCGTCCAGTCAGAAGTAAAACCAAAACCAATTGTGATTCGCTCGCACACGTTTTCTCGGTTCCTTGTACATGTATTTTCCTGGAGTTTCGATTAGTTATCTGGATTGTCTGGCTCTTAAAGTTTTGATGAACCAGAGTCAGTTGAAATCGCTCCCCACGTCAGCTCGCTACTTTTTAGAGGTTCGTCTGAAGGGCTTCGATAACCTTTTGATTTCATAAAGTTTGTTTGTCCCTTAACCAATCCTGTTTTATCTTAGTGTCTCAACTGCAAGAAACGCACTTCCCGGGGGGAGGGGTACATGAAGGCGGAGCCAGTCAAGGAGGCTGCATTTTAACACAGAACGATTTTGTGACGGGTTATAGCACCTCTCTTCATTTGCTATTATGGGTAGCGTACAGACTAGATGGAAAGGTGCGTTAATCCGGATCTTATCGTTATTGGACACGTACAAAAGAATACAGTTTAATTAGGGACGAGAGGGAGAGGCAAATTGTTGTAAAGTAAAGCGGTATTGAGCCGGTGGACACTCCATTAAGCGGACACTAGTGAGGTGTCCGTGGGTGTCCAAAGAAAACAGGTTTCACTGCAGGTTGAGGACAAGTTGTTTGACGTTGTTGTTATGATAAGCTACGTTGTTGCTCGCAACATTTAGGAGTTAAATGATAAAAACAAGGTATGACCTCTGAAACATCGAGCCCAAGATTACTCCCAACAATTGTGTGTCCGGGACTTTAAGAGCTCAGTCACGGTATTTGTGTCTTTTTTGCCAAGCACAGTTATTACCTTTAAATTGAAGGAAACCTCAAAATAATAGTTCACTAAGATAGGAAAACACCGCAACGATAATAATAATAAACTATAAAGGAATAAGGATGGTTAAGGATGGAGAAGATTAACACGGATTACAAACGACGAACTTGAGAAATTGAGGCTAAACTTTTCAAGATGCCCAAACCGTGACGTAGCTCCTTTAAGCTTTTTTTTAATAAAATTTTTCTGAGTCTTGTTAATTTTGCCTAGAAATCTTCTCAAACAGCCACGCGAAGAAACTGTTATCGACAAGATATACAAGATATTTGAGTATTTGTTTAGTTATCTTTCTCATTGTCTCTCAAAAGCCCCCATGGGGAGTTGACAATAAAATTTGTATTGTTTTGTATCGTATTGTATACGACTAAACGATTCCCAGACCTCGCTCTGCGCTCATTACAGGGGCTCTTCTTTCGACTGTGTCACATGGCGCCGAATGCCGACTTTGACACCTTTAATGAAAATGATGAGACGATGATGAATTCATTTTTGCTGTCAAATATAGCACCTCAACATCGTGGATTTAACGGTGGTAAAAGTCTTAAAAGGAATCTTTTATTAAAGCATGTAACATCTCACCTATAATCTCGCTGTTAATTAAAACTCAGAAAAACATCAATGTTGTCCCAAATCATGAGATGATCTCACTTCGTTTGTCTATGAAGATCACTTCGGCTGAGGTTGTCGAAATGTCAGTCACCAGGCACAGTTCTTTTCAGAACTACACTCACCCGGACGATCACAATATACGAACTAACTTCTCTTCAATACCTACCAAGTAACTTTATTGCATACCACGATGTTTTTCTTTTAATACGTACCGCATGTTGAGCGATTTCCTGTTCTCGGCCAAATAATCTCTATTTGCTACTTTATAAGCTTTCTTGCCCTCGTTAGGAATGTGGCTTGAGGCTGAGAAAATAGTCCGGAATCTGTCCGTCACTCACTCACATGTTTACGTCACATCCGGTTCGATATTTGACGAGAATGCGGATGGACTCCGCGATGACGATGGAAACATAACGAGGTTGGTACTGAGACCCCTTTCTGTCTGTTGTCAACTTTTTTGAACGTCAGATACATGAATTGGGATCTTGAGAACCAGGGTTGCTATACCTGGAAAACGTGTCACTAACGTATCGACGGATTAATTACCGAACGGACGGATTGTCTGTCTGTCTGTCTTTCTCACTGACCCACTGACTCACTAACTCACTGACAGACTGACCGACTCACTGACTGACTGACTGACTGACTGAATGACTGACTGACCAAATGCCTGCCTGCCTGATCATGATTGTCTTATTTTCGTTAAGCTCTAATAGAAGAGAATAAGTAATACATGTATGATATTCATCCACGTTCCCTCGTTCTAACTCAGACCCCCAACATCGTAGGAGGAGATGGCTATCGTCGACAAAATATATCTCACTGAAGGTTTGAAATAAGTAAAGTTAATTAGTCGTTGATTGTATTGATTAACCCAGGCTTCCTATTAAATTCAGCGTCTCTTAGTCTAGACCTTTCGTTACCAGTTTGACCGTATGCCAATGTGTACGTATACGGGTCATATTTTTACAAAATAAAAGAAATAAAACAGTTAAGATATGTACAAAATACTTTAAAGCTGTGAATTGAACAGCAACATTGAATTATACCTTCTGCAACTGTGAGAGAAAATTGTTGCTCTGCCAGTTTGACTGTATGCCAACGTGTATGGGTCATATTTTTACAAAATAAAAGATATAAAATAGTTTAACCCTGTGAACGCTGTGTTCTGTTATTAATATTTAATTATTATTAGTAGAAGTGGTACAAGATGATGCAAAGTTGCAAATTATGTTTGAACTGAATTTTGTTGTTTATTCCTTAAAAGAGACGATATTAGGGGGAGATTGATGCCTAATAAAGTCATCATGACGTCATAAGCATACATACGTTTTCTTTGGTCCCTGTGGCAAAAATAAACAATAGTCTCCATTTGGTGCGAAAATATACTCGGATATTTGTCCGCGGCATTATCCGTTCCGAGAAGCGAACATTTCCCCGAGAGCGTAGCTCGAGGAAAACTGTGAGCTTCGAGGAACAGATTATGTCCGCGGACAAATATCCGACCATATTTTTCCCCCAAATGGAGGGTATTGTGTTTATTATTCTTCAAATCGTTTTCGCAGTGCGCAAAGTTTTGAAAATTGGGGAATATTCTCGGATATCCTTAGTTTTACCTGGGGAATATTCGGTCACGTGACGTGTTTAGACCAATCGCGCGCGAACGAAAACACTTGATGGATTATAATTAACAGTTATTCACCGAAGTGGAGGTGAATAGTGGCGGATAATTGTTTTAGTATATACCACACAAGCTGTATAACTAGCGGACCAAAGATTAACTTTATTTGTTTAAGAGTAACTTTATTTGAAACGGGAAGCCATTTTGTTATTCTTCGGCTGCTCGCATGTGAATAGCTCTTGGCTAATCACTTCCGAGCTAGCCAATCAGCGTACGCGAAAAGTACTATTCACTTGTGTGGTATATACTAAGACAAGTTATTCCACGAGCGCGCGTTGGATATAAGTTGGCTGTGATCATGTCAACAAGTGCGAGTGGAATTATTGTTTTCCTAGAAACGCCCACAAAACTGTTACGTATGCTTATTATATTTGTAGAGCATGGTATATTTGCTCATACACCAGGCGTGGCTAAGCCAATGAAAACTCTTGAATTGCATAATCCAATGGTCCAGTTTTTCATAATTGAAATAATACCCCCAGCCCAGGTCAACTTGTTTTGCGCGCGGTTCATTCGTTTTATAGAGCTTCTCGCGGTTTCTGACACCATCTCATTTTGGGGCAAAATTACAGCAAATGTATGGAGAAAAAGGCGAATCTAATGGCAATTCGCGGGAAAATGTAGAGACGTCAAAAATTCAAAGTCTGTGTTCCTCAAATTTTACCAAAAAACCTTGTGCTGAGTATTTTTTCATTGTAACTCATAAAATACTTGGAAAGTCAACCAGTCTCAACTTATTGGGCATCGAACTTTAACTTTTTCCATGAAATTTACAGCAATTTCTGCTGTGTTTGTCCCCCAAGCAAGATGTCTTCAGAAACCGTGAAAAAGTCTACTCTGATGACATCACTATGCAGTTCCGACGAAAGCAAAGTTGATATTGCTGTAGTCGTTTGCTTTGCGGTGCAATCAGGTGAAATCTTAAAGCGCCTCAACCCCCACCCCCAATTCGTTTTTAAGCCTTCTGGAAAATTCTTTTGTTTTGATCACATTGGTGAAAAAATTATAATCGTACGATTTTTCCATGATTTTCTGTGAATTTTCACCCTCCAAGCTGATCTTTAAGGTACTGCTCGCTACGACGGCACCGAAGCCGTGTAAAACGTTCTGCTAGGCCTTTTGTCAAGGACTTCGACGATTTAGATTTAGACCCTTTAAAATATTCAGGTACTTCAATGACAAAATAAAACCTGAGACGCCCTGGCATTCCGTTTCCATCAGAAGTTGTTCGTTTTTGTTTTGAAGCCCTTTATCAAATGATAGCGTTTAGAGGTAATAAGGTAATACAAAATAATATCACACTTTAAATACAGTTTAATGAAAGTAGCTGTTTTCGTTTTCAACTGTTTCTAGGTTGTAACTTATTATAAGCTTTGATTCGGCGTAAGTCATCAAGTCTTTACACGGTGTATTTTTAAAAACATGCAAAAATCAACCGATAAGATTATCAGAAAAGGTTTATTTTACGAAATATGACGGACGCGTGAATCAGTCTCTACAAATGTATTTAATTTCACGTATTACTGTCTTAATAAAGCCCAAAATTGAAAAGATCTGGAGTGAAATTGATATTTTTGAAATGATACAATAGATTTGCAGAAGAAAAAAAATCCAAATCTTAAAATATGCGGCGATGTTTTTGACAGCGATTGGTTCTAGTTTGTGATCAATATTCATGACTACTTGTGGAATTTTAAGGTCAAAGCAAACACGTGGTGATAGTGTGAAGACGTGGATTTATGTGCTCCTGGTGATGTCGGATCTTGCCATGTTCTTCCTTCGAAGATTAATAAAGCAGGACGAAATAGAAGAATCAAAATATTAATGGTGAGTGTACGTTTTAATCTTTTTGCTCTTCACCAAACTGAAAAATTGCTACCTTCCTAAAGTAAAATTCCACCCTTCGTTCGCAATTTTCTTCGCCGAGCTGCACACAGCTTCGTTCATAAACCAGATACTCGTAGTTTTTCAATCGATGAGATGAAACGTTTCAGTGAAGGGTTAAGAAATAATTTCTGCAAAAGTTTATGAGATACTTGCGCTGAATTTGTTTGATATTTCCTGTTCTTTGCGATACGTGTTGTTCCCGCAAAGATGAAAACCGTTACCACGTGCAGCCGGTCGTTTCATACGAACTTTGATCACTACTCGCCCTCGTATTGATAGTGTATCTTGGTAACACATTTGTTTGGAAACACATTTATGTTTCTCTTTATTGTCTTCTTTTTAAGGAGAGGAAATGTCCTAACGGCGAAGATGGAGTTTTATTGGTATGACCCGGCGAAAGAAAGAAGAGAATGAAATTCTTGAGGAGTTAATGGTTATTCAACATTGGTGATAACAACGAGATAAGAATTTTAATTTCATAACTTTCGATTAAAATGGTGGCAATATATTTGAAGCTTACTTGATTAGTTTTCGTTTTTTTTTTTGTAGTAGGAAAATAAGTGGTATTTATTTGTTTCGAACGACTGATCTATATTTTGCAATAGCTAACCTTCGGCCGAAGTTAATCTGAGACCTCGATTCTGGTAGCCACCAGTTTGGTCGATATGATTTCAGGAAATATTTTAAGTGGATAAACAACGTTGAGTTTTTAAGGTGGCACTATATTTGGCAACATCTAAATTTATATGATCAAAACGCGTACGTTTCATCTAGGAATCGACGATGTAATTGAACATTGGGTGGTTTTTTTTAGGCAAAAGGAGATTTAAATGACCTGTACGATAACGAAATTTACTCTACAACAAATACATTACTTTGGTAGAATTATCTTCAAACATCAAATTCTCAGCGAATAAAGCATCAAACTCCAAATGCAGTAAAGTAAACAAATGCTAAGACCATGAAAATGAGTACCGATCTGGTCATCTGAAGTAATCACATCAACTATACTATGAAATTACCGAGGTTTCCCGAAAATCGCCGATGGTAGAATTCAGAAGATCACCCGAAGATTTCCAAAGAGTTCCAAAGATTTCCCAACGGTAACGAAAGTTTTGGAAATACTTTTTGGAGTTTGGAAGGCAAAAGGGAAATTTCCCAGAGATCAAAAACTGCATTCAAAATTATGTGATTACCGAGATAGTTGTCTTTCGCTGTAAATCTAAGCTTTACTTTCGTATTGTTGTATCACAAGTACTAAAAAGAAATTAAAAATATCCAAGTTATTGGAAAAACTACCACTCTCAAATTTTGAAGTGCCACCTTAAGACATATCAACGTTTGTTTAACCTATAGTTCTTGAAAGTTTAGGGTTCTAAGATCAATATCTGGTTTTTAAAAGGTGTTTAAAAAAAAAAAAACAGAGAAATTAGCGAGAGTGAAGCAAAATCATCGACTAGGAGATATTGCCTTGATGTGCTACCAAAGTCTCAAAACTACAGTTAGGACTAAGTAAGGCAATCATTAACAAGAAGTGATATTTCTAGCTTTAAATTACGAACGAGTCCAGGATCACGGAGTACAACAAAATATAAAACCCGTTTTTGAAAGCTTTAACATTTGCAAAGCAAATTCGACTGTGCCATCTTTTATTTTTCAACAATTGTCTAGCAATGACATCTAAAAAAATACTGTCGCATTGAGCTACTACAAAATAAACATTTAAAATTAGCTGTTGCACTGATTTTTTTAGGATTTAAAAGGCTGCCAGCAATTGTTTTTACAATGATAACCAAAACGAGAAAGACCAGCAACAAATTTGTAAACAAGGATGTTAATATTTGCATTTGAATTGGTATTAAAAACGTGCCTCGTCATACAAAGTCTCGTGGTGCCTTTGCAATGAAACATGTTTGTTTTCCTTTGTAATTTCTAGCGTTTAAATTTCTGAATTGGTATTAAAAACGTGCCTTGTCATACAAAGTTTCGTGGCGCCTTTGCAATGAAACAGGTTTCTTTTCCTTTGTAATGTCTAGCGTTTAAATTTCTGGAGGTCCAAAAGAGGTACATAAGCATTTTACCTTGATAATCAAACCTTTTTATTTTCCAGAACTTTTCAACAAGAGATTTAAATTTTCACGGTGGATTATTCCGGCATTGTTTCGAGTCCATAAAATATACTGAATCGAGCGAGTAAATTTTGCGTTATTTAAGGATAAACATCTTTGTGCTACCAGATATTGATTATTTTGTGGTGTTTACACTTTGGTTGTTGCACGGGAAAAGAGAACGGAGCGAACGGTCGCATCGGAAGAGAAAAATAACACTTTGAAACTTGAATGAGTTGGGTATAAGCTATCGAAATTGGGCAATATTTTTGGCGGGGGGACATGATTGGATTTTGATTGATAAGAGTATTCTTGCTCCTGTGCAACTTATCCGAAGTGTACCATCTATATTATCTTCTGACAGAAAAAGATCTGAAATGGCAAGCCACAAACAGTCAAATTCGATTGGATGTAAAATTAAATCCTTATTGTTGATCGGTATTTCACGGTCGTTTTGCGAGAGTTAGAAATCTATTTCGGAATTAAATTTTATTGTCGCCTGTTTGATCCATTTGCCCTTTCATCTTTTTCATGTCTTGAGAAACTCTTGCATCACCTCGCACAAAACCCATCGCGAAATTCGTTGAAAAATGAAATTTTGAAGACTGTTTGGCAAAAAAATTACTTTGAACGGAGAAAAAAACTAACTTGAAAGATCAAAATTGCTTTTTCAGTGCGAGGTGGTGCAGTATTTTTATTGGGATTTTCTGTCAACTGTCAACTTCTCCAGGGTAACCTCTAAATTTTTCTCCAAAAAGTTGTAAGGGTAAACGCTGTGCAAATTTTTAACATTTTCCCGCCAAAAGTCTTAGTTTTTAAACGCGAATTTTTTCCTCGCACGTTTAATTTAATTTAACTGATTTTCAATTAATTAATTTATTTATTTATAATTGCAAAATAATAAAATGAAAAGAAATGAAAACAGCAAGTGGTGATCTTTATTGTGTAAATATTATTTTTATTAGCATTGTTAAGAAATATTAAAGACAATAAAAATACTACAGCAAATAGAAGTCAATTACATACGCGTCTTCAATATAACTTTTATTGGCTTTCAAATAAGTAAACAAAATAAAAAAATTGCGCTTTTGAAAGGGCCTGGAAACCAGTCAAAATGTAGGCTATCTCTTTTACTTTTTTTTGACTATGTAGGGTTGCCAAAGAGAAAAAAAATTCTGCGCTTTTGAACAGAGTCTAGCCAGAAATCACGCATATACTTTGGCTTTTGATGAGAAATATCCTACATAGTGCAAGATTTTTTCTGCCAAAAGACTCGGTATATGTTTGACTCGAAACCAGACGCCATTTAAAATTGCAGACTTTTTTTTCTAAGGACAATTTTTACACTGTTTGATTTCTTTTTGGGCCCTTTTAAAAGCGCATCTCCGAAAACTACAAAGATTTCGGGAAATTTGTGAAATAGATACTAGACAATTCAATAATAATTTCAACGAGTTTAATAAAAAGACTTCCAGACTGAAAATTCGGGTTGCAAAAGGAAATCCATGTAATGTTAATATACTACCTTAATTGTAAACTACAAACTTGAAATACAATTCACGGTTTCCTCAAAAACTAGCAAGATACGAGGCAATTTGGCGGATACTAAACAATTTGATTGTAATTCTATTGTTTTCTATTGACTCCCGAGTTTTGTGTTATGAAATCACAAATACAAGCTCCGCCCTAACAATCTTTCGCTAGAAAGTCAATATCGAGATAAGCTTTGTCTTGTAAATCTACCTTACTTTTAAAACCAGATCCACTAGAGAAACAGCTGAACCAAGTTCTTTGCTGTCCTTTGCGTCCGTCTTTCGCCTTGTTAATGTCACTGCGTGTACACTTGAGATGGCAGTCTGAAAGAAAGATAAACAAAACGTCCAATTAACAATGGGTATACTGAAAACTAACTAACAAAATATACATACAGAGTATGCTCGACCAAAGTTTACAAATCAGTTAATTCTCTCATCGGGAAGGCGCTTGTCGTTTGGTTGTATCATCATCATAGAAATACAATGAGTTTACATGGAGTCTAAGCATGACTTTTACGGCAGACGCCAAAGGTAACCTCTGATTTTGTGCTCTTTTCTTCTAATCCGTAAATAAAGCACACAAAAATAGAATAACGTCTCCTACTATTCACCGCAAATACAAATGATTTCACTATACTGTACAAACAGCTGAAGACAGACGGCAAAAGTTTCATTTTTGCCGCTTTCCGCTTGCCGTTAACAATTAGTGAATAATGAATGATATATTTTACAGTAATTTACAGGTACATGGAAAGAACAACTTAAAACGCGGATAAACAGCAACATGAAATAAATAGCACCGGCTAAAATATAGTACTCTAAACTAACCTTCATCTGCAACGTTTTAAGGCGAAAAGCTCACCGGCTAAATAGCACACTAAAAATTTCACAGAAAAAATGTTCGCGACAAACCCGTAAATATTTGCATTTTCTTCCTGAGGATGAATTTAAATGCATGATTACTAGTCGCTTTCTTTGAATAACTTGCGAAATTTTTGAAAACAAAAAGCTCTCGGGCAGCTTCACATTTTCACAGAATTAAATTAAAGGTAATGTAATTTGCCTGAAGCTTCAGACCAAATAAAAACAAAAATTGAAAAATTCCCACGAGCGAATAGCAAGACAGAGTTGCTTTAAAACTAAAACTGTTGTTCAAATGCAGTTGAATAGTTATGCGAACAAGCAAACATCGTTTTCTAAGAGGCACGTGCAAGACAATTAGTGATTATAATAGATTTTACAGTAATTGACAGGTAATTATGGTTTTCACCTTAAGCTTTGATCTGACAACCCGATAGCTAGCTATAGCTAGTTTTGGCATGACTACGACTTTCACTTTTACAGCTATTTCAAGAATATTTGCCAGTGGTATCTGGAAATCCCAGAAGGAAATTGAAACGGTGAAAATCCGAAAAATTTCACGGCAAAAAAACAAAAATAATAATTGCTCCATGATTTAAACGCAGTTATGAAGCATTTCTCTCCAACTATTAAAGTAGTAACGTTTGATGAGACTGACGTTTGTAATATTTTCAGGACGCGTGCAGCACTAACATGTGGCACTCAGTTATTATGCTCTACAAGGTGGCTCTAGCTTTTAAATCTATGGATAAGATTCCTATATTTGTCCACTCAAATTGAATCTATGCAGTATTATCATGTACTTTTTATAGTAAAATAAAGTTTAGGAACATTTCTTTTTTACTCTGGCACTCTTTAAATAAAGACCTGTATACTGATGTTTTTCAACAAGAACTTCACGTCTAAATTTCCAGGCTGTCTGGTGTTCGGTGTTGAGAATTTGGTGATATATATCAAGACAATATCCTTCAGTTCATCACCCTTCTTCTCATTGCTTAGTCTCTATTCAGAGTCCTTAGCCAAGAAACAAATTCTCATTACTGGTTTTGAGTTATCTAGACAATTCCTTTTAGATTACTCTCTAAATCCTCTTCACTGTTTCTTCATGATTATGTTTGGAACTGTCAGGAGAAATCTTAAGCTGATCACTCATAAGGCTTAATGGCTAGCCTAAGGAAACATTGATGCATGAACCGGAAAGCAACAGGTCGCTGAACCAATTAGACCACTCCTCTCACAATTTAAACATTCATCGACAACTGTTCCTCGGACATTGTATTCTTAAGGATTGATTTATAACCTACCCCTGAAGGGTTAGGGTATCTGTTTAGCCATTTAACATGGGTTTCTTGATTATCAGAATAGTGAAACAATAATTATCATCCCTATTCGTTTTAAGTTTTTGCCTGTTTTGTGTACAAATATTCCTACTACAAGCACCATCAAGTGATTAAAAACTCTTCCTACTAAAAGAAAATTGTGACTCACCTAATAAGAGATCTAATGTCTCAATTTGATTCTTTTTCCTCTTGAGTCTCAGCAAACTTTTATTGTTCCTTCCCCGTTTCGTATCTAGGAAGAGACATGAATGTTTTAACCTTATGTTCTCTTATTTATGCAATTTCAAAACCTACACAACTAAATTAAATATACACCATCATATTTTTTCCATTTCAACCCTACAGGGGCAAATTTTGACAATGAAGGTAAGTTAAGTCTGCATTAGGCCAAGTGATCCAGACCACCATAGCTTATCCAGGTCTCTGTTGCATTAAGTGATAAGGCGTATTCCTATTTTGCCTGGATGGGATGCTAGTCTGTCACAGAGTTAGAACTCCGTATTAAATTTACCCAGTCCCCATTTGAACACTTGGTGGAGGGAGGTACTGTGAGAATAAAGTGTCTTGCCCAAGAACATAATGCAGAGACCCTAACCATTGGCACAAACCCAGAGTGCTTGACGTGCAGTGA
>Ga0126339_10002938_pt1 | contig 12313 bp, 7 predicted proteins | sample OrbTmetagenome_2_FD_92532 | JGI IMG/M metagenome (GOLD analysis project Ga0126339, IMG submission 92532) | Coral microbial communities from Petempiche,Puerto Morelos, Mexico - Orbicella T R C metagenome | ecosystem: Host-associated > Invertebrates > Cnidaria > Coral | place: Petempiche,Puerto... | reverse complement strand
ATGTGTCCCCCCACAGTCTGTTTTTTTTCTGGTTTTCTAAGCTCAGCGCACCTGGCTTTTTTTTTACCCCCCCCGAAAAAAAGCCGCTCCCCCAGTGTACCACCCCCCCCCCCCCCCCCCCCCACTACCCCAGCATTAAATTGGCTAAAACCCATTTTTAAATCTGGTTGGCTGGAGGATGGGTGTACAAGCATGTTTAGAGTGTCAAGATCATGTTTACTAAAGGCATCTGCTGTCAGGTATCAGTTAATACCCTTGAGCGACACTTGATTGACATTGCGATCGACATCTCAATCAATACTCAGTCAACACTCGACATCTCAGTGGACAGCCAGTCGAGATTCAAGTAATTTTCACAGACATGCCATCGAGTGTCAATCAATAAATAGGAGTCAGTCACACTGGGCCAACTATCAACCAACTGTTGATCAAGTGTCTATCTAGTGTCAACCGAGCATCAATTAAGTGGCGATCAACACATTGACGGAGATGTCAATGGTGGGTCAATCGAGGGTATGGATCGACACTCGAGGGCGGATACCTATAGGACACATGATCCAAGTGTCTTGCTTAAGAATTCTAAGCTGGTCAGGGGTTGACCTCAACCTCATTATAATTTAAAATAACTAATACAACAAATTCATTTATTAAGATTTTTTTTTTTTAAATTATAATTTTGTAGCCCAGCAATAAGAAAAGGAAAGTGGCTGATGCTCATGATGTTCATGTACCAAAACACACCTCCCCACGTGAGTAACAGAAACTTTAATTAGCACTGAGTCATTTTCCTTTATTTCTTTTTCTGCCTTTGGTTAAGCACACCTCAGGGCCAGTTTCCATTGTCTTTTCTAACCATGCAGATACGTGTAGTTTTTCTGACATGATTTTTTTTGTTCTCCTGGTTAGCTCTTCATGCCCATGTACCATGCAACAAGGTAAGATTAGAGTAATTCTTTAATCAACAGGAGCTAATCATAATTTTACAGTAAAGGTTTAGTGTGCATGTAAGCTAAGTGGCCCATCAGGCTGGAGCTTATCCTGGTTTCTGTGGCATGAAGCAAGTAGGAGTATTTCTACTCCCCCCTGGATAGGATGTTAGTCCATTGCAGGGTTAACCCCCAGTATTTTATTTGCCAGTACCCATTTATATACTAGATTGGAGAGAGGCACTGTGAGAGTAAACAACTTGTCTTGCCCAAGAACAGAACACAGTGTGCGCAGCCAGGGCTTTAATCATACAACTTCTGCATAGTTTTTTGGTGTTAAATTGAGTAACACCCAGCATACATCAAGGCTTGATTATTTTATTCATCACATCTTTTTGAGTGACGGTTTATTTTGTTTACAGTACCTCTTGCAAGTGATCGATCTTCTGAAACCTAAAATCCAGACTCTAATGGAGAAGTGTAATACGGTATGTAGGCCATAACAAAAAGCCACCTGGCCCACCGTTATTTGTTTCTTTTTTTATTTGGACACTTTTGCCTTGAAGTGAGTGGGTTGTAGTCAACCTTCCCATCAGAGGATATCTTAGGGACCCTGTTGCATATGTTACAACTTGTTTTGTTTGTCACTTAGACCATACCATCTCCAGTGTTTTGTATTGCTATGGCCCCTTGCAAGAAATTTCTTTTTTCAGGAGCTATCCCCTCATCACTTATAAGAGAAATTCCATTACAGGATAATCCCCTAGTGTAACAGTTCTCGTTTTGGGTCCTTCCCCTGTACATGCCCAATTATAGGAGAATTCCCCAAACTGGAAATCAATTCTCACAAGAGATGTTCTTTTACAGAAGAACTCCTCTCTCTCCCAGAGCTCAAAAAAAAAAAAATGAATTCAAGTTTGCCCTTCAGACAAGTAACTCTCAATTTTCACTTGCTTGGGACAAATGCATGCTTGTTTTTGTTTCCCTTGCTTATAATTTGATTGGCAAATGACTTGATCCTTGTCTATTGGGCAAGTAGACATGAAGAGTTACTTGTCTCGCAGGAAAATCTACTTGTCCCAGATGACCAGATGGCACTTTTTGTGAACCCGGTCTCCTCTCTTTGCACCCCTTATAGTGAAATGTTTTTCCTCACATGAGGTCTCACATTTTGGCATGTACTGCCTGATAAGACATGTCTTCTGTAAATGGAGATGTCTTCTAACGCAACAGGTTTGCTCCAATGAAAGTGCTCGATGCAGTGCACTTCCAGTGTACATGCTCCTAGTAACTAGTTTTCTGATAACTGGAGCATTTTCAATAATTTAAACCTTCAAGTTCCTCATGATTTCGGTGGCTTACTAACTTCCAATCTCAAGAAAAAAACCTGATAATGTTGGTAGCTATTCATGATGTGCATGTACCAGTTAATTAACATGTTGTTATGTTGTGTTTTGTTAGGTAAAGATGTGGATTCAGTTGTTAATTCCCAGAATTGAAGATGGAAATAACTTTGGTGTCTCCATTCAGGTACTGCACATGAACAATTATCACTGACAGCTTTTTAGTAAGGAGTGTAACTGCTGGAATAATGGGGTCAAAATTCACAGAAAACACTGTGAATGCTGTATATTTGTAAAGTTTATATTATTAATCAATGCACATAATGTAATAAAGAGTTCAAATTGTATAATTTGGACAAATGTTTATCGGAAGATGCCAGAATCAAACACTGAAACAGAAATAAGTGTACAGCAACCTTAAAAGATCGTAATATATTGTCAGTAGATGTGTGTTTCAAGAGCTGATGTCCAACTGTGAGTCATAAAAACAGCAATAACTTGTACAAGAACACATACCCAAATTACATGCTACCTTACTGGTTAATTAACTACCACTAACAAAACATTAATGATTTTGCAGCCATCCCTACCTACCCCACTAATATACCAATTTAAAGCACCAACAGGCTTCATGCCATAGCTCTCTCGAATCTGGTGTTGTTTTCCCCAAGAAGTGGCATTCAGGGGAAAGGAAAGGGTGTTTTTGTTCCAGTGGCTTGCACCTTATACTAAGACAAAAATAGGCATCTCAACTTCTGAGTGAGGTGATAGCTGTCAAGTAGTTTTAATAATCTACTGGCTCGTCTTTTCCACTCTTGACTGATAAGATACTGATTAAAGATGATTTGTAGTCTTCTCTTTATCACTAGGCTACTATTTACATTTAGTTATGTTCAAAATATTCTACATTTACCAGGCAAGTGCCTGTCAGTTTGGACATTCAGTTAATACAGTGAGTAGGGAGTGATGTCAACCCTTTTATGTACTGTTTAATCATTTTTGCTAAAGGAAGAAACTCTAAGTGAAGTACAGAGAATTGAAGGAGAGGCAGCAACGTTTTTGGACCAGATATCAAGGTACTCACTTACTCAATTCAAACAATTAATTAAAGGGTTAATATTTGAAGAAACATTCATTTCAACAACATTACATAATAAATGGCTAGAACTGACTAAATAGTTTTATAAGTAACACCTTGAAATGACAAACACTTTTCACTTTGTTCGGAAGGTGACTTACCCTCAGTTTGAGGGAACCCCAGTCACCAACAATAATATTTTTCAGACGTTCCTCGTCCGTCTGATCATAACAAACAAGAAGATCCGTTGGATCTTATAACCGTGCTTTTAAAATTTAACTGTTTTCTTAGCACTACAGTCGCAACGCAGTGCACATTCCAAAGCACTCCTTGATGATTCATTGATTACTGTAGACACCACATTACTTGATCAACACAAACTGTATTATTGCACCATCAGTCGTAGCCGTTGTGCAATCTCCAATGACGTAATAGTCTTAATCTGAAACATTCTTTGGGATATGTATGGGCATGAAGATACGAACACTATAAACAACAGCTTTCTTTCTTAAAAGTCACGATTACATTTAATTGTTTTTTCCCTTGAGTAAAGGGCTAGCAAAGAATTCACATGAGTCACATAATTAAGAATTGTGTTATCCATGGCTATCTTTAGTACAGTGGTTGTTTCCCTACCAATGACGTAATCCTTGCATGTTCTGACAAGTTCTTTGCTTGGCTTGCAAATATTTCATTTTCCTTCCGATTTATGAACTTGCCGTGATGAAACAGCCAAAGAATTTCCTTCATTTGCCTAAAACCATGAGAAATACTCGCAAAATTGCAAATAAATTAAAGACCGTCGCTTCTGGCGAAATAAACTTGCAAAGTAAACACGATCTTATTTGTCACCTATTGAAAGTGAAAGCTGCAATGTTAACGCATTCCATGGCTGATGTAATACCTTTTTTTAGCGTATTTATTATTCCCTTTGAATCCAACGCTTCGATATAACCAAAAGAAAATATATTTTGCCCACAACAAAGAAGACAATATCCGTGAAATTGTCCTTGTCTTAATGTTTGAACAGCTTTTGGCGAATAAACATCACATGTTGCATGACTCAAAATTTGGCTGAGAGGGAGCTTGGGTCTGGTCACCGACGAAAAAAAAATAATAATAGTAATAAACCACGGGTAGATTATGAACCGCGCTCGGCCCATGGCCGCGTGGTTAATAAACTCTGTCAAAATAATAATATTTAAGAAGAACATCTGAGATTTCTTTTAGTTGAAACAGCCATGTCAAATTGCTGGCAATGAAGTTTGGGGTGAAGTTTTGTTTCACCCTTAATACTAAGAAGTTTAATGAACCTTTTTTTATTGGTAGATATTACATCACAAGAGGAAAAATTGTTTCTAAGATCATAAAATACCCTCAGTTGGTAAGATATTTTTTGTATGTCATCTTTGATATTTTTCTGTGACTAACAACATGATAAAGCCAGTATAAAAGATTTATTCATGTTGTGGTTTCAATTTGTGTTTGGTTTGCAATTTTCCAACAACTAAATATATTTAAATAGATATTTTTAATTTTCGTTGTCTCATTTATATTTAAATACCATGATTTGAAAGAAAGGAAAAGGAAAATGTAACTGGTTGTAAAATTTAAAGTCAGAAACATCTTAAAACCAATCGTGCCATGGAAACTTGACATACATGTATTGGATCTGTATTTTGTTGCGTGAACAATTCCCATAAGGGGCATTTGACGTTTAGTAAAGTGATCCATTCTGAGTAAATGTATACAATACTGTTCCCTTCAAAATTTGATGCTTTACTGTTGTGTGTGTTCAATAGGATGACTACAGACAAGCTGTAATCGAGTTAGATGAAAAGGAGTTCACCAGTTTACGCCTCTGTTGCTGTGAGCTGCGAAATCATTATGTAAGAAAATGTTGTATGGCGTGCAATTCAGTAACTGGCCAAAGGTTTTGTTTTCAGGGTAACAATACAAAAAGTTCAAAAGTTCATTTATTTATAAGCCTTACATGGAACATTTTTTTTTATTCCTAATGTTGTCATGGATCAGCAAAAGCTCGGATTTTAACCCTCAATTTTAACAGGAGTTTCAGGCCTCATTTGAACTTTGGTATTGTTATTTTGGAAAATGCCACTGAAGGAAAATATCTAAAGGTGTCTATTTTGGTAAATGATAAAAACGATCTCTGGCTAAAAGTATACAAACAGCACATGCTCTTGACTGTCTTAACTACAGTCTTCAGTAGGCAAAATGGTATTTGGGTGCTAAAAACTTATACCGTTTTGTCAGCCTTTATACCATTTTGCCCTGTGAAGAATGAAGTTAAGACAGTCAAAAGCTTGTGTTTTTTATGTACTCTTAGCCAGAGAGCATTTTTATATTTTACAATGATTCATCCCGGCTGCAGCCCTTCTATATTTTCAGGTATTAAGTTTGTTTTATGGGGAAATTTATGTACTGAAACTTGCTTCAATCCTATGTTATAGCTTTCACTGCATGACACCATCACCAAGAATCTGGACAAGATCAAGAAACCTCGCACAAACAACGCGGACTCTCTGTACTAAAACCCTGTATATTATTATTATTAACTTCATCACCCTAAAGAATTGAACTTGTTGTCGTAACCAATAAACATTATGCATCTTAAGGAGCTTCACAGTACCTGTTGCTTGTCCAGACATTTTTATTTCAACATTAATATTATTAGTAGTAAGAGTAGCATATTTTTAGATGCCTATTTACTGTACAATATTGAATCCTCTACCCAGTTTACATCAGCTAGCTGAAGATGTGTTAAACATTTTATTTGTCATAGAAAGCTGATTTCTCAAATAATTTACATTTTTTAAGAGAACTTTCAAGACCAGACCAAAATAAGAAACTTTTATTCTTGAGATTAAGATCAGTTTTTAACAGAAATATAACAACCTGGCACAATTCTTACTTCAGTTATTGATGGCAGATTTCTTCTTTACCTGGTCTGTGTACAATACAGTATTATAAAAGTTAAGATCACTTTATAATTAGGATTATGCATGTCCATCAAAAATATTCTAGTGATATTACTTACAAGGATTAATGTATATTTCCAAGTATTACTTTAAATTTAATTAGAACTGAACTGGTTTATACAGGCCAACTTGAGCTATGCATTATCATGAACTAAGTGAAAACTGCCTTCTTATGAATTATTGACCACAAGTTTTATTTTCATAAGAACTTTAGTTAATAAGAAACTAAAAACGTGAGTAGGAGCGATGGCAAATTGTCTGTTTCAAGCACCTTTAATAATGCCCATGTAAAATTGATCATTTTAGGTGGCAGTCAACACTCCTTTAGACCAATGATGAAAATGTTAAGTTTTCTTATATTATAGACTTTTTAATAAGAAGCGATCCCTATTGAAAATAAATTTTTTTCTGTCTCAAGTTGCATATCACAATTTATTTACAAAATATCTTAGTTATGTTGTTAACATTGAGCGATTTTCATTTGAGTGTTGAAAAGTAATTGGTTTTGCACTTACTACGCAACGCGATTGGCTTAACAAAACTCGCGCCAATTTTTCATCCAATCAGAAGTAAAACTAAAACCCAATCGTGTCTAACTCGCACTCGTTTTCGCGCGCTTTGCGTCACCTACATGTATCTACTTCGAGTTTTGATTGGCTCTCGATATAGCCTTTGTCCTTTGTGATTGGATTGAGCGATTACTTTGGTTTTGGTTTCAAGACACTCGAGTAAAACCGCTAAATTACTGTAGTCATAGTTAATAGAAAGAAACGGTTGATTAGTAGTATGAGTAGTACACAGATAACCACCTTTTGTATTTTGCCAAGTTTTGCGCAGGGTCAACCCCCAAAATAGCCAACAAAAACATACAACAAAGAACTTTGCCAGGTTCCCTAACCATTCCCTCTATTAACTGTGCTGCAGCGCAGGATGTTTGTCAGTCTCTATTCACTTCATGCACTGATAGGACGTAGTGTAGAAACACCTAGCATCAGGCTGAATCACGGCAGACACATCCGCCAAGCCATGTCAGAAGTAGCTAGCTATTAGTTTCTAAAGAATCCGTGGTGCTGCATCAGAAGCCAATTTATCTTTGAACTTTTTCACTTCAGTTTCCGGACGTGGTTGTGGTTTCAGATTTGAGCAAAAATATTGGGGCGTCGACGGATTTGGTGAAAAAAAGAAACGGATCGGCGGATTTGCATACCCCTATTCACCTCCCTCCGGCTGAAATATTTTTCATTTGCAGTCGATCTCTTGCCCACTCGCTCCTAGAGATAGGAAACGAGACACCCCTCCCCAACCCACACCCCAAAAGTAACTTGGGTCGTTGAGCTTTTGAATCGGACCGAATGGGCCCATCACCTTGGGGTGATGGGGTCCTGTCACAAAACAAAATGGCAGCTATTGCATTATATCCCAGATAGCACCAGGCACTAATTGTAGGAATACTAAAAAATATATATATACATTTCGCCGATAAAAGTAAAATATAAAACTTTAAGGTAAAACGCTGTTAAAATTATGAGTCCAAACGTTTCCGATCTGTTTGATCATCATCAGAGTTTCTGAGTCTGATCATCATCAGAGTGAAACTCTGATGATGATCAAACAGATCGAAAACGTTTAGACTCATAATTTTAACAGCTTTTTACCTTAAAGTTTTACATTTTAAAAAAAAATTTGTCGGTATTTAAAGCACTCCCCCCAGGGGCGGGGAATAACACTCTGCGCGCCTGGCACTTTTTTTTATGTTTAGTTCAGCCAACAAAAAGTAACGTCACATCCGGTAAAAAGGGGCCGCGCGCGGGAAAATTTTGTTTGAATGCAGCATTTGCGTTCTCTCGGTGAGTAAAATGACGATATTTAGCAATCGGCTGCAAATTTTAAGGTTGTTTTCTGGCAAACTTGAGGGAAAAGTGTCTTCTTCTCAATCATTTCATTGGTTGAAAGAATGTCTTTGCTAGTAATTCATAAAAGAGTTGTTTCGTGTGTATGTTTTCCCACGAAATGTCTGCATTTCTCTGTCGTTGAATCACATAGAAGACGTCTGTTTGCGTCAAAACAATGAGTTCAAGGTGAGACACACTTACTTGAAAAATCCTATTCTATTAGGTAGGTGTTTTATAGAAAGTTTCAATGGAAGCGTTCTACATGAGTGGGAACCCCATTAACAGAAAGCCGTTTTTCGAACGGTAGCTAAGAATGTGAAGACTGTTTTTAACTCTACAGTAACTGCTTGGAGACGTTGTGCATCGACATATATAAACGAAGCGCTTCCTCTTCTTTCTCACTGATTCACACCGAAGTGGTATAGCAAACCTAATTTTATGCTTTTTGAACCCGCATTAAATTTTTTTGCTTATGTTGCGATCGCCTATAAAGTAACTAAACCGTCTTCTTTTCTCTCGATTACAGGTCAAAGTGGACGGATGGAGCTCCCTTGGAGCCTCGAAGGAGGTCTGGAAAAGCAAACGAAATAAGGGTGATCTCGGAAAACCTAACCGGAAAGTCTACTCTCCTTATAGGGGACTCCATCACAAAAAACATGGAAAGGTTTGCTCCCAGCTAACCCCGATTTTTCCCCGCTTCCACAGTGTTAAACGCAGGCATCGCGGGCCACACTGTGGAAGCAATCCTTTACAGAGTCGAGGTAATGAAAATCGCTTCCCCTGTCTCTCATATCTCTCTATTCTGTGGCACTAATAATTTATGTTCACATTCTCCTACCACCACTTCTTCCACACTGACTGAAATTTTATTCAGTTTTACTGCGACGAAAGTGTCCAACTGTACATATCCATTTATTTCCAATTTTACCACGATTCGACCACCTTCTAACACACGTTGCTGATACTAACTCTTGTATTTATTTTCAGGTGCAAGCTCAGGTGCAGCTCAGCCCTTGCCATCACGGTCCAAAACCTACCTCTAGCCAGCCAAAGCTGAAATGCAGCTGCCCTAAACCCAAACCAAAATCTAACCCTACCCAACCAAGACATAAATTCAACCCTACCCAGCCAAAGCCAAAAACCAACCCTACCCAACACAATCAAAAACCTAGCCCTACCCAGCCCAGTACAAAATGTAGCCCCACCTATCCCACCCTGAAAGTTAGCCTAACCCAGCCCAGTACAAAACCTAGCCCTGACCAGCCCAATCAAACACCAAGGCCTGACCAACCAAATCAAAAATCCGGCCCTACTCAACCCAGTGAAACACCTCGCCCTACCCAACCCTCGCCGACTCCCTCCTGGACCTTCTTTCATGCTCTAGTGCCCAGCCTTCCCGCGCGGTTGACAATCAATCAAACATGGCGGACAAAGAAAAGATGGAGAATGATAGTTTTCTAAAGTCTATTTGTAAGTATCCCTTGGGCCATGAATGGATTTTTGCTCTAGCGCTATATCTTGCTTTCAGTAATAAGTAAGGATAGGTGCAGTGAAGGGTTTTTGCGATGTAATAAGTTTTGATTTCGTTCATGGTGGAAAAGTTGCATTGCGGCAGTTGCAAGTTGATGATTTTGCCGCATGTCCAAAGTATTTCAACTTAATCACAATGCCATGCTTTGTCTCCGCTCCGCTCATAAATTGAACTCAAATGCTATGCTTGTGAACAGAAAGAGGAAAACACGAAAAAGTCGCGTGTTTGCCTTGTGTCTTTCATTCATGGACGGCTGACTCTATACGTTTACAAAACTTTGGCAGCCTGGTACCGAATGATCAGAATTTGCTAATACTCCTATACCAAATTATTTCAATTTGTTGAAGACTGTTCATTTTCAAAAATCCGATCGAACTAGAGAACAACTTTAACATACACTATACTTTCAATGTTTTTTTTCCCAGCCATATTAGGGAGATACGCCAAATGATTTGTAGAAAATCCTTGGTCTTGGAAACTTCCGATACTAAGGGTCACTTTGATGAGACACAAACTCTCGTTTTTGTGTGTTTTCCTCTTGGTGTATAAAATCGATTGTGTCTCAATCTCAGATTTTCAAGCTAGGGTGTTTGTGTCTTTGTGATCTTTCTTTCAAAACACATGGCACACAAAAGAGGGGGGGAGGCATTGAATGAAGGGTGGTGGGGGTCAGCAGACACTGCAAAACTGCAGAAAACTTAGACAGAGACTGTAACGCCGCAAAAAAAAATTCAGAGTATCCTGGACTATCAACTCATAGCAGTTACTACTTGGCCCATTCAATATCATGGGAATTGCAAAGAAGAGTTTAAATTCACTTTTGCATGTAATTAGGAGAATTTTGAATTTTTTTATGAAGAATTCCAAGAACAGGGAAGAAGAATTACCAGATTGTGTTACTGAGTTTGTTGTTTAGGAAAGGAAAAAAGTGCTCCAGGTTACTTTGCCCGAAAAGATTTCCCTCACCCCCAGGGTAAAATGATAAAAACCCTCATTTGTGCCAAACCCAGATTTGTGCCAGTAGTTGGTCATTTCATATCTAGTCCCCAAATCATATTGGAAAGATCTGTTAATTGAAAGCCTAAAATTATTTGGTGTCATCGTTACATATAATTTGGTAGACCATGGTCTATAGCTTTTGAAACATTTTTTTTTCCTTAATTTTCTATCAAGCACTATTACTCCTCTGGATAAAGGTAATATTAAACAAGTGTTGACTTTGTAAATATAAATGTATTTGTTTTTTTATTTTAACTGGTTTCTTTGCAGTAAACAGAGGTCCAAACAAAAGACAGATCAAACCTGCTGGGAACAATTCACTTCTTCAACTGGCTCTTGGAGAGGATAGTGAAGATAGTGAAGAGGATGCCGACTTTGAGCTTAATGATGATGATGACGATGAAGGTGCAGCTCAAATCAAATCAACTTTATCTGTTGATAGATCGATCGATTGATTGATTTTTTTGATTGCTTTGCATGCATTGGAATACCTTCTCAAGAACAGTCATTTTTCTTGTTCTGGACAATTTATAATACCTTGAAATCAATTGAAATGTTGATTTTATTCAGTCATTGTATTAGGGTTGGGTCGCACTAGAGCGAATTCAAGCCAATTTTGTTTGTATAAGTAATAAATCTGTCAACAAGTAGCGTAGAATAAGTGCACCCCCCAGTTTAAGAAACTTGCCAAATTTTTGTGAAGTGCCAAAATTTTGCCAATCTTCAAAGAAGCAGAAGTGCTGCCTCGGAGGCTTCCAAAATTTGGCAAAGCAAATGATGTTGTTTTTTTTTTTTTAACCATTTAACTGTCATATTTCTTAAAACATGTCTAGATAAAATTACGGCAAGAAAATAACTTTGACTGCTAGTCCAGTTTGGTGTGTGAGATGGCGGGACAAAATCATTTTTTACCCAGCTCATCTAATGCTTTTTACAGTTATTTCAATGCAAACGAGGAATATGAGCGGTGTTTTTATTCAAATTCTCATGACTTGTAACCTGGATCAGGTTACTGGCAGCAATTTGAAGAGATGGCTTCAGCAAGACAATCTTCTTCGATCGCAAGTGGCGCAAGCAACAACACAAACGCAAGCCGAGCAAAATCTGCTCGTCCAATCATGGGCCGAAAATCACGAGTTGCTGTAGAACGGAGAGAAGAGCATGCAGCGTGGAGAAAAATCTGCGATGAGTTAAGCTCTCGCATGAGTTCTAATAAATTACTTAATTGAGAAAAATAGATCTTGTGATGTACATTTTGATCAGTAACGTTTTGGTTCCAACATGTTGGTCTAATGCGACCGCTGCCAAAATTTGGAAGATACAAAATTTTTGCCAATTTTTTTCCTCACCAAATATTGGAAATATTTTAAACAAACAAAATTGGCTCTGGTGCGACCCAGGCCTATTAACAAAAATATACTCTGAAGAATATAAGAATTTTTTACATGCCTTCTATTCAAGGTTGCCGTACAGAAAGACTCCTTCATTCCAACCGAAGTACTCCTCTCACCTGGCGGTGCTCCTGGCCCCACCACATTCCTTTTT
>Ga0126339_10002937_pt1 | contig 12315 bp, 5 predicted proteins | sample OrbTmetagenome_2_FD_92532 | JGI IMG/M metagenome (GOLD analysis project Ga0126339, IMG submission 92532) | Coral microbial communities from Petempiche,Puerto Morelos, Mexico - Orbicella T R C metagenome | ecosystem: Host-associated > Invertebrates > Cnidaria > Coral | place: Petempiche,Puerto... | reverse complement strand
TTCTTTTCTTTTCAATTCTTTTCTTTCTTTTTTTTTTTTTTTTTTTTTTTTTTTTTTTTTTTTCTTTTTTTTTTTTTTTTTTTTTTTTACTTTTAAAATTAAATTATATGTTTTCTCGTTTTTTTTTTTTTTACAAAAAACCTTGAAAGCCTTAATTTAATTTTAAAAAGAAGAATAAATAAACAAAAAAAAAAAAAAAAAAAAAAAAAAAAAAAAAAAAAAAAAAAAAAAGAAAGAAAAGAATTGAAAAGAAAAGAAAAAACAAGGAAGCAAACAGAAAATTAAACTACCTTTGGATTGTTTCGCCTTCCTAAAACCATCGTTACCCGATAGTTTTTGCATTACGAAACCCTGCAACCACTTTGCAACCTCAGACATTATTTTTCTCGACTGGAGCCCTTCGTAAATAAACTTCGCCTGGAAACGTCCCCAAAACTCGAGAGCCTGAAATTTGCATACTAGTATTGGAGAGAGAAAAAAACACATGGTAGCTAGCCTAACAGTTATTTCGTCAGAAAAAATGTTCCCCTTTGTAAACTGAATTGAAACGGCCTGGTTTTCTAAAAAGAGGGAACGAACATCTTCTCGAAAATGAAAATAACATTGCGACGTCGAAATAAAATGCGAAAGAAATGGAAATACCAGAATCGGTGTATAGTCTAGGAAATTAATTTTTTATGCTTGGGGACTAAATTCTTTTAAATTTCTTTAGTCTTACCTCAATATACAGTGTTTCGAAACTTCGAAAATTATTTCATGCGTGGTTTCGCTGGGCATCTCTACAGTGCTATTTGAGCTATGTTAGGGCCTCTTCATGTGAGCCCGGTCGACCGGGCTGGCTCGGTTTCCGAGATCTCGCCTCGCCACTCTATCCTTGTAAAAATGTCGATGTGTTCACATGAGAAGCCGGCCCTGTTACCGAGATTTCGGTTTTTGCGACCGAGATCTCGGTAACTGGGATGACAATTTTCCCATATGAACACTCCAGCCCGGGACGAAACTTTTTTGACAAAATAGCTTCGCTTTCGCAACATAGCGGCCAAAGTGGCATAATTTTTGTCTTGTTTGTATTTCCGCAGGCGAATTAGCTTTAATAGTAAAGTTACAAGAGTCCACAAAGCTGCGACAGCCGCGAACGATACAAGTTTATGTTCCACCATTTTAGTTGTGTTTCTTTCATCCCGGTCGACCGGGCTGAAATTCCCATATGAACAGACATCAAATTTCGTCCCCGTAACCGAGCCAGCCCGATTACCGGGCTCATATGAAGAGGCCCGTAGACGACTATTATGGTCTGTTAGAAATGAGAAACGGGGACTGAGTACGTTGCTTGAATTGTTTATGTTTCTTGCAAGCCCTGTTGAAATTTCTGTTCGTAGTTAAAGCGACGTATTCCGGCCATTTTACTAGCTCATCTTGTTACGTGCAGTATGACTAGAGATCAAAGATTTTCCCGCCTTTCCACACAGCGCTTTGCAAAGTAGTTTTGACGTTGCTCGCACGACATCGACAGACTGGTCTGGTGCGGACGCCATTTGTAATAAGCTACATGATCAAGCAAGCTGCCGCATTCACCTCGGATAAAGTAAAAGATGTCTTCGAATCTGGACAAAATAGACGATATGTCAGAATGTTGCGACATAATGAAATCCTTTGGTCTTCCAACGAAAGGAATCAACACTCTGGATGAGATGAAGACCACGCTGAGCAAACATTTGAAAGACTTAGAAGGAGCATCTACACGAAAGGTTGGAGAGGTAAGTAATCAGCCATCAGTCTTCTTCAGATTGGTCAGCCGGTATCAATTGATTGTGGAAGCATTCAAATGTTGCGTGGTTCGCCGTTGTTTTAGCGCCTCAAGGCAAATCGATTAGCATGTTCTCGATCGTTAGGAGAGGATGACTTGATCATCTTCACTTGTAGGAGGTTAGGAGGAGCCAGGCAGGACCGTACAAGAATTGCGCACTAAACACGTTCTCATTAGGCTCCTACAGCGACTGGCTTGCAATATGAAATGCATATGGAGAGCGCACAGATAGTAAAACGTTAATCAATGGATATTCAATGCATACTAATTGCGCTTATGGGATCCAGCGCGTGCCTGTTTATATACATGCGCCATGTTGTTGTAATATGGCCGCTAACTAACAACAAAGAATTGACTTTGAATCAGTTTTGGTGTCCAGTCATCTCAGATAGGAATTTGCATCGTAAATAAACCACTCATTTGCTAATTTAAGGGAAACGAAAGACATTAAGTCCGGGAAATAGAACATCTGCTACTTTTAGCGTAGTTCTTACAACCATAAATTGATAATGAAAGTAACACGATTTATTGGTATTTAGTTACGCTCTATTGCGTGAGTTTAGGCGTGACTTAAGAAGACGTGACATCGTAATATTTGGGCTCATGGAAAACAGCAACAGGAAGTATTGAGGCGAATTAGTATTTGCAATAGATTACTAACTTAGTGAATAATAATCAATGACACTAAATGATTTATTATATGACTGAGAAAATTACTTCATTGCGATTGGGTGAGAGCAGACCAATTGATCGTTAATTTTCCATTTGCACTGCAGGGCAAATTAACGCTCGCGCGTTCGTCATTTTCTGAGTCATATAAAGGCTCGTGCAATTTTGACAGAATTTTTAAATATCTCTCGTAGTGTAAATCCTTAATTACACTCGCATTCATATGATTACCTATGCTTGTTGCAAGTTGTAGCCATCAAAAAGGGAGAAAAAGCTAGTGCGTAACTGGTTAGAGACACTTAACCCTGTTGCTCCCACAAAAGAATCATTTAGTTTAGTGAGTGTGTCTAAAGGTTAGTGGTGGCCACTTAATAAAGGGACTTTATATCGCTTCATTGCATGGTAGAAGAGTGTTAACCCTGTATCCGAGCGAAAAATAAAGAAAACTCTATTGAAAGTGTTAGTGGCCATGTACAGCTGCTTCAGCCTTTTCAGTCTTGGTATAGAAAAAAATTTTAAACTGAATTATCAGGAGGAATATGCACGGTGAGCTTAAGTTGTGACTGCCGTCTTGCAGCCTTTGAAAAATGATTCATTAGGCATTAACTCTGACAAGGCCAAATCAAACAACAGAAACCACAGAGGGAAATTTTAGCGCTCTTACAATCCTCTCAATTGTGACTGGTAATCAAAATAAGATTATTTTTGTGGTAAAGTATTTGCAACCAATATTTACGCATGTGATATGGGAAGTATAGTTAACGTACCTCAACGCATTTGCACAATAGAACCGGAGCGAGGATTTTCTTCCTCTGGTTTTAGATTTTGTCCAAAGTGGATTTTGTTGGTTCATCGCTGACCCAAAACGCGCGGGCTGTGGGGAGAGATTGCCATCGTCAATGTTGTTTTCCATTTTGTTTTCATCTTCAGACACACCAGGTCCTCTCGGAAGCTAAGAAATCAGATGCTGCAAAACGTGAGAAGCTTTTGGATCTTTATGTCACAACTGAAGTGTTCCTGGACAAACTGGATACCGACTTCATAGAAACGCTACAAACAAGCTTGGGAGACTTCAAAACAACTTTGAAGGAAAACATTGAAAGCTTCAAACCGAGAGATCAGTATATCGTCCTTGTTGCAGGTAAGTTTTTTTATATGCAGGTAAGTTTTTTTATACGTTTTCTCTAAAAAGAGATATCAAAAATATTTTTTGATAGAGATTTTCACAGCTTGTTCTTTTTGACGTTTTATGGTGTTTTGATGAAGACCGAGGATACCCAGTAAGGATATGCAGAACTCAGACTAACCAATTTCATACAAGAAATCCATCTGTCTCATACTCTCCTTTATCTTAATCTCGTTGTTCCTTTCAATGAAACAAGTTGATTGTTAATTATTAAGAAAAAAGTTGACGGATCAAAACTCTACAAGTCAACTTAGGTGTTTATGTTTTTTTGGAAATTCGAGGAACATATATGAAAAAAAAAAGAAGCCAAATAATATCTAATTCTCCCATCAAAATCTCCAGATTGAATAGCCAAACTTTGCTGGTACTAGTCCACGGTCTGCAGAATGCACACTCTCTTCCCTCTGCATATTCCAAAGACGAAGATTCATAAATTTGATATTGTGGAGCCTAAGTAGGAGAAGCAAGAAACCTTGACACACCTTTTAACTACAGTCCAAGTTTAATTTCTGCTTTAAGCATAACAATCACAATTTCCTCAAATATGATTGGTGCATAAACTGCTGTATTTTGCTCTAATTAAACTGCAAAGTTGTAATCGGACAGTTAGCTGTAATCGAACACCTGTAATCGGACAGTTACATAAGCCAATCATTGGATTCCACTCAGTCCTGTTACCATTATTAATCTATAATAACAGAAAGTAAGCAAAGTACCAGTGCGAGTGACACTGTTTGAAATGTTCTGTGAACAGGTGAGACAAGTGCTGGTAAAAGCAGTGTCATCAATTTGATTCTCGGAGACGATCTTCTGCCCCATTCAACGTTGAGCACAACATCAACAATCTGCGAGTTGAAATATGGCGAGAAGCCAAAGATTGGTGTGCACTTCAAGGATTCCGGCACAGAGAATCGTGAGCCAATGTTCCATGAATTTGTCACGCATGGAGAAGAAACCTACCAAGAGCAGATAGAAAAATTCGTCAGCCTGAGGACCAATCGAGAAAAAACACCTTACAAGAAGGTAGAATTGTTCTGGCCACACCCATTGCTTGAGGTAATATATAATGGCAACGAAATGATAACATGAAAATTATTTTAGAATTAGGCGACGAAATGACGTTGACCTATACGATATACCAATTTTCAATCTTCTTAGGTGATATTAGAACTATATTTCATTGACTACGCGCAAATCGAGTTCCTTCATGCTAGTTTTAATTAAATAACAAGGCAAAAACGGCCACGATAGACAGCTTGATGCGCACTGGTAGCTATATTTTAACATAGCAACGCCTATAGCAACGGTTCTTAACAGCCCAAAAGCACTTACAAAATGGCTTTAACTCAGTACATTTTAATTATACTTTACAACAAAACTTTAACGATGTATACTTATGAGAATGTTGCATCATGGTCCTGCACATTGTTTCCTATTTTCCGGCCGCCATATTGGAGCAGTACGGAGGTCCGCCAACATGGCGACTCCATACTAGGCGCTATAATTTTGCGCGGAACATTTCGACGAATATCTCAACTTTGGGACAACAGTGATCTTAAACTTGTAGAGCTGTCTTCTTTATTTATCGTCAACAATATTACGATTTCTTGACTTTATCCGCTAAATGGTTTTTGATTTTATTTTTTATTGCGTGAGAATGAACTCACTCTATGTAATATATTATGAACAACGCTTTTTTACACTTAGGGGCTAGTTATTTAATAACTGTTGTGACATGTGACCAGGACAAGCTCTTTTTTGAAGTCAGAATGCAAAGTCCTTTAAGGTGATACCAAAACTGTCCCAGAAAGTTGTTTTATAAAAAAGTATATATATCAGAAGACCACCTAATAACGTTATTTGACGTCAGTGACGTCATAATCAATAAAAAGTCTCATCTCGTAGAGCTAACATAGGCTTTCTGAGAAAATTTTCATATGTCTCGTATCGAAATCATCCATTACATCGTCCATCAACCCCTCCTTGTATCTTAGTGGGGGGAAATGGATGAATTTGCTTATACGTCACTTATAAGGGACGTTCCCTTCATAGCCTTTTATAATCGATGATTATCATTGTCCTTTCAGGAGGGTATTATGATAGTTGATAGCCCTGGAGTTGGAGAAAGCGACGTCATGAGTGAATTTGTCCTCAACTACTTGCCTCGTGCCTTCTGCTTCATGTATGTCATCAACAGTGTCAACGCTGGAGGGATTCAGGAGGACAGGGTACGCGTTTGTAGAGTTAATAGTTTGCAGAATAAAACAAACTTCCGTTACTGAATGTAACAAAAGGGTTAGTGCTCATCAGATAGCAATAAGATTTACTACACCCCCCGATTCACCCACACACCAAACACCAAAAAAAAATAACAAATAAATACATAATACGCGGAACACTCGGATTTACCTGAAGAATACCTTGCCATATAATAACTTTCGATATTTATAAATTCCCAATTTTGCCTTATTCTTTTCTCTCAGCATTCCAATTACCGACCACTCTCCTCGATCGAGCGACCGAGGAAATTTTTACCAGAGCATTCAAAATACTCTTTTTAGCCTTACTTTCAGTAGTAAACAAAATGTTTCCTTAATGTACGAGCATAAACGTGCCAGTGACCAATTATATTGAATAATCCTCAGTGACGTTTGGATTAGCCGTAACTTGTACACTTCTGTTGTGTTAACCTAAACAGCTAGGAAAAATACTCAACTGCGCTCAAACCCTCAAGAAAAACGCCAAGATGGACCTGACACTATTCACCGGTTGTACGTTGTTTGTTTGCAACAAGTGGGATCTGATTGACGGCAAAGAACGCGAGGAAGTGAAAAAGGAACAAATCGAAAAACTCACGAAGAGGCTTGGTAACCTAAACCCGAAATCCCAGATCGTGTATTTGTCATGCAAGACTGCACAGTTGGCTCAGACGTATGGTGTAATCACAGGAGAGTTTAACGACTTAATCGCAGGAATTCGTAGTCTCGTTGTATCATCTATGCAGAATAATCTTCTGATGTATACTCGGTGAGTAAAATTGTAATTACGCAAAAGGAAGATAAGTAATAAATATACGACCCTAGATAAACTCCATGCACGTATGCCCGAGAATGAATTTCAATGATGGTGGCCTGAACGGTATAATTCAAGCCAGCTGAGTCAGGCAATGCTTTATTCTCACAGTGCATCAACCCACCCCGGAGTCCTTATGGGTACTGTTGTATTGAACGGCAGCTGAGGGTTACTTGGCTGCGATGCTCTATATAAACAATAGCCTCCATTTGGAGCGGAAATATGCTGGAATATTTGTCAGCGGACATAATCTGTTCCGAGGAGCGAACAGTTTGGAGGAACAAATAATGTCCAAGGACAAAAATTCGAACATATTTTCACGTTAAATGTTTATTATCCTTCAAAGATTTTTCGCAACACGCGCGGTTTCTGAAATTGGGGAATATATATATTTTATTACATGTTTTGGTGTGTAGTATCGCTGTATATTACTACGAGTTGTGTCGTATTTTGACGAGCCCGTAGGACGAGTCATACGGGCTCGTCAAAATACAAACAACGAGTGAAAATATAAAGCGATACTACACACCAAAACATCTAGTAAGCGATTTATTATCCAACTGCTGTAGACAATAAATTTGTCAGCGAAAGAGGGAGAGTGTGACAGTTTTGCGTGCGCGCGCCGACCTTTCCGACAAACAGGTTTTCTACTGTACAAATAAATGTACAATCTCGCTGTATATTTGTACTGTTATTTGGACCGTATTCGCTACAACTGGATAATAACACTCAGACATTTCCCAGTTTTAGCCGGGGAATGTTCAGTCACGTGATGTGCTTAGACCAATCGCGCGCGAGCAAAAATATTTGATGGATTGTAAGTCGTTCTATCCAGGGGAGATTCAGCAACTCTCCTTGTATTGTGAGCTACTGCAACGGAAGTTAATAAGTGTCCACACCGATGAGCCACCGGCTTTTCGATCCAATTACTTTAAAACTGGAATGGGTTTTACCTTTATCTTATATATTCTGAGTTAATAAGCTTGGAAATAGAAATGGTTTTGATACTTTATGTCATCAGATTAATTTTGATTTGTTGATATTTTTTATGGCAAGCTGGAAAACGGGGAATTCTCAAGGTTAGTAATTTATCACGTTTTAATGATTATCCAACAGATGGCTCGAGGATCTCCTTAAACACGTCTCTCGTCAAATCAGAATGTTTCTGAAGTCAGCAAAAATGTCGCATCAAGAAACAGAGAAAGAGATCAAAAGAGTGATGAGTCGTATGCAGGAACTAAAAAGCTCTCAGGAACGTAGATTTGATGAACTGAGTCAACATCAGTCGCAAATATTTCAAGAGATCATTCAAAAGCTAGCGGCGCACTTTAAATCCGAGAAAACTATCAAGAGCTTTTGTGAATGGTCTATTGGTGAAACCCCCGCAGCCTTAGCGACATGGCGAGAGACGAAGAGTAAAGCACTGGAATACGTTTCTGAGAGAACACACCAGTTTGTTCAGCAATGGGAAGACGACAAACGCGAATTTAAAAAAGCACAGGATTCATTGATCCAGTATTGTACTGAAAAGTACGATGTAATGGCAGAGGAAATCTGCAAGGTGGAAGAACAATCTTTCCTTGATGAGACCGAAGCGGACGTTTCACAAGACGAAGACGTGACACAAAGCAACTCCCAGAAAAGTACTGCGCCAACATGGCTTCGGCAAGGCTTGGCATCTGTGGTTGTTAGTTCCCCTCTAGCTTTCAGTAAGCTCGGTGCCAAATTGAAGGAGATGACCCATCATAAAACTAAACTGGAGAGCTACAACGACGATCCATGTAGCTATATGTCAAAAAGATCACGTAAATGCCTTAAAGTCATTTCTACCCACGACCGACTGCTTCCTTTCATCAATACACAACTGGAAGACGCAGTGCAGTTTCTTAAACAGATCAAGGAGAAGATACCTCGACTGAGAGAAGGCGACGAACAGTCGTACCAGCAACTACTTGAAAACAAAAGAAGCAAAACTGAAATTCAAGAAATTTACGAGCCTTTGAAGGAACAGATAAGGTTGTTGCAACGCAGCCTGACCGTCTACAATGTCAGTGAGGTCAGGAAGTCTGCTTTCACAGATGAAGAGTTGAAATGCGATGAGTCCATTATTGGGGAAGGTAGCTTCTCGACAGTGTACAAAGGTGTTCTTTCTCGCGAAGGACAACCAGAAATAAAGGTTACACTTAAGAGGTACAGGGATCCACTCACGACTAACAACATATGGCATTTCGTTGACGAGGAGCGAGCTTTAAGGTAAAACGATGTAACCATTAAAGTTACTTTTGTTCAACGGAATTGTAAAATGCTCTTTAGTCTTTTCGAAATGAGTACATCTATCTTCTAACGTAAATATCTACATATTTATGCACGCGTCTTTACAGTCCTGAAGATATGTACTTTGCGTAAATGATCACGTTGGAAATATTCTTTTAACTTATTTTCTTACTCGAAACGGTATATCCATGTTCACCCTTCGACCACTCGTCTTTGCAAACTTAACTTACAAGTGGAGTTTGTGTAATCAACGTGTTTTGACCAAAATGTGGACTCTTATACATGCGGCAGAGTGCTTGTCAGTTAAAACTCCAAGGACGTTGACATAGTACTCCATCTTTATTTAAATTGATTTTGTGAATTCTTCATGTTTTTTTTTGTTGTTGTTTTTTTGTTTTTAATTTAAACATATTTGTTATTGTTTTTCCCCAAAGCACCTAGGCTTATCAAGGGGGATTACAATTTTTCAGTTTTTACTTTATTTACTCAGGCTTACACACAAACACGCAAATATAACACACAATGTGGTCACTGCTCTCTTTATAAAATGTCTTCAGTCAGTATATCCAGTCGCGGGTTGGCCATAAAACCAATATAGATGTCGAGAAATTTTCGAATTTTTGAAAGCGCAACTGAAATAGTATCATTTTAATCAACGCCATAGCTTACGTCTTGAATTAAACTTTGTAAGAAATGGACGAAATACATATTTAATTCAGTCCAAATTTTCGCTGTAACTAGTATGTTTTTATTATGTATTCTTTTCGCTAGGAAACTAACTCATCCTTACATTGTGAAGTTTTATGGAACCAATCTTCAGCATGGTCGAAATGGAACAAAAGTGTTGATTGTCCTAGAACTGTGCAGCTGCTCCCTTCGGTCTTGGGTAATTTCTCATCCGATGAACGCCCCTGCGCGATTGTCAAGTGAAGAAGTCAAGAAGAAGGTGTTAGGGTGGGCTCTGAATATCTTGGATGCCTTGCAATATATTCATGATGAAGGATTTGTTCACCGTGATTTAAAATTGGATACTATTTTGGTGAGTTGGTGAGATCAAGATTTCCAGATCCTTTTCCAGGATCCCCTTCCTCTCTTAGTCTTTCCTGAACATTTCCGTTCAATCGTTAGGAAATGGATTAATTCTCTAATTTAGCAGCTACAATTTACACAAACAGAACTGACCAGTCAGATAACAAGACACGAAAAGTGAGATTCCACTGAAATAACGTCGTCCCGAGCAGTTAGTCCTTAGGACCAAAACATACAGAGATAAGATGTCCTTAATGATACCCTTAAAGCAACTAAGACCTCTATTATCATAGTGGGGTGGGATGAACTACGAAATTCGGGAAAAAGGCCCGAAAGCTCCAATCGATAAAAAGGCATATTTTTCTGTCTTCGGTGCTGTTTTCACTAATAATTCTGACGTTTATGAGTAGAATGTTGTGTAGCTTACAGGTTTGTCCGCCGAATTACAGCTCAGAATCAGGTATAAAGAGGCAGGTCAGCGAAGAGATTGTAGAGAAGATTAAAATCTGAGTTTAAGCCAGTTTTCATTTAACTGAGTTAATCGTTTGATTTTCGTCTGTAATGTACTTTGCAATGTCCTTATATTCTTTGCCTGGTGTAGCTGACGCCCGACGGAGAGGTAAAACTCGCAGACGTGGGAGTGGCTAGACCGGAAAACGAAATAACGGGTAAAGTATGCGGCACCTCGATATACTTAGCCCCTGAAGTCTTCGAGGGTCGAATCTACAACAGCAAGGCCGATATGTACAGTTTTGGGTATGTTCTTTGGGAGCTGTGGTACGGCGAGACTGCGTTTCGAGCCGCCATTGCCAGCAAACCACAGCACATGCTTCTGGAAGAAGTGACGAAACGGGACCTTCGACCCACTCACATTAATGGCACGCACCATCCATGGGGAATCTGGCAACACGTCATGACATCGTGTTGGAACAAAGAGCCAAGCTCAAGACTGACAGCACGTAAGGGATTACAGTGTTTAACAAAGGTACGGGATGGAGGAGACTTTCCCAAGAAAAAACCACCACCGCCTCCGAAGCCGTCAATTTCCCGAAGGAAAACGCCACCAACGAAACCAAAGCCAGCTCCTCGCCCAAAAAACCTGAAAGCAGCAGCTGTTTCATATAATCGCGAAGCAGAAGACGGGACTGCAGTGCGTTTTGAGCCTAACAGGAACTAGTAAATGATATTCCAGTTGCTGCACATACATTTTGAATTCTTTATCTTAGCATCATTAACAAAAAGTTTGTGTCATTTCCTAGGTGAAATAGAATCAGTTTAGAATCAGTCATTTTATTTCGATGTTCTCGAGTCAACATTAAACATCCTCTAAGCAGTGAAGGATCTGCCTGCAGGCCTGAGGGAAAAATCTTCTCGTTTGCGGTTTACAGAAGCGGGTTTAATCTATCTTGGCAGATCAGCTATTAACTAATCCTCCTCTCCTGCAAATTCATCTTGAGGTTAACACATGAGCTGGCCTGACCACTGACAGGGCTTCTAGATTTTTATTAGTGACTTTTATTGCTATGTTAATGTTAGCTGGATAGACACAGCTTTTAAACATGTTGACGCGGTCAGATTGTTATAATCATTAAATCTGGAAATCTAGACGAATAACAAGCCAGAACAAGCCAAAACGCAACGTTAGGGCAAAAGCGATGTATTAATTAATGTCTCGAATATATATCGTATAGTTTTTTGCTAGATTCATAGATTTTTATGCTAGGTTATTAACAGAAGTATGTTGTACAAAATAATGCTAAGTATCCATGCTCATTAGCACGAATGCAGATGGCATAGACTTGCTCGATTGCCGTATATAAACAGACGTTTTGCCTGATCTTTCCAGGACCAATTTATACTGTCAGTTAGACTGTTTGCAATAATATAATAGGATTTCTGTGTAGTTAGCTATTTAAGGATTAGGCTGTTTTTAAACCAAGAACTAAAACCATGCATAAGAATAACGTGTAAGGGTAGCAGGGTTATACCGTCAATATGTCCGCCGTGCGCACATGCGCAATGTTGATAACTTTTCAATTAACGATCAAAATCAAATGCCTGTCACGTCAAATGCCTACCACATCTTCTTTTGAGTTCTAAAACATTGATGAGCGTATATGGAATTAAATGTATTGTAGACTATCCGGTATTAATATAGATGACTGGTTATAAGTTGGAAATTTGATTGGCACTAGATTGATGCCTGGTTATTACAGACTTTCTTAACGTTAGTAACATTACGAAAGTCGGCTAGAATAAATAATCATCATCATTATCA